>Ga0326727_10006232_pt1 | contig 32946 bp, 25 predicted proteins | sample MB2enrmetagenome_FD_207643 | JGI IMG/M metagenome (GOLD analysis project Ga0326727, IMG submission 207643) | Lab enriched peat soil microbial communities from McLean, Ithaca, NY, United States - MB29MY | ecosystem: Environmental > Terrestrial > Soil > Wetlands > Peat | place: USA: New York...
CCTTTCCCTCACGGTACTGGTTCACTATCGGTCGCCAGAACGTATTTAGCCTTACGGGATGGTCCCCGTGGATTCCCGCAGGGTTTCTCGTGCCCCGCGGTACTCAGGAACGCGCGTGAGAGTCCGGTCAGCTTTCGCCTACATGGCTATCACATTCTTTGGCCGACTTTTCCAAGTCATTCGACTAGCCGCCGGATTGATAACTCTCTGGTTCTGCACCGACGCGCGCCCTACAACCCCCAGCCCTCCATATTGAGTCATTGATTCATCGGGTCATTGATTCATTGAGGGACCTTTACGGTTTCCCCCAATGATTCGATGACTCAATGATTCAATGGCGCAATATGGAAGACTGGGTTTGGGCTGTTCCGCTTTCGCTCGCCGCTACTAACGGAATCGCGATTGCTTTCTCTTCCTCCAGGTACTGAGATGGTTCACTTCCCTGGGTTGGCTCGCACCCGCCTATGGATTCAGCGGGCCGTCTCCGAGGTTCACTCGGAGGGGTTCCCCCATTCGGAAATCCCCGGATCAAAGGGTGCTTCCCCCTCCCCGAGGCTTATCGCAGGTAGCCACGTCCTTCATCGCCGTCTGGCGCCAAGGCATCCACCGTACGCCCTTAGTAGCTTGACCATAAAATCTGCTCAACACATCAGGAATAGTCATCAGTTCTCAGTTTTCAGCCGTCGGCAGGAAACCCAATGATTTAGGCCCTTACCGATAACTGACTACTGATGACTGACAACTTTGCTTCGCAGATTCGCCTTCTTCTCTGCCCGGATCCAATCCCGAGCAGGGTGTAGCCACCAACCCAACCCTCCACAACCAATCAGGCGATTTTCACGCTTTCGCTGAGAGCGGAAGGCTGAATGCTGATAGCTACTACTACTAGGTAGACGCCACACTATTCAGTTTTCAAAGAGCTTCGAGTGCCCGGAGCTGACTCGCGCCACCCTGGGCCTCTTCCTGCAACCTTGATCCCGCTATTCGAGCGGGCTACTAAGGTTGCTGGGCTTGATTCCCCCCGATCGGTCGGGTGACGCCAAGCTCAACAACCTTGCTGGAACCCTCCGCCTCCTGCTTTTGGGCGCACAACGCAACTCGCGCGCCTCCAAGGCGGCTGGGTTCGTCTGCACTGAGCTTCGGGGATCGAAACAGGCGGGAAGTCTTACCGAGGGTGGCCCACTTGCTTCAAACCCCTAACCGAAAGCCTTTCGCGTATCGACCTCCCAGGGATTCCAAGCGAGACGATGTGAAGCTCTGTCGCAAACTCGGCTGACTTTAATAATCAACCGCGCGCCCCTACTTACTTCACCTTCGTACTGGCAATCAGGAATATTACAGGAACATTTCCCCAATTGCAAGAATTTTTTTAATAGTGATTTCCGCATCGACCTCGCATGCCTCTTTTTCCCGCGGCGCACGGTTTACAGTGCGGAAATGCTAAGCAACCGCGTTATACAATCAAGAAGTATTCTTTTGTGGGAAGGGGATTGGCGGCAGGAGGGCCTCATGCGCTGAGGGATTCTAAAGCAGTCAAGAACCACAACTGAAAATACCATGCTATGAATGCAAAGGTATAGTGAGGGCGCAGTGCTCAAGAGACCTTTCGTGACGATCGCTTTGGTAACAATCCTGGTGATTCCCGTTTCCAACCCTTTGCATGCCGCCAGGGTTCAGGCCACAGCGACGAAGGCCGGGAACGCCCCGATCATCTGTAGTGTTATTGAGGCCTTCGAACAGGAAGGGCTGGGTGTGCGCGCTATCGTTTTCCATCAGCGCGACAAGGCCGACGGGCCACGGCTGGGATCCTTCCTTTTGGCGCACTCCGGTCAAGAGATGGAGTTGGAGACGACCGGCGGTCGGCGTTATCGAGCCACCGTCTTCCGTCTAAAAAGCTGCTTTGGCCGGGGGTTGGTGCTGGTTTCGACGAACAAGTTTAAACTCGGCGAGCATGATGAATTCACCTTGCGCCTGCCGGGAGAGAATTGACCGAGGACGTTGGGCCGTCCTGGTGAGTACTGCGTCCCGCACCAGGGCGCGGCGAGATCGGCGCCACACCGCAAAAGTCTCTTGCACCCTTGCACTCATTGGATTAAGAATCGAAAAGGGGTGGCACGGTCGATGTTCCAAGGTCGCAAATGAAATTTCAAGTCATCCAATCGCAATCCGTCATCAAATAAAGAGGGGGGTTCTAATGATCGTGGGCGTTTCCAAGGAAACCTTTCCTGGCGAGCGGCGTGTCGCGCTGGTGCCGGTGGTCCTGCCCAATTTGATTAAGGCTGGCTTTCAAGTCCTTGTGGAGCCTGGAGCAGGAGCCAGCGCCGGATATCCCGACACCGACTATGTGGAAAAAGGCGGCAGACTCGCCACGAAGCGCGCTGAAGTTTTCCACTCCGCCGAGATAATCGTCCAGGTGCTCAGCCACGGGTCGAACGACGTCACGGGCAAAGACGACCTTCCGCTTTTTCGCCAGGGCCAGACCGTCATCGGCTTCCTTCGCCCCTTCGGTTCGGCCGAGTCTGCGCAGGAGTTGGCCGCCACGGGGGTGACTTCCTTCGCTGTAGAGCTGATGCCGCGCATCACGCGGGCGCAAAGCATGGACGCGCTCTCCTCGATGGCCACCATCTGCGGTTACAAAGCCGTCTTGCTGGCGGCGGACCGCCTGCCGCGCATGTTTCCGATGCTCACCACGGCGGCCGGAACCATCACCCCGGCGCGCGTGTTTATCATCGGGGCGGGCGTGGTAGGACTCCAGGCGATCTCGACGGCGCGGCGGCTGGGCGCGGTGGCCTCTGCATATGACCTGCGTCCGGCGGCCAAGGAGCAGGTGCAAAGCCTGGGCGGGCGTTTCATCGAGTTGCCTATCGAAACTAAGGACGCCGAAGACGCACGCGGTTACGCGCGCCAGCAGGATGAAACCTTCTTTCAGCGCCAGCGCGAACTGCTGGGGAAAGTCGTGGCGGAAAGCGACGTGGTCATTGCCGCCGCGGTCGTTCCCGGAAAGAAGCCGCCCGTGCTCATCACCCGGGAGATGGTTGCGCGCATGGCGCCCGGTTCGGTGATCGTCGACGTCGCTGCCGAGCGTGGTGGCAATTGCGAGTTGACGAAAGCAGGCCAGCGCATCATCGAACACGGTGTGACCATCATCGGTTACATCAACATAGCGAGTGCGGTCCCCTATCACGCCAGCCAGATGTATGCGAAAAACCTGACGGCCTTCCTGCTCCACTTAGGAAAGGGCGGCCAGATACAGGTCAATCCGGAGGACGAGATCACTCGCGACACTCTGCTCACGCGGGGCGGCGAAGTTGTGAACCCCCGGGTGCGGGAGTTTTTCTCGCTGCCCGCACTCGCGGCGCAAAAAACTTGAGCGCGAATTTTTTGCTGCCGTGAAGAATTTCAAGAGTAAGGGAAGCGCCGAGGCATTGTGGAAAAAGGGCCAATGCCCACAAATAAGCGAAGAAAGACGCCGCTTATTTGTGTAACGCTATGAATACAAACAGCTTACATGAAAGCCTTGGTCTACGCCCCACGGCGCCCGGGAGGAAACTGTGACCTTTGATCTCATCAATTGCCTGTATGTTTTTGTATTGGCGGGCTTTATCGGATTCGAAGTGATCCGCCGAGTCTCCCCGCTCCTGCACACGCCGCTGATGTCGCTCACCAACGCGCTCGACGCGATTGTGGTGGTGGCCGCCATCATCATCGCCGGCCGGCACGACAGCACGCTTTCCACCGTTCTGGGAGCGGTGGCGATAGCGGCGGCTTTCAGCAATATGGTGGGCGGATTCCTGATCACCGACCGCATGTTGCGCATGTTCAAGCTCAGCAGGTCCAAAAAGCCATGAACCACCTCCTCCAGCAGGAACTCATAGATGTAGCCTACCTTGTAGCCGTCTCGCTGTTTGTCCTGGCGCTCAAGTGGCTGAGTTCGCCGGCCACGGCGCGGCACGGGGTGCTGGCGGGCGAGATTGGCGCCGTCCTGGCGGTCACCGCCACGCTCTGCGACTACCAGATCATCGAATACAAGTGGATCATCGTGGCGCTGGTGGTGGGCGCAATTGTGGGCGTTCCTTTGGGCCTTGTGCCCATGACCGCGGTGCCGCAGCGGACCGCTCTAAGCCACGCTTGTGGCGCGCTGGCCGCGGCCTTAATCGGCATTGCCGAATACTACGTGCGCGTCCCCCACCTCACGAAATTTGACATGGTGGAAATCGCGGCGGAAGTGATTATCGGGTCGCTGACCTTCACGGGAAGCTTGATCGCCGCCGGCAAGCTTCAGGAAATCCTGCCGCAGCGGCCCATTACTTACCGGGGGCAGAACTTCGTCAGCCTGTCGGTGCTGGCCGCGGCGCTCCTGATTGCGCTTTGGCTGTTGTTTCATCCCGGAGCCTCAAAGCTCTTCCCGCTCATGGTGGGGGTATCCCTGGTTTTCGGCGTGCTGCTGGTCACGCCCATCGGCGGCGCTGACATGCCCACGGTCATCTCGCTGCTAAATTCTTATGCCGGACTTTCTGCGGCGTTGTTGGGCTTCGTGCTCAACAACAAAGTGTTGGTGGTGGCCGGAGCGCTCGACGGCTCCTCCGGTTTCATCCTTTCCGTGATCATGTGCAAGGCCATGAACCGGTCGTTTACCAACGTGATGTTCGGGGCCTTTGGCCAGGTGCAGGTTTCTACGGCGGCGGCCAAGGAAGAGCGCACGGTGCACAGCGCCACGGCCGAAGAGGCCGCCGCCATCCTCGCCGCCGCCAACGCCGTGGTGATCGTCCCCGGCTATGGCATGGCCGTGGCGCAGGCGCAGCACAAGGTGCGCGAGCTTTTCGACGCGCTCACCAAGAAGGGGATCGATGTTAAATTCGGCATTCACCCCGTGGCCGGCCGCATGCCCGGCCACATGAACGTGCTGCTGGCGGAAGCCGATGTTCCTTACGACCGCCTGTTCGACATGGACACCATCAATCCGGAGTTCCCCCAAACCGACGTGGCGCTGGTCATCGGCGCGAACGACGTGACCAACCCCGCCGCCAAGACCGATCAAGGCAGCCCCATCTACGGTATGCCGATCCTGGAGGTAGACAAAGCGCGGACCGTTATGGTGATCAAGCGCAGTTTGAACCCCGGGTTCGCCGGCATCGATAACCCGCTTTACTACGAGGATAAAACCCTCATGCTCTTCGGCGACGCCAAAGGATTTGTTGGCGACATCGTGCGCGAACTCACCGGCGGCGGACACTGAGCCATTGGTGATTTGCGATGGGTGATTTGCGATTTTCGATTGTTGATTGCCGATTGTCGATTTTCGATTGACCGGGTACCGCAGACGTTGGCTACTTGTTAGCCCAGGAGGAGTAGCGCAGAGGTGGACGCCGTTCAGTCCTCCTCTGCGGCTTTTTCGAAAATCCCCGCCCTACCGCGTCTGCGCTGAATGCAAGAGCCGCTGAGGAGCGCACCATACGCGCACCTCAGCGCTACCCCGACCCAACCTCCGCGGTACCCGGTCGTATGACAGGAAGCGCACGGCATCTACACCGCGATTCGCGTGTAAGGCCAATCTGAGTGCTCCCAAGCACGCCAAACACGCGATCCAGAAGACAAACGCCACCAGGACATCGCGCCAAAAATCCCTTCCTCGTCCCCAGCTTCCGCCCCTCCAAGCACTCAGCCCTCGACGAACCTCTTGAGCCTGGACAGTGCCTGATCCCACTGTTGCGGCTACCATATTTCCAATTGAAATTTCCTGTACGCGCTGATCATTTCAAAATCGGCGCGGTGGGAGGTGACGAGGCGCGCGCCGTGAGACCGCGCGGTAAGCGCGATGAGCACGTCGAAATGCAGGTCGCGCAGCTTGTCAGGCGTGAAGCCTTTAGCGGCGTATATTTGCCCCAGCAGCCGGCCAGACTCCCGCCAATTACCTTCCGTGGGCGTCAGGATGCGATGATTCCTCTCCAAGGCTTGCAGGAACTCCCGCTCCGCCGGTTCTGTGGCGCCACGCCACAACTCCGCCAAAACCACGGAAGACATCCGGATGAGGCCCGTCAGTGACTCGATTCGCTGCTGATGACATCCGGTCCGCAGATGATCGATAAGGATCGAGGTGTCGAAGATGACGAGGTTACTCACCGTGGCCCGTGAAGGACAGCTTTCCAGCGTTTTTCCTTATCAGGTCCTTAAATCGCTTCAGCGCCACAATCTCCCGGAGCGCGACATGCACCGCCTCGGTCCGGGATTTCACGCCGAGAAGTTTCCGGGCTTCGTCCGCCAGATGGGTATCCAGTCTTATCGATGTGAGTGTCACCGCCATGCATCCGCCGTCCATTCTGTATATATAATATAGAGAAATCGTATATACACGTCAAGATGGAAAATGAAGAACACCCGCAATGAAATTGGCCAAACTGACGCGCTACCCCCCGCCACAGAAAATGCGTTTACAATAAACGTGTGAAGTTAAGCCCGATTTCTCACCATGCATCTGGAAGGGCGAGGCTTGCGCCGGGCGCAACTGCTGTTAGTGCGCTCCGAATGCCGGCATTGACTCTCGTGCTCGTGGCGCTGCTCGCGTGTCCGGCAGCGGCAACTGATACCGCTCCAGATTCAGGAGCAACCAGCCGCAAAGACCTGATCAGCGCCGTCAAGCGTTTGGAAAAGAAACTGGGTTTTCGCAGGACCAAGAACTTCCACAAGGAATCCGCGGAATCTGCTGTCGCTTATCGCTGCTACTACACCGGCAAGCTCGAACTGCCTGACTCCTATGAGAAGTTGCTACTTATCCAGGGAACGAAGGCCGGGTGCCCGGTCGACTCGCAAAAATATGATGTCTTCTTCTATCCCCTGGACGCCAGCGGCAGCGGCAAGACCCCCGTCTCCGCTTCCTTGGCGCACGAATCAGTGGAACGCTTTCTGGTGGTCGTCCCGCACGAGGATTTCCATGCGAATAAGGAGTTACGCAACCTGCCTGCGGCTTGGGGCGAAGCGTCATCCACCCTGATCGGATTTCTTACCGCCGGCGAAGTGGCGCGGCAAAAGTTTGGTGAGAATTCGGAGGTCTATCAAAACCTTAAGCGCGAGCCGGAACTCTTCGCCCGCAAGGCTGAAATCGTGAATCGCTACCACACGCGGCTTAGCCAATTGTATGCCGCCGCTCGCGCCGGCCAGATTTCCGAGCAAGAGGCGCTGGCGCAAAAGCAGCAGGCTTTCGAGGAACTTCATCAGGAGTGCACGGCCATCAGCCCCGAGCCCAAGTCGTTCAACCGGTGTCTGGCCGCCAACAACAATGCCGGCCTCGCCTTTGATGAGACTTATACCAAGTATTATCCGCTTATGTATGACCTCTACGTGGCAGAAGGCCGGGAGCTCAAGCCGACTGTCGACGCCCTCGAGCGTGCTCTGAATGCCAAGACGGAAGAGGAAGCCTTGCAGAACCTGCGAAGAGCAGTGAAGAGTGACGAGTGATGAGCAAGTGTAGCGCGGCGCGGCGGAGCCGCAATCAAAGGCGTGGCATGGCCATCCTGGCCATGAACATCACGGGCAGGATGCCCGTGCCACGTCTTGTAGGGGCTGGGCTTGCCCTGCCCCTGTTCTGCTCCACGGGCAAACTACAAGGGCAGGGCAAGCCCAGCCGCTACAAGACGCACGAAATGGTTGTCGAAAAAACAAGAATTTACGGAATTGCATTGCAAACCTCCGCTTTTGAGGTCTGCGGTTCTTGCCGAGATACGCACTCCCAAGTCTGATGGCATGCGTGCTTGTTAGCAATTTGTGGTTTTTGCAAAGGAAGAGCCGCGGACCTCAAAGGCGGAGGTCCGCGCTACGAACTCGTCACTGCCCTATCATCGACCGCGCCAGCACCTCTTCCAATTCTGCCGGGGTGAGCGCCAGGGGATTTCCTTTCATACTGCTCGCTTTCGCGGCCTCCCCAATCAGCTCCGCAACGTCCTGCTCAGTGACTCCGTAAACGGCGAGCGGTGGAACCTCAAGCTCCCGGCAGATCTCCCGTACCCACCGGACGCCATCATCGGCCGTGGCGTTCGCCCGCCCGGTCAGGAGGCGCGCCACCTGTTGGTATCGGCCTAGTGCTGTGCTTTGGGGCAGGCGAGAGCGTAGCGCGCGCAGGTTGATCTCCATCCCTTGCGGTAAAATGGCCGCGCAAATCGCCCCATGCGGCGCGGGAAACCTTCCGCCCAGGGGGGCGGCAAATCCGTGGACGACGCCCAAGCCGGCGTTAGCGAGCGCCAACCCGCTGAGCAGCGCCGCGAGCGACATATCCCGGCGCGCCCCGGGATTGCGCCCCTCGTGGTAGGCCCGGCGCAACGAACGCGCCGCACACTCGATTCCTTCGAGGCAGAATCCATCGGTCATCGGGTTGGCGCGGATGGAGACGTACGCCTCGATTAATTGCGTCAGCGCGTCAAGTCCCGTGTAGGCGGTGATCGCGGGTGGCAGGCCCAGCGTCAGCTCGGGATCAACCACCGCCAGGCGCGCCAGCATCAGAGGACTGCGCAGGCTGACCTTCACTCCTTTCGTAGCGACTTTCGTAGCGCCGGGCTTTAGCCCGGCACCGGCAGATGCCGGGCTAAAGCCCGGCGCTACATCCGGCATGGGCACGCCCAATACGGCGTTGCGCGTAACCTCCGAGCCCGTCCCTGCGGTTGTAGGCACTGCGATGAACGGCGCCGCAGGATTTTCGAGCGGCTTCCCGCTGCCCACGACCTCCAGGTAATCCATCAGCGCACCGGGGTTCGAGAGCAGTGCGGCGATGGCCTTTCCCGCATCGATGGCGCTGCCCCCACCCAGAGCGATCACGACATCGCATCGCTGCTGGTGTGCTTCCTCTACGCCGCGGCGAATCAGCTCGACAGTAGGTTCGCCCGTGGCGGAAAAGGTGCTGCACTCGACGCCCACAGCGTGCAATGCCATCCGCAACGGCTCGGAACGCTCACGTGTCCGCCCGGTCACGAGCAGCGCCCGGCGTCCCCATGGCTTCATTGCCGGCGCCACCTCGCGCACTGCGCCTTCGCCGAAGAGGATGCGCGTTGCCGTCGCAAATTCGAAGCGCATCAGTGCCTCACCAGCCTTCCTCGCCGGGAAAGATATTGGTGTACTGCACACGCGTCCGCGGCTCGGCCATCAAGGGTTCGGCGCGATCGCGCCACGCGGCGTAATGCGCCGTCTCCTTGTGGGCCACCGTGGCCTCCACGCTCCGATAGACCTCGACCAACACAAACCGCGTGGGATCATCCTTTTGCTGAATCACATCAAAGCGCGCGATACCCGGCTCCTGGACGCTCGAGCGAGCATTCTCAATCGTCGCCTGCTTGAAGGCGTCGAGGTGTTCCGGTTTCACTTTCACGTGCACATGAACGATGAACATTGCTTTCCCCCTGTTATGGGCGGTGGGATTTACTGAGATTTGCAAAATATAGTAACCATTACCTGCGTAGCGCGGGCATCTTGCCCGCTGTCTCGGGAGCGTCCCGCTCCCGCCCAGCGCGCGGGCAGGATGCCCACGCCACAGCGGGCGAGACGCCCGCGCTACGAAAACAGTTCGCCACTATATTGTGCAATTCTCAGTAACTATTGTAGGGGTACGGCTTGCCGTACCCTCTTCATTTTTATGGCACAACCGAAACAAGCGGGTACGGCTTGCCGCACCCCTACAACCCGGCCATTAATGTTCATCCACTTCCGGCACAGGAAGTTGATCACCCGGGTGCGCGAACCACGCGTAGCGCCCACCTTTAGGCCGGCACTGCGTAGCGCGGGCATCTTGCCCGCTGTCTCGGGAGCGTCCCGCGCCCGCCCAGCGCGCGGGCAGGATGCCCACGCCACAGCGGGCGAGACGCCCGCGCTACGAAAACAGTTCGTCACTATATTCTGCAATGCTCAGTAGTACCCCTTGTGCGCTGGGTCGCATCTCCTGAAAATTCGCGTGCGTGCGGCCGCGAAGCTGCCGCCTTCCCGTTCTTTCTTCGATACCCCACGAAGGCAAGAGAAAGCGGCAGCTTCGCGGCTGCACTCCAAGACGCGGGGCGCGGGGCATCGGAAAAATCAGGAAGGCCTTGTGACGGCGGGGCTGAAGCCCCGCCCTTCCCAACCCGTGGTGAGAAATCGTGGCTGTTCCCACTGCCACCCTCACTTCAACCCGAACGTCTCGATGCAGCGCCAGTGGTGAGGCTCGCCGTACGTCGAGTAAAGGTGCAGGCTCCGCACTTTGAGTTCGAGGTTCACCCGCGACCCCAGTCGAGCAATCAAGCCTTCCTTGGTGCTTCGGTTGAAATCTCCATAAAGGAGACTCAGATGGGGCATGAAGGCCGGCTCGCGCCGATGGTCGAACACGCCTCGGGCGATCCGGTGAGCTTCGCGGAGCGGCTTCGTTGTCGCCGCGCGCACGAATAGGCAACGAAAATATTCGTCGAGATAATCAATTCTTTCCAGCCGAATTGTAAAAGGACGGATCCGTTCCGCGAGACCTGCGGATTGGCGAACGATGTCACGGCGCGCCCCCACAATGCCGCCGAGCAGCGTGACGTGCGGTGGAAATTCCGGCGCCCCGCACGCGGCACTCAATTCGTGAAGGACTGGCGCCAGCCGTTCGTACGCATCGCCCCTCGGCATCAGCCACAGGGAGTATCTGTTCCCGGCAGGCGTATCCATATGAGGTGTAAAGGGTAAAGGATAACGGTGAAGCTCCACACCTCACCCTTTACCCTTCATCCTTTACTGCCCTTCTTTGAGCTCTCGAATCCAGAGATTGCGATACCGCACCGGATGATTGTGGTCCTGCAATGCCAGCGGGAGCTTTTCCGGCGTGGGGTGGTAGGGCGGACGCGCGTGGTGCGCGGTGGGCCCCATGATTTCCACGTGATCCTGCACCAGGACGCCGTTAAAAAACACGGTGACATTCGCCTTGCGGACCACCTTCCCGGTGGCATCGAAGCGCGGACCGTGGAAAACAATGTCGTACGTTTGCCATTCGCCGGGCTTGCGCGCGGCATTCACCAGGGGAGGGTACTGGCCATAAACGGCGGCGGCCTCGCCGTCGGCATAGGTCACATTATCGTAGGAATCGAGAACCTGAATCTCGTAGAGCCCCTGCAAGAACACTCCGCTATTGCCGCGATCCTGGTCGGTGCCATGAGGCGGATTGGGCGCGGCCCATTCCACGTGCAATTGGCAATCACCATAGGCGCCTTTGGTTCGGATGTATCCGGTGCCGGGCACCGTTGCGAAGTAACCGTCTCCCACGATCCACTTCGCCGGGCCCCCATCTTTGACACTTTCCCAATTCGACAAGTCCTTGCCGTTGAAGAGCACGATGGCATCCGAAGGAGGTTTCCCGGGATGGTCCTGTGTACTGGCAGTCCCCGGTGTGATGATCGGCGGCTCCGGCCGGCTGCGATCATTGGGTCCCCATTGTTGCTCGGCCCCTTGCGACAAGGCCAACGGTTGAGTAGTTATCCCGGTGGCCAAAAGCACGGCGAGTCCCACAACGCTTCCCACTATCAAAAGTGCCTTACGCATAGTCGCTTCTCCCTTCCGAAAATCAAACAAAATTGCTCCGCATTTTTCGTCTTGACCTTTTTCGAACCCGCGCGGCAGCGTTTGGCCCTTGGCGGGGGCTGTTGCGTGTGGCGCGTTTACGGGCGCAATCGTTTCCAGAGGGCCGTGAGCCCTTCAACCGTAAATTCTGGTGACTGAGAGTAGTTAATGAGCTGACGCTCCATCGTATCCACTACTTTTACTCCCTCCGGAATCTTGGCGGCCAAATCGAGCGGGATGTTGGTCACTCCGTGCCGGTCACCGTGCAGCAGATCGCCCGGCCGCACCGCGAGGCCGCCGACGCGAACCGGAGTTCCTACTTCCACAATATGCACGTAGGCATGAGAGACGGAAATGTGCTGCGCGAAAAAATGGAAGCGCAGTGCCTCAACTTCTTGGAGGTCGCGAACCCCGCCGTTGGTGACGACGCCGATGCACCCTAAGGCGCGATGCAGGTTGCCATTGACCTCTCCCCAGAAGGAACCTAGTCCCGCCGGATCGTCCAAGTCTTCCACCACCACCACGCGCGGGGCGGGCACCTGTTGAATCTTGTCCCAATGCACGCTGGGGTGAATGGCTTCACCCGCGACGCCAGGCGAGGCGGCGCGGATCTTGAGGGTCACTGCGTAGCCCACCATGACGCCGAGGTTGGGGAAAACGCAGCGGATTTCCGGGCGCATGAATCCTTCATTGCGGGGCCGCACGCCAAAGACCTCAATGGCGTTGGCAACGGTGGGACTGGTGAATTCGCGCAAGCGGTCAAGCACGGGAGCCGGCAAAGCTTCCATCACAGAACCTCCGGGGGGCAGTTACCGCCCGTCATTCTAATGCAAGTCTCCCTGCGTTCGGTAGTGACTCATTTTGAGGTGCCACGGGCGTCCCGCCCGTGAACGGGCACGGCCAAGATGGCCGTGGCACTCCAAAATGAGCCACTACCCTGCGTTCGCGAATCTCTTTAGCCGTAGGTGCTGTCCTAATTTGACGTAGCGCCGACCTTTAGGTCGGCACATGCCGGGCTAAAGCCCGGCGCTACATCTCGAATTAGGACAGCACCTAGCCGTATGACGGAGTGATATACTGAAGCAGGCTTCCTATGGGCAACCGAGCATGGGTCGGGGGGGAGCTACACGGGGCTCGATTTCGGTTCACAATTCCGCCAATACAGACGTGGGGTCGACGAACCTTTTCGAAGGAGAAAACATGGCTACAGAAAAAGCCACGTTCGGGGCAGGATGCTTCTGGGGAGTGGAGGCGGCTTTCCGTCAGGTCCCCGGGGTTGTTTCCACGGTGGTGGGTTACATGGGCGGTTCTTTCAAGAACCCCACCTATCGTGACGTTTGCACGGACCAAACCGGCCACGCGGAAGTGGTGGAGGTCACCTTTGACCCCTCGCAGGTTTCCTATGCCGATCTCTTGAAGGTCTTCTGGGAGAACCACGACCCCACCCAGTTCAACCGTCAGGGACCCGACTACGGTACACAATATCGCACTGCGATATTTTTCCACACACCCGAGCAGGAAGCCGCGGCCCGAGCGTCCAAAGAGAAGCTCGATCGGTCCGGGACCTTTAAACGAAAAATTGTGACGGAGATCGCTCCGGCTGCGGAGTTTTGGCGGGCGGAGGAGTATCACCAGCAGTATCTCGAAAAGCGCGGCCTGGCAAGCTGCCACATCAAGTAAACGTTCCTCCCCCCGCGGCCCACAAGGGCTAACTACTTTGAACAGGTGCGGCTGCCGCATTTCCCGCGGCCGCCTGCTTCTCCAGGGCTGCGGCCCGCTCGAGTAAACGAGGGAAGTCGTTGCTCAAAATTCGGCGGCAGTTCCGGCATCTCCAGACGGTGTCTTGTGGATCAAGATAATTGAAGTTGACACAACCGCAAGTGCACACCACCTGGAGCCCTGTGCTGCGTCCATGAACGATTTTGACATCTTCAGGTGCAACTGGAAATTTCATTCCCTTCTCTCCGCGGAGCTTGCGCGAGTTAAGACCCGCCGTACGCTGAGCCCGCTGTCTCCATTCTACATGGTCGCCGGTGAATCGTCGAATCCGCCTAATAGTCACTCATTTTGATGTGCCACGGCCATCTTGGCCGTGCCCCTTCACGGGCGGGACGGCCGTGGCACATCAAAATGAGTCACTACCATCCGCCTGGTCAGGGCGCAGCCTGCTGTAGCGGCGCTCTCTGAGCGGCGGAATTTATTGAATTAAAAAGTCGGCGGTCATAGGCCGCTGCTACAACAACCAAACTGCCTGCCCGCCGCCAACTGTGCGTCCTCAATCGGCCTTCTCGATTTCCTCCTTGCACTCATGGCCCGCGCATTGGAGAACCGGAAGGCGGGGATATTTGGAATATCGCGGGTCTACCGCGGAAAGCTGACATTGGTAAAAGACCGAACCCCGGTCGGTGCGCACCCGGCGCGCCTGCTTGCAAGTGAGGCACAGGCCGACACGATCAGTTTCCGGTAATGATGCCGACATGGCAATGAAATCAGGGGTGGGCGGCAGCATGGGCCGCCATGGATTTGCTCGCTAGGTGCCCCTCCTGCGGATTATAACATCGGGAATCGTACCCTGCGCCGCTCCGCAAGACGGTTTAAAACTGCTTCCGAGCGCGGCGTTCCTGGTAAGCTCGCCGCAGGTCGCGCACGAAGTGATCGGCCTCGCGAGTCGGTTTGGGGATGCGGAATCCATCCAGGCACTGGCGCACGATGGACACGGCGGACTCCAGGGACACGCGGTGCCCGGAGGTAACGTAAATCGGCTGCACGTTCGGGCGCGTGCGGAGCACCATGCCGACCCTCTCGTCCTTGTCAACAAGCGGCGTCGTGGAACCGGCCGGCGCACCCACCTCCGCCGCCTCGCCGACCAGGATCGATTTTGCGCAACCAATCGTGGGCGTGTCCAGAAGCAGGCCGAGGTGGCAGGCAATCCCGAATCGTCGCGGATGTGCGAGGCCGTGGCCATCGACCAGAATCAGGTCCACGCTGGTCCGCAACCGTTCGAATGCTGCCAGCAGCGCGGGGCTTTCGCGGAAGGAAAGCAACCCCGGCACGTAAGGAAACCGCAGCGTGCGTCGAGCCATCCGCCGCTCGACTTCCTCTAGCTCCGGAAACCGATAGACGATTACTCCGGCGAAGGCGAGGTTGGTTTGCGGGGCAAAGGCCAGGTCCGCCCCGGCAACATAACGAATGGGTGCGAACCGATCCTCCCTTTCCACTCGCTCGCGTAACTTCTCCTGGAGGCGGATCGCCTCCTGTGGGGTGAGGTTCCAGCGGGTTCGCAATTTCGTTTGCATCGCGGCGCGGTGGTGAGAGAATAGCGCCATTCGTCCGGCCTGCCTATCCGGGATTTTGAAGACCCCCTGCGGGAGGCACGCCTGGCATCAGGGTGTGGCATCGCGGAGATGGGTGGCGCTCCGCAAAAACCAAGGATTGGGGCTCATGAAACGCCTCAACTTCGAATTCAAAGCTCATCTCCGTAAAGAATCCCAGGTGCGTTCCACGTTGAAGCGCCTCCGCGCGCGCTTCCTGGGCACGGACCATCAGATTGATACCTACTTCCGGGTGCCCTCCGGACGATTGAAGTTGCGGGAAGGACGCATCGAAAACGCCCTGATCTTTTATCAACGGACCAACACCGCACGCGCCCGGCGCTCCACCATCGACATAGCGCTGCTGCCGCGCCGGAATTCCTTGCGGGCAATCCTCTCGCATTCGCTGGGAGTGTTGGCGGTGGTCGACAAGCGCCGCGAGATTTACTTCGTCGGCAACGTTAAGATTCACCTCGACCGGGTCCGCGGCCTGGGGAAGTTTATGGAAGTGGAAGCTATCACCAAGTCGGGCAACCTCCGGAAAGTGCGCGCGCAGGCCAGGAAGTTTCAAAAGCTTTTCGCCATCCTCTCGGCCGACATCGTCCCCTTGTCTTACTCCGACATGATTTTGCAAAAACGGGCAGGGCACGCGTAGCGACGGGCTCCATGCCTAAAGGGTTGCAGGCGCGCCCCCACCCAACTATACTTCCCACTCTTCACCAAGGTTTAGGTCCGCGCGGGCCGGTGCCACCGCCCGTGGAATAGGGTCCTAGATCCTGCACGTGAGGGAGTCCACCCATGAGTTCATCCCGCCGGAGCTTTCTGCGCAGCGCCGTGACCGTGCCCCTGGGGGCAAGCCTCGACAGATGGGGCCGAGGCGGCTTCGAGATTCGCGCGGCCATGCTGCCCGCCGCCGGTCAGATGCAGTTTCAGAATCCGCATATGATCCGCTACGACGCAAGTTGCTTCACCATCAACGACCGCGATACGTTGGTGGCGAGCGGCGCGTTTCATTATCCCCGTTGCCCCCGCGCGCTCTGGCGCGATCGCTTGCAGAAATTCAAGCTGGCGGGATTCAATACGATTGAAACTTATGTGTTTTGGAACTACCACGAGCCGGAAGAAGGCAAGCTGAACCTGGCGGAATTTGAAGATTTCGTCAAGTTAGTTCACGAGATGGGCTTTTTTCTGATCGCGCGCCCCGGCCCCTATATTTGCGCGGAATGGGAGCGCGGCGGGTTCCCTTCCTGGGTCGCTGCCCAACGATTTCCGCTGCGCTCGCTTCACCCCGCGAGTCTGCGGACCTCCCAGCATTGGTACGGTGAGGTTCTTCCCATCATCCAGAAGTATCAAGTCACGATGGGTGGGCCCATCATCATGGTGCAGGTTGAGAATGAATATGACTACGCCGAGACGATTCCCGCTGCCGACAAGCGCGAGTACATTCGCGCGCTGGCCCACATGGTGTGGAATGCCGGCATCGATGTGCCGGTGATCACCTGCTGGACGAAGCAGGCTCGCGAGAACAGCGACCCCGACATGGCGCAGATCATGGACACCTGCAATTTTTACCCGCGGTGGAAGATTGCGGATGAGCTCACGCCGGCGCTTCAGAAATTGCGCCGGGAGGAACCCGCCTCACCGCTGGCGGTCAGCGAGCTCCAGGGGGGGTGGTTCAGCCAGTTCGGGGGCAAGCTTTCCGTGGATCAAGAGGGCGTGGACGCCGCACAAATCAATATGATCACCAAGACGGCCCTCGAGCTGGGCGTCACGTCCTTCAGTTATTACATGGGCTTCGGCGGCACAAACTTCGACTGGGCAGCGAAGACCCTCACCACGACTTATGACTATGCCGCGCCTATCCGCGAACCAGGTGGGCTATGGGACAAGTACTATGCGGCCCGCGCCATTTGCCAGGCCTTGGGGGTGTTCGGCAACGTTTTAGCCCGCGCTCAGACGGTAGAGGGAGCACAATCAACGAATGCCAACGTCAGCGTTAGCGAACGTGCCAACGGCCCAGCGGGGGTGGTTTTCGTGCGCGAGAATGCCAACGCGCTGCAGCGCTATAAGATGACCTTTAGCGACCCGCATAGTCCCAGCAAGCGCAAGATTACGGCGCCTCGCGAGGGCCAGTTGGAAATCGGCGCCCGCGAGATGAAGATGCTTCCCTTGCAGATCGCGGTCAGCGGGGGAAGGTTGTGCTACTCCACTGCCGAAGTATTGGCCCACGGGGTCAACCTGGACCGAGATTACTTGATCCTTTACGACGCACCCGGGCGCGTCGCGGAAATCAGTCTCGCCACGGAAAAGGAACCCCGGCTGGAAGGCGACACGGTCTATCAGTATTGGGACACAGAATACGAATCCTCGGTTTTCGGCGTACAGGTCGGGCCGAACCCCAAGATGGTTCTGTTCTTCGACCACCTGCAGCTTATCGTCCTGCCGCGCGACAAAGCTCTGCGCACGTTCATCTGGGAGTTTCCTCCCAAGATTATTCCTGCTTCCGAGGGGACGAAACCCGTTGCCTCTCCCATCATCAGCGATGCGTACGCACTGGCCGGGTCAGGCACGCTGAAGTCCCGTGCGTGGGTGGACTTGGATTTCTTCCCCGGGGAACACGAGATCCAGGTGATGCTTCCCCCGCTTCCCGGGAAGTGCCGCGTGGATGGCGTGCTCACGGGTTTCGAGTACAATCGGCCCTGGCATACCGCGCGCCTCCACGTCACGACCCCTGCTTTGCCTTACTCCCCCATCAATTTGAGTGAGGGCAGCGCCTGGGTCGAGAAGTTCGATCCCAGCGCGGGCACGTGGCTCGCCAGCCCTTTACATGCCCTCGAGGACCTGGGTCCCGTGCCATATGGTTACGTCAAATATCGAACCCAGTTCAGTTCCGGTGGTGAGTCCAGGATGTTCCTCGCAACTTTTGCCGACGACACCAAAAAGGTATTCATCAACGGCAAACTGGTGACCGAAGCCGCAAATTCTGAAAAGCAGGTCGATTTCTCTCTCACCAACTACACGCAGCCAGGCGACAACCTTCTGGAAATCTCCTACGAACTCTTCGGCGCCCCAAACTTTGGAGAGAACTTGGGCGAATTGAAAGGGGTCCGCTCGGTGGGCGTGGGCGCCGATCTTCCCTCCGCCCGGGACCTCGCGAGTTGGCAGATCCAGCGCTTTGCTGCACCGATGCGAGGCCGGGAACTCGACCCGGCATTCGGCGCCTGGACTCCCGCGTCGTTCATGGCGGGGGCAGGCAGCCAGCCGGCAGTCCCATCCTTCACGTGGTGCCGGGCGGAATTCGAACTCCCCGCTTCGGCGGAGGGCTGGACAGTGCCATGGAAGCTGGTTTTCGACGCCGACTGCGACGCGTTGATCTATCTGAACGAAAAATTCGTGGGCCGCTATGTCACCATTGGCCCCCAGAAAGAGTTCTATCTTCCCGACCCCTATCTCTCCGCGGCAGGGGGAAAAAACATCCTCACATTGGTTCTTCCCTACACCGACCAACCGCACCACCTTCGCACCTTACGCGTAGCGCCTTACGCGGAATTTTCCGTCCGTAGGACGCGTGTCGAATTCGAGTGGTGAAGGCGAGGTCCGGGGGTTGAATGCAACCGCCGCTCCCCACCCCGGGATGCCTCGGGGGCGCGCCCCCCGGGGGTGCAATAGCAACGGAGGCACGGTTTATTATTAAGGTAACCATCGCTACCCTCCCATCTAATTTTTCCGGCAGGCAGCATTTGCGCTGTGATAGAATTCGCCCCATTACCGGAAATTTTGGAGTCCCCCAACTGACTGTTAACGTTAAAGGAGCAACTCACATGCGTGTGCATAAGCTCAGCTTCTTGCTCATGGCACTGCCTGTTTTAGTACTGATTAGCGTGCAGACCACTCGGGCACAGGTAGGCTTGCTGGGTGTCCGAGTCGTGCCGCGTCAAGCATACATTTTTTCAGACGGCACCCCGGTTGTGGACGCGAACGGCCACTTCGCCGTCCTGGATCCCGGACCACACCAAATTGGCGTGTACAATTATGGGTACAAACCGGAATTCCGCATGGTCACGATCGAGGCCGGCAAGGTCACGGTCATCGATGTGACGCTGCAGCCAATTCCGGGAACCATCTCGGGACCGTTTGGTTGCATTACGATTGAAGGTGCACCCCGCGATGCCATCCTCTTGAACGGCAAATATCCTAGCTTCTTCGTTGGGCATGGCGACGAATTCGACAACGAATGGGGTTGGAAACAGGAACTGATCGTTCCCCCGGGGAAATATGAGTTGACCGTGTGGCGCGGTGACCCCATGATCTGGACGACCACGGTCGACGTCCCGGCAAACCAGCGCGTGGTGGTGGACGCTAACAAGGGGGTACGGAAGACCGTGCCCTGGCCGCGCGGGGAGCACTTGGCGGCGATGCCACGCTTCCAAGCCGGCATGGCCAGCGCCATCGTGGCCATCCAGAAAGTCACCGGCCAGTTCTCCGCCAGTCCTCAGCAAATCAATTGCGGGGATTCCACCCGCTTGACCTGGTCCTCCGACGGCGCCGCCCAGACCGAAATCAGTGGTGTCGGTACGGTCAACCCTTCCGGCGACCAGACGGTGCAACCCAAGCAAACCACCGATTACAAATTCACCGCCGCCGGGCCAGGAGGAATCTACACCTCGGACAGCACCGTGAACGTCAACACGGGCATCCAGGCTTCCTTGAATGTGTCGCCGGCGGAGGTTCAGTACCGTCAGTCCGGCGACCGAGTTGAGCAAGGGGGCAACGCCACGGTGAGCTGGTCTGCCGGGAATGCAAACACCGTCTCCCTTGATCCCTTCGGATCCGTGGGGACCAGCGGCGATCGCTCGATTCCGATCAGACCTGCCAAGACTTCTCCGGGACCCGTGGATGAGACCGTCACTTTCACTCTGCATGCCAGCAATGCCTGCGGCGGATCAGAGACTCGAACCGCCAGCTTGCATATTGGGGGCATGATTGGACCGGCCGTGAATGAATCCACGATGGAGAAGCTGCTCAAATACAACAGTATTTACTTTGCTACGAATTATCCCCTCGCCTCGAATCCCAATGGCGGCCTTGTGACCAGCCAGGAAAGGCGCCTGGATGACGTGATTGACAGTTTCAAGCAATATCTCCAGATCCGGCCTGAGGCGCACTTGATCTTGCAAGGGAACGCCGACGTGCGTGGCAGCGTCGAGTACAACCGGGCGTTGTCGGAACGTCGCGCCGACCGCGTGAAGAACTATCTGGTTGCCCATGGTATTCCTGCTGGCAGCATCGAGACGCAGGCTTTCGGAAAGGAAAAGAACCTTACCCAAGAAGAAGTTCGCGCCTTGCTCGAACAGAACCCTGATATCACTCCCGAAGACCGGAAGCGCATATCACGCGCCTCGGTCATTATCTGGTGGGCCAATAACCGCCGTGTGGATTTTCGTCTCAGCACCACAGGCCAGGTGTCGCTCCGCTACTTCCCGTTTAACGCGGACGACCGGGACGTGCTGCTGGATCACAAGCACATCGGCAGGAAAGCTCCCGCCAAGAAGTAACACCATGACGCATCGCCGGGGCCGCAGAGGCGGCCTCGGCGAACAACCTGCCTGGAAAAACGCGAGGGCCGATCTATCTCTACCCCGCGCGGGGGGGACGGCCGTTCCCGGAGTCCTCCCCTTCCTCAGTCATCTCTCGTCGGCTTCCCCGCTGTAGACCCTGCTTCCCGCTCGATGGGTTCCGGCCTTCGACGTTACGCCGCCTTCAGTTCTGAAGTGCAATGTGGGCAGCGGGTGGCAGCGAGAGGTATCTCGGAACAGCAGTACGGACATGGTTTCTGAACAGGACCCGCGGGGGCCGGGGCGGGTTTCGGCTGCAACCTGTTCACCTGCCGCACCAGCAGGAAGATGGCAAACGCCACGATCAAGAAATTGATGATGGTGTTCAAGAATACACCGTAGTTAAGCGTCGCGGCCCCGGCGGCTTTGGCAGCCGCCACACTATCGAAGTGCCGCGCCGTGAGGCTGATAAAGAGGTTCGAGAAATCGACGTGCCCCAGTATTAACCCGATGGGCGGCATCATGACATCGTTGACGAGCGAGGTCACGATGCTTCCAAACGCTGCTCCCATAACGATTCCCACCGCCATGTCCAGCACATTGCCGCGCATGGCAAATTCTTTAAATTCTTTCAACATGAGTTAATCCCTCCCTGATTTTTGTCGATATGCAAACCCAAATGCACCATCACCTTTTGCTTGGTAGTGACTCATCTTGAAATGCCACGGGCGTCCCGCCCGTGAACGGGCACGGCCAAGATGGCCGTGGCACCTCAAAATGAGCCATTACCTTTTGCTTGCCATTCTACCCGTTTCAATGTTAAGGGAATAGGATTCGATATTCCCTGTAGGGATTGGACTGATGACGGCTACGCCTCGAATCCGATTCGCCAACTCCGCTGATTCCCCCAGCGGGAAACGGTCCCTGGGCCTGGGCGTGATCGGGTTGGGCACGGTCGGTACGGGCACGCTGAAGGTCCTCGTCGAGCATCACCGCGAAATCCAGCGGCGTTTGGGATGCGATCTTCAACTCAAGGTCATTTGTTCGCGCAGCGTGCACCAGCGGGATCTCTCCTGGCTGCCGAAATCCGTGAAGACGACCTCTGACTGGAAGCAGGTCATCCGCGACCCGGAAGTCGACATCGTCGTCGAGTTGGTGGGTGTTCTCTCCACGGCCCGGGCGATTGCCTTTGCGGTGCTCGACGCCGGCAAGCACCTGGTGACGGCCAACAAGCAACTGGTGGCCGAGCATGGGGTGGAGCTTGTGGAGCGCAGCCGCGCCCACCACGTCGGCCTGGGCATCGAAGCTTGTGTGGCCGGCGGCACGCCCGTACTGCACGCCGTCCGCGAGGGACTGGCGGGTGAAAATTTCAACGCCGTGTACGGCATCCTGAACGGCACCACCAACTACATCTTGACGGAGATGGAGCGCCGGGGTTGCTCGTTCGCGGAGGCGCTCGCCGAGGCTCAACAAAAGGGCTACGCCGAACCTGACCCCACCTTCGACGTGGAAGGTTTTGATGCCCGTTACAAGATCGCCATCCTGGCCATGATGTGCTTCGGGCAGGCCGTGCGCGTCCGCGACATTCCCGCGGAAGGCATCCGGCGGATCGACCAGGTTGATTTTACCTATGCGCGGCGCCTGGATCACACCTTGCGCCTCGTCGCCGGCGCGCGGCGCCGCTCGAGCGACCGCCTCGAAATCTTCGTTCGCCCCATGATCATCCCTGCCGCCTCGCGCTTGGCCAGCGTGCGGGGAGCGACCAACGGCGTGTTGCTGGTGGGCAACAAGGGCGGCAACACCAGCATCACCGGGCGCGGCGCGGGCGGTGAACCCACGGGCGTGGCCGTGCTCTCCGACGTGGTGCAGGTGGCGCGCTCCATCGTGGCGGGCGGCCCGCGCTCCACGCCCTTTGGGTACGAGAGCTGGCATCCTTCCAAGATTGCGCCCCCGGATGAAAACGTAGTCGCCACTTACCTGCGCCTGGTGGTCCGCGACCGGCCCGGCATCCTGGGGCGCGTCTGCACGATCCTGGGACGGCACCGCATCAACATCGACTCGGTGATGCAGGAGCCCGGCCGCATCAAGCGTCACTTGCCGTTCGTCATGACCCTCGAGGCCACCCAGGAGAAGCACGTGGCGCGCGCCGTCCGCGAGATCGCCCGCCTGCCTTTTCTGGCCGAGCCTCCGTTCATGCTCCCCTTCGCCGAACTGCCCTGAGTCGCTCCCCGCCTCTGCCTGATTGTAGGGGTACGGCTTGCCGTACCCCTACAACCAGGGCGGCAGAGCCGCAACCAAAATGTGCCACGGCCATCTTGGCCGTGCCGCGTCACGGGCGGGACGCCCGTGGCACATCGCCGGCCGAACCCTGTTCGGCCCTACATATGGCGGGGAAATTCTTGCCAAAAAAAAAGAAGAATTTACGGTATTGCAATGCAGACCTCCGGGGTTGGGGTCTGCGGTTCTTCATTAGAGTCACGCTGCCGAATCCAAGGGTAGCCCCCATCGTTGTGATCTGAGATTTTTCGCATGACGAGCCGCGGACCAAAAGCGGAGGTCCGCGCTATGCGTTCATGCCGCCATCGATCGCAAACTCTGGGAGTTGGTACCGGTACGAAGAAGTGACCCCTCGCCCGTCCCGCCCCGGCTGATGAAAACGCCGGTGGCGGTCCACCCTCTCCCCTCGGAGAGGGCCAGTACATCGTTAGAGCATATGCCCCATATGCAGGGCGAGGGCGAAGCCGCCCACGATGAGCCCCGCGCCGATAATGACCATCAGGACCGCCTTCCGGCGAAGGCTCTTCTCGATTTGTTTTTCGGTCTTGGTGGTGATCAGGAAGGTCTTCTCATTCTCACCCTTCTTGATAAGGTTGCGGTCGCTCTCATCGGCGGGGCTGGGGTTCTCCGTGCAAGTCCCCATGATGTTGCACGTGCGGCCCGCCACCAGACAAGTTTCGGTGAAGCGATAGGTATGATCCCCGAAATCGATATTGATGCCGCCCGCGCCAATGGAAACTCCCATTGCCTGCATCTTGTCGGCGATGGCCAGCCCCTTACCCATGATCTTGGCGCCGGGCACGCCCGAAGACTCCAGGGCGGCCCGTGCCTGGCCATGCTGGCCTCCCAAGTAGGCCCGCAAACGCTCGTCGGTCGGGGCGGCCACGCCCAGCGATGGGTCGACTTTGCGCGGGGCGCTGCCCAACGACAGGATGGAGGCCGGCCGGAGCTCTCCCCAGAACGCGCGCGTCACGTCGTACTCGGCGTTCTGCGGATGCACCAGAATCTTCCCGGTCGCATCCTCCACGTAGAAGGGGGTCTCGATCTTCTCGGTGCTGGTGGTCTCCCAATCCTCGCGGTTGTCTCTTTTCACCATCCTTTCCACTTTAACTTCATAGTAATAGCAGGGTACTTGTGTTAATGGGCTGATTAATGGGTTGCCGCCCGTGCTTTTTCCTGACACGTGCACCAGCCCCATGGGAGCGCTGCGGACGGGGATGAGGGGCGTATCCGCCATAATCCGGTATTCACGGTAAGTCCGGAAGCCCACGAAGAACAGGATCACCCCGAGCAAAAGAAGTACGACGGGGAAAATGGGAGACACATGGCCAGTAGAGGCTGCGAAGACGAGCGAGACCATCAACATGAGTTTTACCTCTTTGCTGCGCACATCGGCGCAGGAGATACCTGGCGTGGCGCATATCCTACACGCACGGCGGTCAATTGTCTATTGCACTAGCGATCCCGGCCCTCTCCCCTCGGAGAGGGCTAGTTAACGCTTACGGGCCAGCGCTGCTGGCCCGTACACGCGACGTGCCACGGGCATCCTGCCCGTGATATTCATGGCCAGGATGGCCATGCCACACCTCTGGTTGCGGCCCCGCTGTGCTGCGCCGGCCGGGCCAAAGTCATGAGCGAGCTCGTGTGGGGGATGAAGTGAAGGGCTTCGGCTCGGCCCCCGGAGCGCTGCTCCGGGGGCCGAGCGAAGGTTGATAGGGCTAGAAGGTGTATTTCATTCCTAACTCGACGTTGCGTGGACTCCAAGCACTGGTAACCTCGGCATTGCCCACTTGCGTGCAAGGCTGCCCGAAACCTATCGTCCCGGCACATTGCGTTCTGACAGATTTCCATTGGGGATGGTTAAAGGTGTTGAAGGTGTCAAGGCGGAACTGAAGGATTGAATTTTCCTTGTTGAACCAAGGCAACGTGAAGTTCTTGTGCAAAGCCAAGTCAAAGTTGTTGCGGCCGGGGCCCGTCAAGGCGTTGCGGCCCATGTAGCCGAACATGCCCGGTTCACCATTGGCGGCGAGCTGGCTGGCCAATGGTTGGGTGATCGCGGCGGGATTAAACCAGGTCGGAACCGGACCAAACTGAGGATCGTCAACGACGCCCTTCTGGATCTTCAGCGCTCTCACGGTATTGCAGCGGACTCCCGTGCCGATTCCGGTGCCGAACCCGTTGATGCCACAACCAAAGGTCGAGCCGGAATTTTCGCCCTCCGTTGGTTCTCCAGCATAAAAGCTGGTGATCCCGCTCACCTGCCATCCTCCCAGCGCCTGCCTCGCCACAGCGTAGGAGGAATTCTTGAAGAAGGGCAGGTTGTAAATGTAATTCATCACTAGAACCTGGCTGCGGTTAAGGTCGGAGGTCGCATACCACCGGCTCAAGTCGTAGTTGGCGTCCGCAGCTTCGCCCGCAAAACCACCGCTCTGCCCGGCGTAGGTGTTGGTGGAATCATCGATCATGTGCGACCAGGTGTAGGCGGCCTGGAATGTCAGGCCGTAACCCGTGGTGTGCCGGAAAGTGGCCTGGAGCGCGTTGTAGTTGGAGATGGCAGTGTTCTGCTTGCTGGCGATCGTCGTATAGCCTTCGTAGGGAACGAAGAACTCGGACGGCTGTTGAGTGTTCTCCAGGACTCGCTGCACATCGCAGTTGCCGGAATGATCGCACATGGGCGTGGTGTTCGAGGGGTTAAGGCTGTCGACCCCGGCGAAGCCGGCCAGGGCAGGGGCGTTCACCGTGGTCACCCCGACGGGGATCTGGTTCAAGTTCCGGCTCGTGGCCAAGTGCCGGCCCAGGTTTCCGACGTAGCTCACGGTTAGGACGTTGTTCGTGCCCAATTGGTGCTGGACGTCGAGGTTGAACTGCTGGGCGCTGGGCGGCTTCAGGTGGAGGGGAAGGGCCAAAAGGCTCGGCGGGCCGTAAGCGCCCGGGAGGACGTTCGAGTACCCGACGATATTATACCCGGAAGGAGACAGCACGAAGGGCGCGTTACCTTCCTCTCCTTCAATGTTCGATTCGTTGCCGTTGCCCGGCTCGAAGTAAAGGCCGTAACCGCCCCGGATGGAGGTTTTACCCGATCCGGTGGGGTCGAAAGCAAAGCCGAAGCGTGGGCCCACCGCGCCATGGTAGGGATAGTAGCAGCCCGTCGGGATGCCGCCCTTACTGCAGAAGACCAGACCATTCCCGAAGGCGGTGAAATTGTTGACCTGGCCGGTGGACGGGTTAGAGACCAGGATGGGGCTGCCCGTTTGGGGAGAGAACACGAGCGCACTTTCCGCCGCCGGATTGTATTGGGAGGGGATGAAGCTGGAGTCGAAAGGCTGCGGGTGGGAAATATCGTGCCAGGGGACAAAATAGTAATAGCGCACGCCCAGGTTCAGCGTCAACCGTTTAGAGACCTTGAAGTCATCTTGGAAGTAGGGCTCGAGGTCGGTGCGCCGGAAATGGCCGTAGCCGTAACCGCCCGCGGGGTGGCCGTTGAAGTTCAGCGTTCCCTCCTGGTATTGTTTGATGTTGCCCAGATACATATCCGCCAGGGCGTTGCCAGTCGAACCCGGCCACCCGTTCCCGAAGGTGTAAAAGCCCTGGGTGTTAAAACCAAACTCCTCGTTCTTCTGGTACTTTTCTAAATAGGCCCCAAACTTGAGAGTGTGCCTGCCCACCGTGTAGGCGACGTTGTCCTTCCACGTGTAGATGGGGTTGGTGTTGTACTTCCCCACGAAGTTGACCAAGTCTTCTTCGTAGCTTCCTGCCGTCCCCCCGCCGATAGAAATGGAAGGCAGGAAGGGATTGGCGGCGTTGGGCGGGAAGAAGTTCGAGGCCGTCCAACTGGAAGGCTTGTCGATGGAACCTGAGACGCTGGTGGGCCCCACGTTGTCGAGGATGACGTGCAGGTCGTCGGCGTAGGACATGAGGAACTCGTTCATGAGGTTGGGCTTGAAGCTAGTCGTCAAGTGCAGCACATCTGAGCGGGCGGGAACCGTAAAATTGGTCACGGCCGTATCGTAGTTCGAACCCGACCACAGCACGGGGGCGACGGTCTGGGCCCACCCATCATTGGTGACGCGCACGAAGAGCGAAACCTTATCGCTGATGTTCTGGTCGACGCGAATCTGCTCCTCGCTGAAGTTGGTGGGGAGGCTGTGAGCCGCCGCGTAACCGTCGATGCCGTTGTTGGGAAGGGGAAGAAATGCGCCGAGCTCGGCGGCAGCGTTGGGGTTGATGGAAGGAATCATATCGGTCGGCGCGCCGTTCACCGTCGGCACCACGCACCCTTGGCTGATGACGATTTGATTGGCGTTGGGTGAACTGGGGTCGCACTCGCTGAAGTCGCCTTGCCGCATGCGCAGCGTGGGGACGTTGGCGCTGATCACGCTGCCTTGACGATAACGCGCCCACTCCTGTGACCAGAAGAAAAAGGTCTTGGTCTTGTTCGTGTTGTAAACGCCCGGGATGTAGACCGGCCCGCCCACCGAGTAACCGAAGATGTTCCACTTCAGCGGGGTCTTGGGGGCATTGCCGCCCGCCGGAGCAATGGTTTGATTGATGAACCAGTCGTTGGCGTCCATCACGTCGTTGCGGACATACTCGTAAGCGCTGCCGTGGAAATCCTTGGTGCCGCCTTTGGTGGCGATTTCGATGATGGCCCCGGAGTGCTGCCCGATGTCCGCGCCGTAATTGGACGTGCTAATGCGAAATTCCGCGATGGAATCGAGCGCCGGGGTGGTGTCTCCCCCGTTGCCGCCCGATCCCTCGTCCGAGTTGTTGCCGCCATCGATCTCCAGGTTGCTGTACTCCATGCGGTTGCCGTTGAAGGAGATGGAGGCCGCTGCGCCGCCGTGACCCAGTTGCGTGGTGTTGTTGCCATTGTCTTCCACCGCCCCGGCCACCAGCGTCTGTAGCGACAAGACATTCGCGCCGTTGAGGTTCAGGTCCTGGATCTGCCTGGAAGTCACCACGTCGGAAACCGTGGCGTTCTCAGTTTCCACCTTGGTGATGTTCCCAGTGATGGTGATTTCCTGGGTCACCAGGCCAACCGTGAGTTGCAGGTCGACGCGCAGAGTCTGGCCGACTGCCAGGGTGATGCCGGAGCGCACCAGCTTCTCAAAACCCTTGGCCTCCGCCGTCACCACGTAGTTGCCAATGGGAATTCTGGATAAGGCGTATTCGCCTGCCGAATTACTGGTCAAATCGCGAGTAAAACCTTTATCAGGATTGGAGACCACAACTTTCGCATTGGGGATGACGGCGCCTGAGTTGTCCGCCACCGTCCCCACGATGTTTGCCGTGTCCTGCGCCCAAACAACCGCGCTGAACAGGAGAAACCCTAATAGCAATAGGCTGATTCGTTTCATGAAACATACCTCCGAAAAAGTTCCCAAGACACAATCCGACGAAAGGAGGGAGAGAAGCACACGTGAATTGTGCCACCTACCTCAAATATCAAATTGACAAGGATGACGTGACGCGCGGCTGGCACCGCGGCCGATGGAGATTCGAGCGGTATCAGGAAGTACTGCGGAACTGATTCCAAGACCACGGGACGATCACCCTATGCCAATCTAAGCCGAATCACATTGGGCAAAGACCACGTTAGCCCTGGGCAGAGTCGAAGGATAGATAATAGTCATCTTCGGTTCTGCAAAGGCGTTGCTAAACTAACCCGACGCAGTATTACCTTACGACTAATATCAAATTCAACGGTGCTCTAAATCGTTTTTCCAGTGGACCTAATCCTATTCCGCTACATTTCGCTTGTCAAGAAAATACTTACCTTTTATTTCATTTCCAACCGGGGTTGGGCATTGTCGATCAAAAAGGACAGAATGTCCTATGCGGAGCATGTGGGGGCTGCCCCCGCCGGTTTGCTATGTTCACCGTGAATATCTATTCTCAGGTTGTCAGCCGGGCGAACGCCCCGCCGCGATGCCGTGCCCATGGACAACTCAAATGTGCTGAAGGTGCGCACGATTTCCTTCGGCCCGCGAACCGTGTTGGCGGGAGTAGACGTGCGCGACTTCCGCGCCAAAAAGGGTAATCTGTGCTGAGTAGTAAACCCAATTGAGAATAATCACCAGGGAGGAAGCTGCCCCGTATGCTGACATGAGGGTGGATTTGGCGAGATATAGTCCAATCAGCGCCTTGCCCGTCGTCAGGAGTAATGATGCAACGGCCGCACCCATCCACGCCTCACTCCAGGCAACCGCAGCGTCGGGTAGATACTTAAAGATCATCGCGAGGAGCAGCGCAATCATACCTAACGAGAGGAGAAAGTTGGCCGATTCCAACCAGAGCACGCGCCAGGGAAGCAGCGGCGTCACGACATTTTGTCCATCTTTGCTTGCACGAACCGCAGCGAACCTTTTGCCCACCCATGTAAAGGGCAGCAAAGGGATTTCCGCCCTTGCAAGCGTGGTGGGGCCGGTAGGAATTACAGAGGATTGATCGTCCAAGCTATCGGTCATTCATTTAGGGTTGCTCCACTTCCAGTTCCGGATCTCCGGCAGATCCTCGCCGTATTTGTCAATGTATCGCTTATGCTCGATCAGCTTGTCCTTAAGCTGCTGCTTCAAATAGATGCCCTTGTCGCCGGTCTGCGGCAGGCGGTCGATGGCGTCCATCACGAGGTGAAAGCGGTCGAGTTCGTTCAGCACCGGCATGTCGAATGGCGTGGTGATGGTGCCCTCCTCCTTATAGCCACGGACGTGAATATTATCGTGGTTGGCACGGCGGTAGGTGAGCCGATGGATCAACCACGGGTAGGCGTGGAAGGCGAAAATGACCGGCTTGTCCTTGGTGAAGAGCTCGTTGAAATCCATGTCGCTCAACCCGTGTGGGTGCTCGGATTGCGGCTGGAGCTTCATGAGGTCGACGACATTGACCACCCGGATTTTCAGTTCGGGCAGATGTTCGCGCATGATGGAGACGGCGGCAAGGGTCTCCAGCGTGGGCACGTCGCCACAGCAGGCCATGACCACGTCGGGAGCCACGGCCTGATCGTTGCTGGCCCACTGCCAAATTCCGATGCCCTGGGTGCAGTGCTTAACGGCGGCGTCCATCGTGAGCCATTGCGGCGCCGGGTGTTTGCCCGCCACCACCACGTTAACGTAATGGCGGCTGCGCAGGCAGTGGTCCATCACCGACAGCAGACAGTTGGCATCCGGCGGCAGGTAGACGCGCACGACTTCGGCCTTCTTGTTGACGACGACGTCGATGAAACCGGGATCCTGGTGGGTGAAGCCGTTGTGATCCTGCCGCCAGACATGCGAGGCCAGCAGGTAGTTTAGGGAGGAAATCTTTCGCCGCCACGGCAGCTCCGAAGTGACCTTCAGCCACTTAGCGTGCTGGTTGAACATGGAATCAACAATATGGATGAACGCCTCATAGCAATTGAAGAGCCCGTGGCGCCCGGTGAGCAGGTAGCCCTCCAGCCAGCCCTCGCATTGGTGCTCGCTGAGCATTTCCATCACCCGCCCAGCGGACGCGAGAAACTGGTCGTTGGGCACGGTGGCGGCGTCCCATTGGCGCTGGGTCACTTCAAAGAGGGCTTCCAAGCCGTTGGAGAGCGTCTCGTCCGGGCCGAAGACGCGGAAATTCCGCTGCTCACTGTTCAGCTTCACCACATCGCGCAGGAAACGCCCCAGCACATGCGTGTCGCCGATGCCGCGCACCCCCGGCGCGGGCACGTCGACTGCGTAATCGCAAAAATCCGGCATCCGCAGATCGCGGAGCAGAATGCCGCCATTGGCGTGGGGATTCGCGCCCATGCGCCGGTCGCCCTGGGGGGCAAGTTCGGCAAGTTCCGGCTTCAGGCGGCCCTGTTCATCGAAGAGTTCCTCCGGCCGGTAGCTCCTCAGCCAATTTTCTAACAGCTTGAGGTGTTCGGGATGGGTAGCGGGATCGGAGAGCGGCACCTGGTGCGAGCGGAAGGTGCCTTCGACCGGCAAACCATCCACCGTCTTCGGCCCCGTCCAGCCCTTGGGGGAATTGAGGACGATCATCGGCCAGCGGGAACGCGCGAGGTGGCCGCGGACACGGGCATCCTGCTGGATTTGTTTGATCTGCTCCACCGCCGTGTCGAGAGTTGCGGCCATGGCCTGATGCATCAGCTCGGGCTCATGACCCTCGACGAAGTAAGGCGTCCACCCGTAGCCGCGCAACAACTGTTCCAATTCCTCGTGACTGATACGCGCTAGAAGCGTGGGGTTTGATATCTTGTACCCATTGAGATGCAGGATGGGCAGCACCGCGCCGTCCGTGGCGGGATTGAGAAACTTGTTGGAATGCCACGCCGTGGCCAGCGGTCCGGTTTCCGCCTCACCATCGCCAACGACGCAGGCGACGATGAGGTCGGGATTGTCAAACACCGCGCCAAACGAATGGCTGACCGAATAGCCCAACTCGCCGCCCTCGTGGATCGAGCCCGGGCACTCCGCCGACGCGTGGCTGGGAATTCCTCCGGGAAACGAAAACTGAAGAAAGAGCTTGCGGAGCCCGGCCTCATCCTGGCTAATGTTGGGATAGACCTCGCTGTAAGTACCCTCGAGGTAAGTGTTAGCCACGACCGCCGGGCCGCCGTGCCCGGGGCCGGAGACGTAAATCATATCGAGGCCATATTTTTTGATGACCCGATTCAAATGCACATAAATGAAGTTCTGCCCGGGGGTGGTGCCCCAGTGTCCCAGCAGCATGTGCTTCACGTCCGCGAGCGTCAGCGGCCGCTTCAGCAACGGATTGTCGTAAAGATAAATCTGCCCGACTGACAGATAGTTAGCAGCGCGCCAATACGCATCCATCTTGTGGAGCAATTCCGGGGAAAGAGTGTTTGTCGTCATATTTCAATACTCCCTTGTTCCGTCGCGGCCGAGAAGGTGCCATCTATCTATGGCTCTAGTAGCATAACAGAGTGAGTACCCTTTGAGTATTACGGCCTTATGAAGGCTCCATGGTATATTGGATGTCGCAAGTTGCGCCCGGTCGCTTTTCCAGCCAATAGCATGGGTGCCGAAGTTCCGCCCCGTCGGCGAAACAGAGACCGTGAGCTATTCGCGCAAACCTAAAGCGTGATATTCGGCTATGCCGGGCAATGGTGGGGGTTGGCGCGTGACTTAAATGTATCGTCATGACCAAGGGGCCCATCCGAACGGTGGCGAAATTCATCCAATAAGCAGCCACTTCTCGGCAATCAAATTGTGGTGCTCTGGGGAGGTGTTGATGGCGCAACGCAAATTGCGGAAGGACGAAGCTCCGATCGTTGATCTCGAAAACGATATGGAGGAAGCAGCTTCTGACAGCAGCGGGCAAGCAGGTGATGACCAGGGGCTTTCGCATCTTGCGGAGGCTGACGTGGAAAGCGTCGAAGAACTCGCCGAGACGGATCAGGCATACGCGGCCGAGGTCGTGGAGGGTGTCGAGGAGGCTGGCGACCACCCTGAAAGGCCCGTTCGAACCCGCGAGACCAATGGCCGGTAGCTGGGATTCCGCCGGAGCGAGAAGCGGAATTCATGCCGTGGCCTGATTCTGCCAATTCCGGGTCCGAAATGATTTCCCTCAAAAGTGAGCACTTTTGAACAGACACGCCGCCGAGGATGGTCTAATCATTGCGCGGGGCTCAAAAATGAAAAAATTGGGTCTACGTACATCCATTCGGGGACCCAAAACGGATATCCCGAACGAAATTGGGGTGTGACTGCTACGCTTGGCGCTTCGGAGGGCAGGCTGCATGAGTCGGCCGAAGTGGGGTGGAGGTTATTGTGAAGGTTTTAATGGTCTATCCGGAGTTTCCGGACACGTTCTGGAGCTTCAAGCACGCTTTGCCATTTGAAGGGAAACGGTCGTCATTCCCTCCCTTGGGATTACTCACCGTGTCCGCGTTGATGCCTTCCCACTGGGAACGGCGGTTGGTGGATTTGAACGTGTGCCGCCTCAAGGACTCCGACCTGGCCTGGGCGGACGTGGTCTTTCTGAGCGGCATGATTGTGCAGGGACCCTCGATGAAGGAGCAGATCGCGCGCGCCAAGCGTCATGGACTGCGCACGGTGGTGGGCGGGCCGATTGTCAGCGCCAAGGACCCCGCCATTGCCGAAGCCGATCACGCCGTGGAGGGGGAAGCCGAGGAGATTATTCCCCAGCTCGCGGCGGACCTGGAACGGGGTGAGGCGCAACCCCACTACTTCAAAAAGCAATGGCCCGACGTCACCCAGGTGCCGCTGCCGGACCTGCGCATCGCCCCCATGGGGCGCTACAGTTCCATGTCGGTTCAG
>Ga0326727_10006233_pt1 | contig 32941 bp, 30 predicted proteins | sample MB2enrmetagenome_FD_207643 | JGI IMG/M metagenome (GOLD analysis project Ga0326727, IMG submission 207643) | Lab enriched peat soil microbial communities from McLean, Ithaca, NY, United States - MB29MY | ecosystem: Environmental > Terrestrial > Soil > Wetlands > Peat | place: USA: New York...
CGGTCGCAAGCGCAGCCGGACCGCCTCTTTCGTCCGAACTTGCTCGGGCGATGTGCCAATCCCGGATGCCGCTCGGGCTGGATTCATCTTTTTCGCAAGCGCTCGACGCCCGTCTTTGAGGGGGGGTGGACCTGCTCGCCGGAGTGCACGGAAGCGCGCATTCGGTGCGCACTCCAGCGCGAACTCGATGGCCGCACGCCGTCCCTTGAGGTGCACCGTCATCGCATTCCGCTCGGCTTGCTAATGCTCCAACAGGGATGGATCAGTCGTGAGCAGTTGCGCAAGGCACTCGATGCGCAGAAAAGCGCCGGCGCGGGCCGGCTGGGTGATTGGCTCATAAGGCAACATGCGACAGACGAAGCCGCCGTGACGCGCGCATTGGGTATTCAATGGAGCTGTCCGGTGCTGTCGGTCGAATCCGGCGCGCCGTCTTCGCTGGCAGCCGTAATGCCGCGGTTATTCCTGGATGCATTCGGCGCATTGCCGTTGCGTGTTGCGGCGGGCAAGCTCCTTTATCTTGGGTTCGAAGAGTGCCCGGATCCGGCACTTGCTTTTGCAGTTGAGCGGATGATGGGACTGCGCGTCGAGTGCGGGATTGTGCAATCGTCTGCTTTCCGAGTTGCACATGCGCATGTGCTTAACGAATCGTTTCCGCCGGTTCAGTTGGGTGAAGCGGTTTCCGCATCGGCTGCTGCACACATGCTGTCCCGTGCCATCGAACGCTCGCAGCCTGTAACTTCGCACCTCCTGCGCGTGCACGATTGCATCTGGCTGCGCATGTTCCTCGCCCATGACGAGACTCCAGTGCCGCGCATCGAATCCGTTCGGGACGTCGTGTGCTCGATTGAGGACATCCAAGTGTCGAATGCTCTCAAGCATTCCTGGCTTTGGCCGATTACGCAATTGGAGAAGGCAAAAGAATGAGCGAAGTTCGAGCGTTGATTGTTGACGACTCCTCGGTAATGCGCAAAATCGTGGAGAGATCGCTGCGCCAGGCTGGGTTGGAGTCCCTGGTCATCTTTGAAGCCGGATCGGGTATTGACGGGCTGGAGGTTCTCCGCTCCAAAACAGTAGACATCATCCTCTCGGACATCAATATGCCGTTGATGGATGGCCTCGAATTTGTGCGACAGATCCGTTCTCAAAGGCTTGCGGAGGGAGTTCCCGTAGTCATGATTACAACGGAATCAAGCGAAGAGCACGTTAAACAAGCCATTGAGGCCGGCGCGATGGGGTACATCCGAAAGCCGTTTACGGCAGACCAGGTCAAGCGACGGGTATTGTCGTTGTTGACGGCAGCCTGATCGATGATTCGCGCAATGATGCTCAACGGTGTCAGAACAATTGCAGGGCGCGGTCGCGATGCCGTGACGGTCGCCGGGAGAGAGGCGTGATGTTGACTTTGCGAGACTCGCTGAAAGTGGTAGCAGATCCTCGGAATCTGGACGAAAGTGCGCGCGAGGTCTTCGAAACCATGCTCGGCGTACCATGCAGTAATCAGTCGGACCGCGCACTTTGCGACGCCGATCAAGGCATGGAATCGGTCACGGCGGTGGTGGGCTTCGGCGGCATCCTGAGCGGCGCCTGCGTCTTCCGCTGCAATGCTCTGGCGGCCCGACGGATTGCGGAGTGCATGACCGGCATGGAATTCTCCGCGGTCGACGACATCGTGAAGGATGGCATCGGGGAGATCTGCAATATGCTGGCCGGGACCTGGAAGAGCAAGGTGCCGGATCTTGCCGCCAATTGTGGGTTATCAGTGCCTGCGGTCATCACCGGAAGCGATTACAGGCTGCATGTACAGGCTCCCGAATTCACGGTCTGCCGGACTTACTCGTTTAATAATACATATTTTGAAATGACCATCATCTGCGATGGTTTGCATTAGTTCCGTCGCATCGGGCCGAGACCGGGAATCGTCAGCTTGTCGGCCGTCCTTGTCCTGTCAGCCATTCGCGGGTAATCATCAGAACCTTCTAATCCATCTCGAATTCCTTTGGTTAGCCTCGTGCTTTTCCGTTCTGCGAGAAGGGACCAGGAATGGACAGCGGTTACTATGCAGCGATGGCAGGTCTTGTAGCGCGCACGCAGGCGCTCGACACGGCTGCCGCGAACCTGGCCAACGCGCAGACCCCGGGCTTTCGCGCCGAGCGGGAGTACTTCCGATCCATCCTCCTCGGACCTGATGTCGAGGATTCGCAGCTTGGGCAGGCGGCTAACCGCTACGGTCTTCTGGGTGGCGACCGGCTGAGCATGGCCCAGGGGCCACTCGAGCAGACGGGCAACCCGCTTGATCTTGCCATTGCCGGCGATGGTTTTTTCGCTATTAAGACGACCGACGGCATTCGCTATACGAGGGACGGCAGCTTCCATCGATCGCAGGCAGGGTTGATCGTTACGGAAAAGAATGAACCCGTTCTCTCCGCGAGAAACCAGCCAATTGTCATCCCGCCTGGTGAGGTCTCGGTCGGGGCAGACGGTGTGCTCTCGGTCAACGGCGGCGCAGTTTCCACGGTGGGAGTCTTTCGTTTTCCTGCGATGGCGCAACCCGCGCCGGAAGGTACCAACCGTTATGCCGCACCTGAAAACGTCGTGCCCACGCTTTCGAGTGACGCAGCTATTCGCGGAGGCACTCTTGAGGGCGCCAACCAGGATGCGGTGCAGGGAACGCTCGACCTGATGATGATGCAACGCCAGGCCGAGATGATGCAGAAGGCGCTGACAGTTTTTCATTCCGACTTCAACAAGACGGCGGCGGAAGATCTGCCGAAGGTTTAAAAGCGATCGCTATCGAAACGGGGAGAAATCATGATTCGAGCACTGTACACGGCGGCCAGCGGAATGACGGCACAACAGATGAATCTGGACACGATCGCCAACAACCTTGCGAACTCCTCGACCACGGGATTCCGTCAGCTACGGCTCCAGTTCCAGGACATGATCTATCAGAACCTCGTCACGCCCGGCGCTGCGCAGAGCCAATCGACGGTATCGGCCGGCTTGCAAATCGGCTTGGGAACCAAGTCGGCCGCAACCGAGGTCATCATGACGCAGGGATCTCTGAACCAGACATCGAATCCCCTCGATATTGCGATTGAGGGAGCCGGCTTCTTCCAAGTGCAGCGACCGGACGGCACCACCGCATACACGCGCGCTGGACAGTTTCACCTCAACAACCAGGGAACGATCGTCACCACTGACGGTGACCCGATTATTCCCCAAATCACGATTCCGTCGAATGCAACGGCGGTCACGATCACGCAATATGGCATGGTCAACGCCACGCTCTCCGGGCAACAGAATCCATCGCAGTTGGGACAGCTTCAGTTGGCCACGTTTTCGAATCCCGGCGGACTTGAAATCCTCGGCTCCAATCTGCTTCAGGCCACGCTCAGTTCAGGAGACCCGGTGCTGGGCAATCCGGGCGGTACCGAGGGTCTTGGCACTCTGCAGCAGGGCTACCTCGAAAACTCCAATGTCGATGTTGTCACCGAATTCGTGCAGATGGTGCTTGCACAGCGCGCATACGAGTCGAATTCCAAAGTGATCAAGGCCGCCGACGACATGTATTCGCAGGTCAATAACATGACCCGGTAGGAACGAAGCAGCGATGATGAATACACAAATCAAATCAACGTTCGTGCTTCTTTTGGCCCTGCTGGGAACTGCCTGCCGCGGTCAGCAAACAAAGCAATCAAATCTGAATGAATTGCCTGATGGTGGTGGAGGCGCGCAGGCGCAGCCAGGAGACGTGTCACGATATCTAACGATCCGAATCTTTGAGGATCCGTCTACTCATCTGCGCTGGACATTATTGCGGAACCTGAGTCGTCCTGCGGTACCGGCAAGGCTGATCCGGGCGTCGAACAATCCCAACTGTGCTGCAACCTCCGCTGTAGAGTGCGGTCTCCCGGGCGCGGTTTCCTTTCAGCCCGCGGCAGATCCGGTGATTCACGTGGGCGATGCGCTCATTATTGCTGAGCATACTCAAGTCCTGGACGCTCAATTGGAGGCGACTGCACTTGGACAAGCCGCAGCCGGCGAACCCCTGAGAGTTCGTCTGAAGAGCAGTGGCCACATTCTCTTTGTCGTCGCCGACGGCCCTGGCCGCGCCACGATGCACGCAGGAACACGCGAGGTGCGCCCGTGAGATTCTCAAGAGTACTCGTTGTTATTCTTTGCGGTGCTTTTCTCCTGGTCCCCTCAGAACAACTCCCTGCGGCAAGGAAGCAGAATCCCTCTCCGGTTTCGAAGACGCCGCCCGAGCTGGCTCTGCGCGCGTACATCGATCGCGTTCGCGAACGGCATGCGGCCGAGGTGGGCACCGTCGGGTCTATCTGGATTCCCGAGGGCCGCTTGGTGCGCCTGGGTACCGACGCCAAGGCAGTCCGCATCCACGACGTTGTTTCCATCGTGGTGATCGAGAGCCTCGCCGCTTCGACCGACGGCCAGGTCAAAAACACGCGGACATCAAATGCCAGTTCGAGTCTGACATCGCTCTTCGGTGCACTCAAGCCAAGTAACAATCTTCAGAACCTTGTTGGGCAGAGCTCATCGTCGGGGCTTGCGGCGCAGGGTCAGAGCACTACCAATTCCAGCCTTTCCACCACATTTGGGGGCGAGGTGGTCGACGTTCTCCCCAACGGGATGCTCGTCGTCCAGGCCACGCGACAGCTCACCTTCTCGCAGCAGACGCAGCTCATCAAGCTTCGCGGGCTGGTGCGCCCTGAAGATGTGAGCGCGCAGAACCAGGTACTCTCGACCGCCATGACCGATCTCGAACTCGAGGTTACTGGGAAGGGGATCGTGAACGACTCAACCTACCGGCAGAACCCTCTGGTTCGCTGGCTGCAGAGGGTGCTCGTGTTCTAGGCAATGTCAACTCATGGAAATCGATCTCTCGATGAATCACACCACCAACTCGCCTGACAATGCTCCGACAAGCGGTTCCGCCTCGCGCTCCTGGAGCGTCCTGCCCGGGACCGCGAAGGCGCCAGAGGGCGTGAAGTGGACACTGTTCGTCGGTTGGATACTTCTCGCGGCGGCCCTTGTCCTGGCTGTCAGTCTGGCCTTCGGCGAAAGCCCCGGTCAGCGGGCGCGGGTCAAGGATGTTGCCACGATTGAGGGCATTCGCGACAACCAGCTCGTTGGCTACGGACTCGTGGTTGGCCTGCATGGCACGGGCGACGGTAACCAGACAGTGTTTCCTGCGCAGACGCTTATCTCCGCACTGGAACGCATGGGCGTAACCGTTCCGCAGACCGGGTCGCAAAGCGCCAGCAATATGCAGGTGAAGAACATGGCGGCGGTTTTTGTTGTCGCAACCTTGCCGCCGTTCAGCAGGCCGGGATATCGCGTGGATATCACGGCATCGTCTGCTGGCGATGCAAAGTCCCTGGAGGGTGGAATCCTGCTGATGACTCCGCTTTACGGGCCGGACGGGCAGGTCTACGCACAGGCGCAAGGCGCTCTGGTGCTCGGCGGTTACGTCAGTTCGGCAGCGGGGAATATGCGCCAGGTGAATCACCCGACGACAGCGAGAATCCCCGGGGGCGCCCTTGTGGAACGGCCGGTTCCGTTTGAGCTGAAACAGATGCAGACCATCAGCATTATCCTCAACGATGCTGACTTTCATACCGCCGAAAAGATGGCCGCTGCGATCAATATGTCCCTGGGCTCCGCACGGGCGCACGCTGTGGACAGCAGACGCATCGAGATCACACCTCAAGCGAATGAGGACATCCCGGCGCTTCTTGACAGGATCGAGGCAGTCGAAGTGGAGGTGTATCCGCGGGCGCGCGTGGTGGTGAACGAACGCACGGGAACCGTGGTGATCGGCGGGATGGTGCGCCTGCAACCGGTTTCGATTCTGCACGGTGGGCTTTCGGTCAATGTGATATCGCAAACACAGGTTTCGCAGCCGGAAGCGTATTCCTCTGGAACCACCCAGGTGGTGCAGCAGACTTCTGTCCAGGCCCAGGACAAGCCGATCAACCGCATCGATCTCAAGGTGGGAGCCACGGTGGAGGACCTGGTGCAGGAGCTGCAGGGCATCGGCGCCGGCGCACGCGATGTCATCTCGATCCTGCAGGCGATGAAAGAGGCAGGCGCACTTGAGGCCGATCTGGAGGTGCTTTAGATGGCGGCGATATCGGCAGTTTCTTTGCACACGCAGTTTCCGGTCGTCCCACAACCGCGGCTTGTCAAGGCCGCCCACGAGTTTGAAGCTCAACTGATGAAAGAGCTTCTGAGCCCGATGACGCACGCGGCAAGCATGGAGGACGATTCGGATTCCGGTTGTGCTGGAGCTATGGCCGATTTCGCCTCCGAGGCGCTGGGCCAGGCGCTTAGTGCGCGGGGCGGTCTGGGTATTGCGACCAGCATTATCCGCAAACTCTCCCTGAATGAAACTGATTCCCGATCGGCGTCCGATCCGGGAAGGGACAAGCCGGATTCCACACGGTCCGCCGGCCTTGGACTCAAGTGAAATCCTGATCTGCCGATGAAAGAAGCAAGGAGGATTGCGCATGGAAATCCGAAACGATGCGGAGGCGTTAAAAGCATTTCTGGGAGTCTCCTCGACGACCTCTGCCGAAACGCACCCGATTCGCAATACAGATACCGCGGCGGCGCAGGCGGCATTCGCAGGTGACCTCGCTACCTTCAGTCAGGCGGCGACGGAGGTTTCGCAGTCTGCTGCCCAGTCTGGTGTCCGGGCGGAGAAGGTTGCGGCGATCCAGCAGGCACTTGCAGCCCGAACTTACGACGTTCCCGCGAGCGCAGTGGCGGGCAAGGTGATCGACGCGATGCTGGGCGGCGGCATTGGACGCGGCAACCGAGGTTAGTGCAGGTACGAGTCTCATGGTTCTGAGTGCGACATATCCGGAACTGAGAAGAACGCTCGTCGAGGCGTCGGAGGCTCTGGCGCGCCTCGATGCAGATCGCCTTGAGGAGATGGCGCTCTCGTGCGAGGCGCTGGTTAGCGGCGGCGAGCAGCGGGATGGGTCGGGTTGCGAACTCAACTGTGCGGCAAGTGATACTGCGCGCGAGTTGTCGATATTGGGACGGGTCATTGACGCCACCAAGACAAATCTGACCGTTTTGCGGAGCCTCCGCGATCGGAAGTGTGCGCGACTGGAATACGGGCCGTTGCCGGCTGGCGCAGTTTCGACGGTGGAGGGTCGTCATGGCGACCATTAACTCGGCCCTCAATCTCATTACCGGGGCGCTTGAGGCGGATCAATCGGCACTGAATATTGTTGCCAATAATGTGGCGAACGCGAATACGCCAGGCTACACGCAGCAGGTTCCCAACTGGCAGGAGAACGCGCTGGTCCAGATCAATGGGATCGATTTAGGCACTGGCGTCACCGAGACCGGTCCGACTTCCGTGCGCGACCGTGTCCTGGAGGAGCGATTGGACCAGCAACAGCAGGCGGCCTCAGCCTCGAGCACGCGGCTGTCAGCGCTGAATTCTGTCCAGGCGCTGTTTGCGCCGGATTCCGGCTCCAGTAGTTCGACTGCAGGAGATATCGGCAGCGATACTACCAGCTTCTTCAGTTCCTTTTCGTCGCTCGAAGCCAATCCGACGGACAACCCTCTTCGCGAGCAGGTACTCTCGACGGCGCGCACATTGGCCGGCGACGTTGCGAACGCGGCGGCGAGCCTGAACGAGCAGCGCGCGTCGCTGGACCAGGAGGCGGCCGGCATCGCCGGCCAGGTGAACTCGCTGATAGCGGCGATCGCGCAGCTGAATACGCAGATCCAGGCGACCTCGCCCAGCACGGATGCGGGTACGCTCGAGGATGAGCGGCAGCAGGATTTGAGCAAGCTGTCGCAGCTTGTCGGGATCAACCTGGTCACGACGGAGAACAACGGCATCTCGGTGACGACGACTTCCGGCGAAGTGCTGGTTTCGGAAGGCTCGAGCTACGCCCTCACTACGGGCGGGGTAAGTGGAGAAACCCATTTCTTTCTCGGGACCTCAGACATTACGTCATCACTGGCTTCTGGCGGAGGCGAACTGGGCGGATATCTCACCGCGCGCGACCAGGACATTCCGCAGGTGCTTTCGGCGCTTGACCAGTTTGCCTACAGCATTGCGACGCAGGTGAACTCGCTGAACAACGACGGATCGGATCTCTCGGGAACGACCGGAACGGCCGCGAATCCGCTCTATATCTTCAGCGAGCCGGGGTCGGTTTCCGGGAGTGGCCTGAGCATGAGCGTGGTGATGACCGATCCCTCGCAGATTGCGGCTGCTGCGCAAGCGAAAGGGAGCGGCGACAACTCCAATGCGACCGCGCTGGCGGCGCTTGCTTCGCAAGGCATTGTCGATGGACAGACGCCTTCCGGCTTCTACTCCAATTTTGTGACTGCGCTTGGTTCCACGGTTTCGGAGGTGGAAACGGAGAATACGGCGCAGAATGCGTCGGTGACGCAGTTGCAGACGATGCGCGATTCGCTTTCGAATGTGGATCTGAATGATGAGGCTTCGTTGATGCAGCAGTTCGAGCGCAGTTACCAGGCAGCATCGCAGGTCTTTACAATCTTGAATTCGGTGATGACGTCGGCTTTGAACCTTGGTGTGGAAACGGCGGTTTCGTAGGGTGGCTTAAGCGGGAAACGGAGTTGTGCGATGCGGGTTGATCCAAACTACGTAACGAATCTTGTGAGTGCGCTGGATGCGGCTCAGGGCAGAGAGCAGCATCTGACGAATGAGCTTTCGAGCGGTGTCCGGTTCAACTCATTGGGCGATGACCCGATCGCGGCAGGAAAGAACGTGCTGCTTCTGAACCAGATTCAGCAGGATGACTCGTTTACGCAAAGCACAGACCTCGTGACGGGGCAGTTGCAGGTTGCGGATTCGACGCTGGGGAGTGTGGTCTCGCAGCTGAACCAGGCCATCTCTCTGGCGACCAGCGCGGACAACGGAACGATGAACGCGAGCGACGTTCAGTCGATCGGCGCACAGATTGCGGGGATCCTGAACGAGGTGGAGTCGCTGGCGAACACCAGCTACCAGGGCCAGTACATCTTTGCGGGCGGTCAGACATCGACGGTGCCTTTCTCGACGTCGAATGCGACGTCCCCTGCTGTGACGACGTACAGTGGCGACGACGACGTGAATTATCTGCAGACTCCGAACGGGCAGAAGATCCAGCTCAACGTGCCGGGCGACCAGATCTTCCTGGGCGCGAAGAGCGTTTTCGGCACTCTGAATAGCCTGGTGGCCGATTATTCAACCGGGACAGTGATTCCTGCGCAGGCGGAACAGGATACACAGGCGCTGACGGCTGCACTGAACTATCTTTCGCAGCAGCGTGTGACCATCGACAACTCGATCACGCAGCTTTCGGCGGCGTCGGGTGCGATTACCAATGAGAAGACTCAACTGACGGCGGCACAGACCAACCTGATGCAGGCCGACCTGGCCACCGTCTCCACCCAACTGTCGCTCTCGAAGACGCAGGAGACGGCGCTCGAGTCCGTTATCTCGCAGCTTGGGTCTGGGAGTTTGTTTGACAAGCTGCAGTAGGGTAGTGCGGCACTTTCCAGGTGCGAATGCCGGTTTACACTCAGGGTGAGGATTCCGGCATTGTTTGGGGCGTTGCGGTTTATCTGGAATGCTACGCGCGGGCATCGGCTGACGCCATGGCGGAGCGAGTTTTTGCGCTGGCGCGTGGAGACGTATTCAGGCAAGCCGGCTGAGAGCTTGCGGGCGAGGGATGTGCTGGGGTTTTTCTGGGAGTCGAAGTGGGAGTTGCTGAGCTTTCTTTTCTGGGCGGGACGGCTGGAGAAGGAGGCGCGGCGGAGGTCGTGAGGGGAAGGCGCAACTGGGGACCAGGATTATGTCCGAGATTGGGAGATGTGTTACGGGATGAGATTTGGATGGGTTCGGTGGGCGGCTGCGGTTTGGGGATTCCTGTTTTGCGCCGGGTTTGCCTGCGCGCAGCAGTTGCCGCCGGTTGAGCCGCCGCAGCCGATGCCGGGGTCGCACTCCAATGTGCCGACGATTCGCGTGACAACCAATGAAGTGCTCGTGCCGACGCTGGTGGAGAAGCCGCATGGGGGCGGGATTGTCTACGGGCTGAAGCAGTCAGACTTTGTGGTGGAGGACAATGGGGTTCCGCAGAAGATCCACGTGCAGGAGGAGTTGGATACGGCCCCGGTGGCGCTGGTGGTCGCGATGGAGGAGGGACGAGCGGGCTGGCTGGAGTTTGAGAAGCTGGGAAAGATGGGGCCGCTGCTCGATGTATTTTTGGCCGATCCGCGGAGCCAGGCGGCGCTGGTGGGGTTCAGCTCGAAGCCTCGGCTGATTCATGACTATACGCACTCGGAGGAGGAGCTGGCGCAGAGTCTCGGGCAGCTTGAGCCGGGCGATGGCGGAGCGGCGATCCTGGACACGATCAGTTATGGCGTGGATCTGCTGGAGGACGAGCCGAAGGATTATCGGCGCGTGCTGCTGCTGATCAGCGAGGAGCGGGACCACGGGAGCAAGCACACAAAGCCGGCGCAACTGGTGTCGAAGATCGGGCGGTCGGATGTGCTGGTGCTAAGCATCTCGTATTCACCGTCGAAGGCGGAGTTTGCGCACGACGTCAAGGATTCGGGTGAGGATCGGATGCTGAATATGGTTTCGACACTGGTGATGGCGGTGCAGGCGTTGAAGAAAAACCTGGCCAGGCAGATCGCGATCATGAGCGGCGGGGAGTACACGACGTTTACCGGGGACCGGCGGTTCGAGGAGCGTGTGATGGAAGCTGCGAAGGAGGTGCGCAACCGGTACCTGATTACGTTCAGCCCGTCAAATCCGACTGCGGGGCTGCATGCGATTCGCGTGCACACGGTGGAGGATTATGGGGCCCGGATTATTGCGAGGGCGAATTATTGGCTGCAGCCGGAGCAGTGAGGGGGCGATCGGTATCTTCTTCACTCGATGGGGCGCAGATCGCAGAGAGGCTTGCCTCCGGCCTAAAAGCTCCTTTGTTTTCTTTCAGACATGGTGTGAGGACTGTGAAGCCCGCATCTCCCATAAGTACTGAAAAACGGGGTTGCCTGGGGATGAGGGTTGGCGCGGGCTTTGTGTCACAAGTCATTCATGTTAATCTCAATGCAGACACTTGAGAGTGGACTGAGAACGTAAGAGGAGTAATACACGCCGTGCTGGCGACTGCTAAGAAAACTTCATTGATTGAGCGCTTCCGTACCCACGAGAAGGACACCGGATCCCCCGAAGTCCAGATCGCGATTCTGAGTGAGCGGATTGGCGAGCTGACTGAACACTTCAAGACCCACAAGAAGGATCATGCTTCCCGCCGTGGTCTCCTGATGCTCGTGAGCAAACGCCGCCGCCTGCTGGATTACCTGAAGACACATGATTCCGATCGCTACCGCGACGTGATCACCAAGCTCGGTATCCGCAAGTAATCAGAAAGCCAACGTTGAACCGGAAGCGCCCAGACCGGATTTTGGTCACGGCCCCGTCCTACCCAGAACCTGGGGCCATGGTGTACCTGGCACAAAAAAGATGCCGCCAGGACCTGCGCAGAGCTGTCGCCTCGCGGCGATCCGGCTTTGCGCGTTCCGGGTTTTGCCGCGGAGCATGCGCGGCGAGCGGCACTGGCGAGCGCGTCATTTCTTACCGTGCCGCCACAGACACCCCGCCTTTCCGGTATTCCCCACCCAAAAATTTCCCAAGCGAAAAACACGAAACGAGGACTCTATGTCTAAACACGAAGTGACAGTCGAACTTGCAGGTGGCAAGCGGCTTGTCTTTGAGACCGGGCGCATGGCCAAGCAGGCCAGCGGCGCTGCACTGGTTACCACGGGCGAAACCGTGGTTCTGGCCACCGCGGTTGCATCTCCTGACCAGCGGGAAGGCATCGACTTCTTCCCCCTTACCGTCGACTACCGTGAGTACACGTATGCCGGCGGCCGCATTCCCGGCGGCTTCATCAAGCGCGAAGGCCGGCCCAGCGAGAAGGAGATCCTGACCGCGCGGCAGATCGACAGGCCGATTCGTCCGCTTTTCCCGGATGGTTTCCGCAACGAGACGCAGATCATCGCACTGGTCTTCTCGGCAGATAAGGAAAATGATCCCGATGTGATCGGGATCAACGCAGCGGCCGCGGCCCTGGCTCTTTCCGATATTCCCTTCAACGCCACTGTTGGAGCTGTACGCGTGGGTCGCGTAAACGGCGAGTTCGTGATCAACCCCACGTACGAGGAGCGCGCCAACACCACAGTCAACATTATGGTTGTTGGACACAAAGACGGCATCGTGATGATCGAGTCGGGCGCGAAGGAGGAGACGGAAGAAGTCATCCTCGCCGCAATCGAGTTTGCGCACGAAGAGATCAAGAAGATTGTCGCCGCCATTGAAGAACTAGTCTCGAAGGCAGGGAAGCCCAAGCGCCCGTTCAATGCGCCGGTATTCGACGACGATTACTACAACGCGCTGAACGCGAAGGTGAGTGAGCGGCTGAAGGATGCTCTCGACACCAAGACGCACGGCAAAACCGAGAGCTACGCGCTGATCAAGCAGATTAAGGACGAGCTTGCGGCGGAGCTTCCGGCGGATGATCCTGACGCGAAGAAGAAGCTGGCGACCTACTACGAAACGCTGCGCGAGCGGCTGTTCCGCGAGCAGGTGACGAAGGACCGAATCCGGCCCGATCGTCGCGCGTTCGACGAGATCCGGCCGATCTCGATCGAGACCAGCGTGTTGCCGCGGACGCACGGTTCGGCGCTGTTCACGCGCGGCGAAACGCAGGCTCTGGTGACGGCGACGCTGGGCACGGCTGATGAGGGTCAACGGCTGGAGTCGTTCGAGGGCGAAAAGAAGAAAGCCTTCATGCTTCACTACAACTTTCCGCCGTTCAGCGTTGGTGAAACAGGACGTATGACCGGCGTTGGACGTCGTGAAGTAGGCCACGGAGCACTGGCGGAACGTGCCATCTCGGCCGTTCTTCCCTCTGCCGAAGAATCGCCTTACACCATCCGCATCGTCTCTGACATTCTCGAGTCCAACGGCTCTTCGTCGATGGCCTCGGTGTGCGGAGCAAGCCTCGCGCTCTACGACGCTGGTATCCCGCTCAGTGGCGCAGTGGCCGGTGTGGCGATGGGCCTAGTGAAGGAGGGCGATGACTACGCCATCCTTACCGACATTGCGGGCGCCGAGGATCACTACGGCGACATGGACTTCAAGGTGGCGGGCACGCGGAAGGGAATTACCGCGCTCCAGATGGACATCAAGATCAGCGGTTTGACGCGCGAGATCCTGCAACAGGCAATGGAGCAGGCGCGCCGCGGACGGCTCTTCCTCCTGGACAAGATGGATGCCGCGCTGGATGGACCTCGCACGGAGCGTTCGCAGTATGCGCCGCGGATCGAGACGCTGTTGATTCCGACGGACAAGATTCGCGACCTGATCGGCAAGGGTGGCGCGACGATTCGCGGCATCATCGAGCAGACCGGCGCGAAGATCGACGTGGACGACTCGGGCAAGGTCAGCGTGGCCTCAAGCGACGCGGACGGCCTGAAGCGCGCCCTCGAGATGATCGGCAACATCACCGCGGTGCCCGAGGTGGGCAAGGTTTACCTGGGCAAGGTGGTGAGGCTGGCGGAGTTCGGCGCGTTTGTCGAGCTCTTCCCGGGCACTGATGGATTGCTGCACATCTCGGAGATCGCCGAGCATCGCGTGAAGGAAGTAAAGGACGAGTTGCGCGAAGGCGACCAGGTCATGGTGAAGGTGCTGGCGATCGAGGGCAACCGCATCAAGCTCAGCCGTAAGGCGTTGATCCGCGAGCAGAAGGCGAAACTGGCGCAGACGTCAGGCCCTGCGGAGAGTGTTGAAGCCGGCGGTACTGAAGAGGCGCCGCAGGCTCCGGCGCGTCTGCGGCATGAATTTGACGAGCGTCAACCGCGATCAAACCAGAGCACGATCCTAATCGAGGGCGGGGAAGACTTCGACGAGGATGAGACGGAGGAGATCGACGAGGAGAACGAGCCGAACTTCAACCGTGTAGATAACGCTCCGGTCCCGGTGGGACAGACTGCGGGCGGGCCTCGGCCAGCCGGCGGTGGCGGCGCGGCGAATAAAAACCGGCGGCGGCGGCGGCGCGGCGGACGCGGCGGCCAGGGTGGCGGCGGCCGCTAGTTCAGTGGATGCGAAACCGGCCTTTGGGCCGGTTTCGTGTTTTTGGGGGCGAATGATTTCAAAGCAGGGAATTGTTCATTCTTTGGGGTTGTTGCTTTCCCACCCTTGCGGCAAAAAACGCCGCAAGGGGATCGGGCACCCGGCGATTCCGGCTAGGTTTTTGGGGGCTTGGAGAGGAACTTGAAGCCTTCGATTTCATTGGCGTGAAGTTCGGGGAGCGGTTCGGACTTCACGGGGATGCGCTCGCTTGTGGTTTCGCGCGAGATGTTTTTGTCGTCGTACATGCGGCGGTCGGCGGCGATGCAGAGCGATTCCAGGTCGGCTGCATCGTCGGGGTAGACGGCGACTCCGATGCTGGCGCCTACCTGCACGGTGTGATTGCCAACTTGCATGGGTTTTTCGAGCATCTCCATCAGCGAGCGCGCGACGAGCCTGGCGTTGGAGCGGTTGGTGGGCTCTTCGAGGATCATGGAGAATTCGTCGCCGCCGGTGCGGGCCACTGTATCGGAACGGCGCACGCGGCCTTGGAAGATGGCGCTGACATTTTTGAGGAGCATGTCGCCGGCGTGGTGGCCGAGGGTGTCGTTGACCTGTTTGAAGTGATTGAGGTCGATGACGAGGAGGGCAGCCTTTGACTCAGAACGACGCGCGCGCTCAAGCGAGAGGGCGAGGCGATCGAGGAAGAGGCGGCGATTGGGCAGGCCGGTCAGCTCATCGTGCAGGGCGAGATACTTGTTGTGCTCGATTTGGTCTTCGAGGAGAAGAAGGATCATTCCCACGGCGACGACGTACTTGGGGAGATTCCAGACCTCGCTTTCGATCCGGGCATTGGGCGCGAAGACGTCGGCGAGCGGGCCAATGACGAAGACCGCGGCCCATCCGAGGAAGCCGATGATCGTGATGAGGGAACCGGCGCTGCCACGTCCGCGGTAGCTGTACCAGAGATGGATGCAGCATCCGAAGTAGACGGTGAAGAGGACTGCGTTCGATGCGAGTTCGGGGCCGTTTCCTGGGCGGTGCTGTACCGCCAGCAGGAAGACGCTGAGCAAGCAGTAGAGGCCGACGAGCATCCAGCGCAGGAGGTGCGTGAAGTCGGGACGTGCTTTCAAGGCAATGGCGAGGGGCGCTGCACCAAAGAGGAGGGCCGCGATATCGAGAGCCCAGGGAGCGGGGTGGTCGAATCCCAGCAGGACGAAGTAGAACGCGTTGATTGCGAGCAGCGAGATGAGCATCCAGCGGCTGGAGCGCTCAACGCGGTAAGGGACCGATGCCCACATGAAAAGCACGCCGGCCGAAGTGAGGGAGGCGAGTCCGATATCGCCTGCGAGCATGCCCCAGATGCCGGGCGCCGGCAGGAAGATGAATGCGGCGAAGTGAACCGCAATCAACACCCAGCCAGTTAGCCAGTGTCGCGAGGCGGTGGTCTGGCCTCGACGCGCAACCGACGCGAACGCGCACGTCAGCGCGGCGACCGCTGCGAGGTCAGGAAGCTTGCTCCAATCCACAACGAGTTCCTTTGTGCGACAACTCCGTACTCATCAATATAGATGCGCTTTTGTTGTTTGACTCGAGGACATGACGCTTTCGTTGTATGCGGGGAGCGGTCGATACGAAACTTGCGTAATCTTGCGGCGGCGCGCAGGAAGTTGACGCTTTGAATAACCGGAAGGGAAATAGCTCGTTTGCTGCTGTTTCTCTCCACTATGCTCAGAGCGATGGCTGCAAGCCTCTACATCGTCGTGGAAGGAGAAGACCCGGGCTTCGACATCTTTGTGAACGGGCATGCCCTTGCCCGGAACGAAGATGCGCTGGAGCGGCTGGCGGAATCGCTTCACGTATCGCCGCTGCTGCAGTTCTTCTCTGCCGATGAGAATTCGATGTGCCTCTTGCTGGAGCAGGGTGCGGGCGACCCGGAATGGGCGCGGCACCTTCCTGAGCCGCAATGGTTCGACCCGGCGGAAGGACTGGCCACGATCCGGGCGCTGATCCGCTACCTTGTAGCTACGCCGGTGTGTTTCGGCTCGGAAACACTGCCTGTGCTGAACGAGCTTCGCGAGTATGAGCGAGTGCTGGAGAAGGCAAAGAAGCACAAGCTGCGCTGGCACCTCGCGGTGAGCTGGCGCTAGAGCGGTTTCGCTTCACAATGCGACATGAGGATGCGCTTACACGCCAACAGCTTCGGGCTTTCCTGCGTGTTCCGGATGAACGTCGAACGGAACGTGATCCTGCCTGCAGATTGCTTTGATCGCGGGACGCGCGGTCATCGGTCCGGAAGGGAGGCCTCCGCCGGGCATTATCCATTGGCCGACCATCATAAAGCGCTTCAAACCGGGAAGAGTGTTGGGCAGCATCTTCATTCCGGCACTGGGTTCGACCAGCCACCCCTCCTGCGAGGCCTTCCAGTTTCCCGTGTAACGCATGACGCTTGCGGGCGTTGAAACGTCGACCACCTCGATCGCTTCGCGCAGTCCGGGCAGTCTCTTTTCGAGCACGCCGATGACGGTATCGGCCACGCGATGCTTCTCGGTTTGATAGCGGGCTGGATCGTTTCGGCGCAGATCGATCCAATACTGGAAGTTGCGCGTGGGGAGAAGGCTGGTGACGGCGGTTTTTCCGGGCGGGGCAAAAGTCGGATCGAAGTGGAAGAAGCGGAATCCGACATTGCTGAGATCAGTCTCGGGATCGATGTGGAGTGGCGTGGTGAGGACGCGGGACAGCATAGGCGGCTGATCGTGGAGGTCCATGGCTATCCCGAGGGATACCTGCAGGTACGAGGCGAATGTTTCGCGCTCCTGGTAGATCTTGCGGATGTTGTCGTCGACGTATCTGCCGCCGAGCATGTCGAAGATTGTTGCGTGTCCATCGGCGGCGGAGATGACCCAATCCGCGGGAACAGTCTCGCCGCCGGCCAGTTGCACACCAATGGCCGTGGCGTCTGCCACAAGAATGCGCTCGACCCTGGCCTTGTAGCGAATCGTGCCGCCAAGCTCGGCGATCTTCGCGGTGATCAGGCGAATGATGGCCTGCGAGCCGCCGATGCAGTAGCCGGCATTCGCCTCATTCATCCACGCGAGTGAAATCACCATGGCAACGGCGATCAGCTTTCCGACGTCGCCGGTGGAGAAGAAGCTGCGCAGCAGAGGATCGGCGAAACGGGCGCCAAACTCTTCGCCGCTCATCTTGCTTAGCCTGCTAAGACGCGGGAAAATCGGCAAATCGCGCAGCATGTTGAGCCAGTTGTCGGCGAAGCCGCCTGAGGGATCGAGCATCTTGAATTTGCCGAGACTGCGCACCGAGTGCATGAGATCCCGGATCGCTGCGACGTCCTCCGGAGCACGCCGCAGAAGCTCCGCCTCGAGCAGGTCAGCATTCGTAAAGACGCGCAGGGTGTCACCGGCTTCGGTTTCGATGCGGACGAACTCATGCTGGGCGATGAAAGTGAGCTTGTCGATGTCGAAGACTTCTTTCCACTGCTGGTGGAATTCGCCGTGCGGGTTGGAGCCGATCAGCCAGTGGAGGCAGGTTTCGAAGGTGTATGCGCCCCGGCGCCAGCTCATCGCGAGACCGCCGGCCATGTCGTGCATCTCAAGGACTTCAACATCGTAGCCGCACTTTAGCGCATAGACTGCAGCGCAGAGCCCGGCAATGCCGCCACCGATGATGACGATTTTCCGGTGATTCTGTTCCATGGGGCGTCTCCCTTCGATCTGCTGAGGGTGCGAGCGGAGCGGTCCTAGCCAGACGGAGCGCGATTCCCAAACCGGCGTGAACGGATTCGATTGGGTAGCAGGCGCGGGAATCGGGCTGCCGGGACGCAGGCCCACGATTCAAGCGAGCATGTTAGAGTGTGCGCATTGACTGAGCGGTGATGCGAGTCACAAGCGGGGGTGAGCACAACCGGACAACGCCCCTTGGGACCTATTCGTACCGCAAGGCTTCGAGGGGATTGACCTTCGTCGCGCGGCGGGCGGGAACGATACATGCGATGAACCCGGTTGCGAGGAGGGAAATTGCGGCAGTAGAGAATGCAAGGAAATCGAAGGCGGAGATGCCTTCAAGCTGCGATTGCAACAGGCGCACACAGGCCGTGGAAGCGATGAGCCCGATGACGATTCCGATGCAGACCAGCAGCATTCCCTTGCGAAGCACGAGGGCGAGTATGTTGCCCAGGCTGGCGCCGAGAGCGATTCGCACGCCAAGATCATGGGTTTGCAGGGCGACAGTATAGGCGAGAAGGCCGAACAGTCCGATGAGGGAAAGACCGAGGCCGATGGCCGCGCAGATTCCAAAGGAGATGACGCGGTAACGCGGCTTCATGTAGGTGTCTTTATCGACTAGGTCATCGACCGTTTCGGTATGCGACAGAAGGACATTGGAGTCGATGGAGTTTACGATCTCGCGGACGTTGTTGACGAGCAGCGCAGGATTGACGGAAGTGCGCATGAGCAGGACGTGAAAATTCAGTGGCGCAAAGGTATAGGGGATGAATGCTTCGGGACTCGTTTCCCGCTGCAGTCCTCCATTCTTGAAGTCCTCAACAACTCCGACGATCTGGAAGAAGGCATTGTGCGGGATTGCGGGCGGCGCGTTGTCGAAGGCATTGAACTTGATCTGCCGACCAATGGGATCGTCGCCGGGGAAGTAGGACTTGGCGAAGGCGCGGTTAACAAGGGCGAAGCGGGCTCCAGATGCGAATTCAGCGGAAGTCATCCAACGGCCGTGCAGGAGTGGAAGTCCGAGCGTATGAAAGTAGTCTTCGCTGACAGCGTCGAAGCTGGTAGACCAGTGCTTGTCGTGGGGCTTGCCGGGAATGGTGATGTCTTCAGAGCCGGCAGCGCCCAACAGGGGAATTCCGAGCGATACAGCCGCATGAGTTGCGCCGGGCAGATGCGAGATGCCGGCGAGAGTGCGATCGAAGAACTGGCGCTGGCTGGCGATGGATGGGTACTGGTGGGGCGGAAGATCGACTTCGGCGGTCCACAGGTTTTCGGTGCGGATACCGGCGTTGACCTGGGTGATGGCGAGGAAGCTGCGCATCATGAGCCCGGCAAAGACGAGCAGCAGCATGGAGAGCGCGACCTGAAAGACGACCAATCCGGCGCGAATGCCGGAACCGCTGCCGGCGGCCACGTTCACACCGGTGGTTTGCAGGTGCTTCCAAAGTGCGTTTCTGGTGACGATGAGCGCGGGGAAGAGGCCGAAGAGAAGAGTAGTCAGGAAGGCGAGGCCCACCGCAAACAGGAGAGCCGGCAGGTTGAGGGAGATGTCGGCTTCGCCGGGCAGGCTCATGGCAGGGGTCAGGGTCACGAATCTGAGCCCGAGAAATGCCAGGAGGCAGCCGGCCACGCATCCGGCGAGGCCGAGAAGGAGGCTTTCGAGAAAGAACTGCCGGACCAGGCGGGCGCGGCTGGCTCCCAGGGCGGTGCGCAGCGCGGTGTCGCGCGAGCGCGCGGTATGTTGCGTAAGCAGCAGGCTGGCTACATTGCTTGAGGAGATCAGGAGCAGGAGAACGACGGCGGCGATGAGATAAAACAGCGTCTTCTTGAAGTCGGCGACAATCACGTCGTTCATGGGCCGTGTGTTCATGCGAAAGTGCTCGGGATAGTCCTCGCGATGTAACTGGTAATTGTGCTGCGCTGTGGCCTGGAGGTCGGCAGCCGCGGTCTGGAGGGTGATGCCTTTTTTGATAATGCCGGTAGCGAAGAAGAAGAAGGGATCACTGCTGTCCATCGCCTGGGCAAAGGAAGGCTCGGGGCGATTCCAGTCGATGGGAATGTAGACATCGGCGCCGTACATGGCGAACCGGGGCGGCATCACTCCTATGACGGTGCGCGGCTGGCGATCGAGGAGCATGGTGGCGCCAAGGACGTTACGATCGCCATGGAACGTGCTCTTCCAGAACGCGTAGTTGAGGAGGACAACCAGCGACGCACCGGGCTTGGCATCGGCATAGGTGGGTCCGCGTCCGAGGAGCGGAGGAACACCCCAGAAGTCCATTGCATTGGGCGTCATCGCACAGCCATGCACTGGAATTGAGATTGAATCGCGGCGGTAGGCGACCTCCCAACTGCCGTACGCGACGATGTCATCGAAGGTGTGATTGTCTCGGCGAAATGCAGCGACTTCGTCCAGATGGAACATTGAGCGGTTGCGGGTGTCCTTTTCGTCCTGAACGCTGATAACAGTCAGGCGCCTCGCGTCGCGATAGGGGAAGGGATTGACGACTCCGTTATAGAAGACGCTGAAGATGGTAGCCGAGAGGCCGATGCCGAGGGCGAGGGCGACGATGGCTGTTGCGGTGACTCCCGCATTTTTTCTCAATTGGCGCAGGGCGTATCGGATTTCGGGCATCAGGAGTTGCACGGCGTCCTCCATCGTGTGGGATCGTCGAACGCGATTTTATACCGGTCGCATCGCTCACTGTGCTAGACGAGCAAGCCGTAAGTAAACGCTCAATATGAGGAGTTCGGGCCGCGCCGGGGAAGGTGGAGCAATTGCCGTTGCGGGATCAGCCGAAGACATTTCCCATGCGTCGGATCTGTGCGCCGACGCTTTCGAGTTTCTCTTCGATGCGTTCGTAGCCGCGGTCCATGTGATAGACGCGGTCCAGGATGGATTCGCCGTCGGCTACGAGGGCGGCAAGAACAAGCGACGCGGAGGCGCGCAGGTCGGAGCACATGACGGCGGCGGCGGAGAGCGGCGCGGGACCGCGTACGGTTGCGGTGCGGCCGTCGACCTTGATGTTTGCGCCCATGCGGACGAGCTCCTGCACGTGCATGAAGCGGTTTTCGAAGATGTTTTCCTTTATGATGCTGACGCCCTCGGCCTGCGTGGCGAGGGCCGTGTACTGCGCCTGCATGTCGGTGGGGAAGCCGGGGTACTCCTCGGTGGAGATGTCGGCTGCCTTGAGCTTGCCGTTGGAACGGACGCGGACGCAGTCGGGGCCGAGTATTTCGACTTGCGCGCCGGCTTCCTGAAGTTTTGAGATGACGGCGCCGAGATGGTCGGGGTTGCAGTCGGCAACGGTGAGGTCGCCGGCGGTGAGTGCTCCGGCGACGAGAAACGTGCCGGCTTCGATGCGGTCGGGATTGATGCGGTAGTGCGCGCCTTTGAGACTGGTAACGCCCTGGACGCGGATTTTGGATGTGCCGGCGCCTTCGATCTTCGCCCCCATCGCCGTGAGCAGCGCGGCGAGGTCGGCGACTTCGGGCTCGCGGGCGCAGTTTTCCATCAGCGTTTCGCCTTCGGCGAGGACGGCGGCCATAAGCAGGTCTTCGGTGCCGGTGACGGTGATCTTGTCGAAGACGATGTGGGCGCCTTTGAGTTTTTCGGCGCGGGCTTCGAGGTAGCCGTGCTCCTGCGCGATGGTGGCGCCCATTTTTTCGAGGCCCTTGATGTGAAGGTCGATGGGGCGGCCACCAATGGCGCATCCGCCGGGCATGGCGACGCGGGCCATGCCTGCGCGCGCAACGAGGGGCCCCAGGACGAGCGAACTGGCGCGCATGGTTTTTACGATTTCGTACTTGGCCTCGGGATTGGAGAGGGTGCGGAAGTTGATCCTGGTACGGTGGTCGCCTGGTCCGGAGCCGAGCTCGACTTCGGCTCCCATGGCGACGAGAAGCTTCCGCTCCGTTGCGATGTCGCGGACCTGGGGGATGTTTTCGAGGGTTACTTCTTCTTCAGTGAGGATGGAGGCGGCCATGCAGGGCAAGGCGGAGTTTTTTGCTCCCGAGATGCGGACTGTTCCAACGAGGGGATTGCCGCCGCGAATGACGAATTTGTCCATGAAGTTTTGTGATGCTCCGTGTGTTCTCAGTGTAATGGTGCAAGGTGATCACGCGAAGGCGGACTGCATCAGATGCACGGGAGATGAGAAGGGCTCGCGTTGCGGTGAGGATTGGCGCTAATTGGAATGGCGATGAGCGTTGGTTAGGGAGATACTTCTGCGGAATTCTGAAAAGAAGGGGCCGTCCGATCATCGGACAGCCCCTTTTGGAGATACAGGAATATTCGTTGCAGATCGCCCTTATTCTCACTTCGGAACGGTGATGAAAGTCGCAACAGGTTACCGCGTGGACTCCGACGATCGGTGCGGGAAGGGGACTACCCCGTGGAAATCGGATCGCGGTTGATTTCGGAGGAAACCTCGAGGGCGTTCTAACGACGGATCGGGTTGAATGAAGATCGAGGGCGAATGCCTCCGGTTTGGAAATCTGAATTCAGGCCGGAGTCTGGATTTACAGTTCGAGAACGTTGTCTTCGATGGCCAGGCGGACGTTACCGTCGGATTTGGCCAGGCGGCGGACGGCCTCCGGTTTGTCGACATTGGCCTTAAGCATGACGAGGGCGACGGGAACGCTGCGGCCGGCGCTCTTGATGGTCTGCACAGCGGTTTCGCGGTCGATTGTGCAGGCGCTCATGAGGATGCGGATGCCGCGCTCAACGAGCTTGGAGTTCTGCATGTGCACGTTGACCATCAGGTTTTCGTACACGTAGCCGAGCCGCGTCATGGCGCCGGTGGTGATCATGTTGAGGATCATCTTCTGGGCGGTGGCGGCCTTCATGCGGGTTGAGCCGGAGATAACCTCCGGGCCGACCTCGGCGATGATGGCGATGTCGGCGACTTCAGCGATGGGTGTGCCCTGGTTGCAGGTAACGGCGGCGGTGTATGCGCCGCGGGCACGGGCGTAGGCGGTGGCAGAGACGACGTAGGGTGTGCGGCCTGAGGCGGAAAGGCCGACGACGACATCCTTGCGGGTGGGCCGGCGGCGGGCGATGTCGCGCTGACCGAGTTCCTCGGAGTCCTCGTTGACCTCGACGGCAGAAGCAAGGGCCTTGGGACCGCCGGCCATGATGTATTGGACCTGTCCGGGAGCGGTGGAGTATGTGGGGGGGCACTCGGAGGCATCAAGGGCGGCGATGCGGCCGCTGGATCCTGCGCCGATGTAGATGAGGCGTCCACCGTCGCGAAGGGAACGGGCGACGTGGTCGATGACCTCCGCGATCTCGGGGAGAGCTTTCTTGACGGCCGCGGCGACTTTGGCATCCTCATGGTTGATGATGCGGGCAATCTCCAGCGCCGACTTGGTGTCAAAACCTTGCGATGCTTCGTTTTGACTCTCTGTAGTTAGGTGCTGGAGTAAGGAAGCCGGGTCGGTCTTGGTTTCCTCTTTCCCTTGGGCGCCGGCGCCTTCATGCGTCGTCGTACTGGTTAACATCAAAGTCTGTCCCCAGACTCTATTGTATCTGCAATTCGGGCAACTCAAGCAGATTTCTGCGGACGTGGAACGTCACTTTAATGTCATCTGATCAAACGGATTGCAGGGCTTCGCGTACGGCATCATGAAAAGCGGGACGCACCTCCTTGATCAGCTCCGACTGGCGGTCGGGCCAGGTGCGGTTTGTCAGGAGAACAACGGCGATGGAGGCATCGAGGTCGATCCAGAGAGAACAGCCGCTGAATCCCAGATGGCCGATGGAGTGCGGCGAGAAGTGCCGACCCGCGGAGGACTCAGGCGAGGGCGTATCCCAGCCGAGTGCGCGGGAACTGCCTTCAGGGCCCTGGCGCATGGCAAAGCACTCGATAGTGTCGGCGGTGAAGTGGGCCGGTTGGCCGGAGGCGCTGTCGCCCTTTGCGCCGGCAAGAATTTCGCGGCCGAACCGTAGCAGGTCGGGGACGTTGGAGAACAGTCCGGCGTGGCCGGCTGCGCCCTGCAGAATGAATGCGTTCTCGTCCTGGACTTCGCCCTGGATGCGGCGGTGACGGAAGCTCTCGTCGACTTCAGTTGGCGGAATAAGGTGATGCTCTCTAGCCGGTGGAGAGAAACGGGTGGACGCGAGATCGAGCGGATCGAAGACCGTTTTGCGGGCTGAAACGGGCAGGTCGGCGCGTGTGAGGACCTCGAGAGCCTTGCCGAGGAGGATGAAGCCGGGGTCGGAGTACTCGGAGCGTTCGCCGGGGGCGGCCGCAAGGGGCAGTTCGAGACAGGCGCGATACAGGGCGGCCGGGGTGTTAACTGTCCTGAAGAATTCGACATAGCCAGGCAAGCCGGAATTGTGCGCGAGCAGGTTGCGGATGGTGACGCGGCGGGCGCGCTCAGTGTTATCGCGGCCAACGATGAAGCCGGGCAGCATATCGCCGAGGGGCGTATCGAGGTCGAGCGCTCCGGACTGATAGAGCAGCATGGCTACGGCGGTGGTGGAGACCACCTTGGTGATGCTGGCTACGTCAAACATCGTGTCTGGCTGGATCCCAGGCGAGCCGTCCTCGTAGGTGAAGCGGCCCAGCGCATCGGAGAGTGCGACTTCGCTCCCGTCAATAGCTCCAAAGGCGCAGCCGGGAAAAGCATGGTGCTGGATGGCCTGTTCAAGCACCTTGTAGACGGCGGCAAAACGCTCAGATTCCCGATTGGGAACTGCAACACCGGAGTTGGTTTTGAAGCTCGTGGTATCCATGGTTCACATCTCCAGAGTTCACAACCGTAGCGTACTCTAAATGCAGTTCGAAGAAAAAAGATCGGATAGCTATCTTTGCAGCGAAGCCGTCCGTCTATCACGGAAAGAGCAGTGGGGAGGGGAAGATGCGTCTTGAGAGCAGGCGACTGACCTTGATGCTTTTGGCGGCTGCAGCACTGATGCTTGGCGCGCCCAAGGCGCTGCGGTCCCAGGCGCCGGCTGACCCCAGCCCGGCTGCGGCCTCCCAAGCGGCAGCCGATCCTGCGCCTGCTGCCCCATCTGCCGCGCCTGCGACTGCTCGTCCGCCGAAGACCTATACCGTACCGGCTGGAACGAAGGTCCTGCTGGCACTGCGAAGCCCGCTCAATACGAAGAGCGCAAAGGCAGGGGATGGGGTTTATCTTTCATCGGCGTTTCCGGTGGTGGTGGGGAACCGGGTGATGATTCCGGCGGGCGTATTTGTGCAGGGAACGGTGGACCGGGTGGTTCGCGCGGGCCATGTGAAGGGCAGGGCGCAACTCGACATGCACTTTACGTCGATCATCTTTCCGAATGGGACAGTGGTCGATATTCCCGGCGTTGTCAGCGGTCTGCCGGGTGCCAGCAAGCAGGCTGTGAGGGGAGACGAAGGAACGATCGAGCAAGACACGGACAAGACGCGGAATGCGGGCAAAACCGCGGAGATAGCCCTGCCGACGGGTGCGACCGTAGGTACGATTGGTGGGGTGGAAGGGGGCCATCCCCTGGCGGGAAGTCTTGGCGGGCTGGGCGCGGGCTTGGCGACCGTTGGGCTTGTGTCGCTCTTCACGCGCGGCGCCGATGTAAATATCGAAGCTGGAACGCAGGTGGAGATGGTGCTGCAGAGGCCGCTGATCCTGCAGGAAGAGAATCTGGCAGAGGGGACCGTGCCGGGGGCGGCTCCGGCCATGGTTCCGTCACCGAATCAACCAAAACCGATGCAAAAGCCCGGGAGGCCTGACCTTCTGTGCCCGCCGGGGAGTCTGGGTTGCCAGTAAACTCCATGACGTTTGATAATTCGAGATAGAAGATGTCAACACTGCCTCAAGACCCTGCTGCAACTGATATACCTTCCCCAAGTGAAGCGACCCCCACGGCGGAGGCCCCGGGGACGTCCATGCGAGCCGCCAATTCGGGTCTGGGATTGTGGGTTCGTGACCTGCTGATCTCGGCTGCGGTGTCGATCCTGATCATCTTGTTTCTGTATCAGCCGGTGCGCGTGGAAGGCACCAGCATGCTCCCGCGGCTTGAGGATCAGGACCGGCTGTTTATCAACAAGTTCGTCTACCACATTGGGTCGATTGAGCACGGAGACGTGGTCGTGTTCCACTATCCGCGGGATCCGGAGAAGAGCTACATCAAGCGCGTGATTGCGTTGCCGGGCGACCGCCTGCGTATCGATCACGGGCAGGTGTGGCTGAATGGCAAGCCGCTGGCGGAGAGGTATGTTCCGCAAATGTACCGCGATACGCGATCTTACGCCGAGACGACGGTTCCGGACGATTGCTACTTTGTGATGGGCGATCACCGGTCGATCTCGTCGGACAGCAGGGAATTCGGCGTAGTGGAACGTGATTTGATTTACGGCAAGGCGGTGTTTGTCTATTGGCCCGCCAGAGATGTAGGCGAAGTGAAATAAGACGCGTTTTCCAGGTCACACAAACGCCCGGCAAAACCTGCTAAAATCTATTGAATCCACTCCTCGGAGAGGCGATGCAGGCGATTCTTGCGCTCGAAGACGGGCGCATCTTCCGCGGCGAAGGCTACGGGCACCCGGGCGAATGCCAGGGTGAAGTGGTCTTCAATACTTCCCTAACCGGTTATCAGGAAATCGCCACCGATCCTTCCTATGCCGGTCAAATCGTCGTTCTCACGAATCCGCAGATCGGGAACTACGGCACCAACCAGGCAGATAACGAGGCGGCGCGGCCCTATATCGAGGGCCTGATCGTGCGCGAGTTTTCGGCGATCAGCTCAAACTGGCGCTCGGAGCAGGTGACCGACGAGTACATGGAGCGGTACGCCGTTCCGGTGCTGGCGGAGATCGATACGCGGGCGCTGGTGCGGCATCTGCGCACGTATGGTGTGATGCGGGGCGTGATCTCGACGTCTAGCGCAGATGCAGAGAAGCTGGTCCAAAAGGCCAGAAAAATTCGCAAGATGGATGGGACCGATCTGGCGAAGGTGGTCTCGACGAAGTCGGCTTACTCTTTCGACTCGGAGGACAGCCGAAATCAATCGGGAGACCCATTACTGCCCGGGTCGCTTCTCCAAAACGCTGAAGCGCACGAGCGCCTTCATGTTGTGGCATATGACTTCGGGATCAAGCAGAACATTCTGCGCATGCTGACGCGTGAAGGCTGCAATGTGACGGTGGTTCCGGCCGAAACGACGGCTGCCGACGTCATGGCACTTAAGCCGGATGGGGTGTTTCTGTCGAATGGGCCGGGCGATCCGGAGCCGGTGGATTATGCCGTGAAGGCGATTCGCGACATGATGGGGCGCGTCCCGGTGTTCGGCATCTGCCTGGGACACCAGCTTTGCGGGCTGGCGCTGGGCGGACGCACCTACAAACTGAAATTCGGGCATCATGGCGGGAATCATCCGGTGCGCAACAATGCGACGGGAAGGGTGGAGATTACGGCGCACAACCACAACTTCGCGGTCGATCCGGATTCGATCCTCGCGAATGATGTTGAGCTGACCCACGTGGATCTGAATGACAACACGCTGGAGGGGCTGCGGCACAAGACACTGCCGCTGTTCAGCGTGCAGTATCACCCGGAGGCTGCGCCGGGACCGCATGACTCGCATTATTTGTTCCGCGACTTCCGCAGAATGATGGAGGAGTGGAAGGGATGAGGGAATTACTCCCAGTCCTGGCATTACTGTTAGGGCTGGGGAGTTCCTTTTCCGCTGCTCAGGTCCCGCAATCTCGGAAATTCTCTGACCCGTTCGAGCGTTACCTCAAGAGGGTAGGCACACGTTACCGCGAACCTTCATTGCAAAGGTTTGCGGCAGAGTACGGCCCTGATGGGACACCATGGATGCCGGATCACTTTCATTTGCTGGTCACGCCCTCCTCGGCGCTTGAGCATGCGGTGCAGCTTATCAAAGGCGGCTTTTCCTTCAGGGCGAAGAAGGAATTGGGATCGAACTTGGTGATCTGGCAGCGCGGCTTTTCTGACCATCGGATTCGCGATGCCGAGGATTACGAGAAGCACGTTCATTACATTCACGTGAATCCGGTTAAGAAGCACTTGTTTGTCAGACCGGCGGATTATCCGCATTCGTCAGCATATCCGGGCTGGAAGCTGGACCCCGCCCCTCAAGGGCTAAAGCCCGTGATCTTCTGGGAAGCGCGCAGCGGCACGGCTGAAGCCGTGCCCTTTCAAGACAAGAACCCGATTGATTGAGAATCTGTGAGATTCGAAGAGACAAGAAAGCAACGATGCCACGCAGAAACGACATTCAGAAGATTCTGGTAATCGGCTCGGGGCCGATTGTGATCGGGCAGTCGGCGGAGTTTGACTACTCCGGGACGCAGGCCTGCAAGGCTCTCAAACAGGAGGGCTACGAGGTGGTGCTGGTGAATTCGAACCCTGCCACCATCATGACCGATCCCGAATTGGCCGATCGCACCTACATCGAGCCGCTGACGCGCGGATACCTTGAAGAGATCATTCGCATTGAAAGCGAGATGCTGGGCGCAGGATCGGGCAAGTTTGCACTGCTTCCGACCGTTGGCGGGCAGACGGCGCTGAACCTTGCCGTGGATCTCGCCGATGCGGGGATTCTGGATCGCTACAACGTTGAGCTGATCGGCGCAAAGCTGGAGGCAATCAAGAAGGCCGAGGACCGGCTGTTGTTCAAGGACGCGATGCTGCGCATTGGGCTCGATGTGCCCAAGTCGGCGCTGGTCAACAACCTTCGCGATGGGCTGGATTTTGCGGGGAAGATCGGATTCCCGGTTCTGATCAGGCCGAGCTTTACGCTGGGCGGCTCCGGCGGCGGCGTCGCATACAACCGCGAAGAGCTGATGGAGATCCTCGCGCGCGGGCTCGATCTTTCGCCGGTGCACGAGTGCCTGATTGAAGAGAGCGTGCTGGGGTGGAAGGAATACGAGCTCGAGGTGATGCGCGATCTTGCGGACAACGTGATCATCATCTGCTCGATCGAGAACTTCGATCCGATGGGCGTGCACACGGGCGACTCAATAACAGTGGCGCCGGCCCAGACCCTTACGGATCGCGAATACCAGAGGATGCGCGACGCTTCGATCGCGGTGATGCGCGAGATCGGCGTGGAGACGGGCGGATCGAATGTGCAGTTTGCCGTTAATCCTGCGAACGGGCGCATGATCGTGATCGAGATGAATCCGCGCGTCTCGCGGTCCTCGGCACTGGCATCGAAGGCGACGGGATTTCCGATTGCGAAGATTGCCGCGAAGCTGGCGGTGGGATACACGCTCGATGAGATTCCAAACGACATTACGCGCAAGACGCCGGCGTGCTTTGAGCCGACGATCGACTACGTGGTCGTAAAGATTCCGAAGTGGCAGTTTGAGAAATTTCCGGGAGCGGATGACACGCTGGGGCCGCAGATGAAGTCTGTTGGCGAGGTGATGGCGATGGGCCGCACCTTCAAAGAAGCGCTGATGAAGGCGTGGCGCGCGCTGGAGACCGGCAAGAAGACTGGCACAGAGGTTCTGGAGCCTCGCAGGTTGACGCAGATGCTGGTGACGCCGCGCCCGGAGCGGCTGGGATACATTCGCTTCGCCTTCGAGCGCGGGATGGGCGTGCGCGAGGTTGCGCGGCTCACGGGAATGGACCCTTGGTTCCTGCACCAGATTCGCGAGGTGACGCTGGCACAGCAGTCGCTGCACTTGGTCACGCCTGAGAACATTTCAGCCGAGCATCTGCTGAAGCTGAAACGGTATGGACTCAGCGATGAGCGAATTGCTACTGAATGGAAGCTCGAAGGGCACGATGGCGTGAAGCAGGTGAGGGAACTGCGCGAGGCGAAGGGGATCCGTCCGGTGTTCAAACTGGTGGACACCTGCGCGGCAGAGTTCGAGTCGATGACGCCGTATCTCTACTCTACATACGACGAGGAGGATGAGGCTCCACCATCGGACAAGCCGAAGATCATCATTCTCGGGTCGGGGCCGAACCGCATCGGGCAGGGAATCGAGTTCGATTACTGCTGTTGCCATGCGGCGTTTGCACTGAAGGACGATGGCTACGAGACCATCATGGTGAACTGCAACCCGGAGACGGTCTCGACCGATTACGACACCAGCGATCGGCTCTACTTTGAGCCGCTGGTGTTAGAAGATGTGCTCGCGGTGTACAACCACGAGGCGCAGTCGGGCGCGAAGATCGGAATGATTGTCCAGTTCGGCGGCCAGACCCCATTGAACCTGGCGCAGCGGCTGCTGGCGGCCGGCGTGCCGATCATTGGCACATCGCCGGATTCCATCGACCTGGCGGAGGATCGCAAGCGGTTTGGAAAGCTGCTGGAGGATTTGGAGATTCCGCAGCCGGAGGGCGGAACGGCAACGAGCGTAGACCAGGCGCTGGCGGTGGCGGAGCGCATCGGGTACCCGGTGCTGGTGCGGCCGAGCTACGTGCTGGGCGGGCGGGCGATGGTGATCGCCTACGACGCAACAGCCGTGGCTGAGTACATGAAGCAGGCGGTCGAGTACTCGCAGGAGCGGCCGGTACTCGTGGATCACTTTCTGGAGAATGCGGTCGAACTCGACGTGGATGCGCTGTGCGACTCGGAGGATGTGGTCATCGCGGGAATCATGCAGCACATCGAGGAGGCGGGCATCCACTCGGGTGACTCGTCGTGCGTGCTTCCGGCGGTGGACATCCGCGAAGACACACTGAACACGATTCGCGAATACACGCGCAAGCTGGCGCTGGCGCTGAAGGTTGTGGGGCTGGTGAATCTGCAGTTTGCGATTCAGCGCGATGCGGATGGGAATGACCACGTCTACGTCATCGAGGTGAATCCGCGGGCTTCGCGCACGGTGCCGTATGTTTCGAAGGCGACGGGCGTACCTCTGGCGAAGATCGGTGCACGCCTCATGACAGGGCGCAAGCTGCGCGAGCTGCTGCCGGAACAGTTGGTGTCGGGCAAGGATCTGGAGACGGGCACGCACTACTACGTGAAGTCGCCGGTGTTTCCGTGGAGCAAGTTTGCCGGCGTCGATACGGTGCTCGGGCCGGAGATGAAGTCGACGGGTGAAGTGATGGGTGTGGCCGCGAGCTTCGGGGAGGCGTTTGCGAAGGCACAGTTATCGGCGGGGCAGATTCTGCCGGCGCGAGGCACGGTGTTCTTTACGGTGAACGATCACGACAAGGGGGCGGCGGTCGCCCTGGCGCGGCGATGTACGCAACTGGGCTTCCATATCGTTGCAACGGAGGGCACGGCCAACGTGCTGGAACGCGCCGGGCTGGCGGTGGAACGCGTCTTCAAAGTGAAGGAAGGACGGCCGAACGTGGTGGACTTGATCAAGGGCGATCGGATCCAGCTCATCATCAATACTCCACGCGGGCAGGACACCATCTTTGACGAGAAGGCGATTCGGCGGGCCGCGGTGCTGGCGCGTGTACCGACGATCACGACGATTGCCGCCGCCCAGGCGGCGGTGGAGGGGATCGCCGCCATGCAGCAGCACAATATCACCGTCTACGCGATGCAGAATCTGCATGCGTCTGTAGCCGCTGCGCAGGAGAAATGAAGGGCAGCGCCGTCGATCTATTACTGTCGACTTTGGCCGCTGCGCGCAGGGCGGAAGGGAAATTCCGCCTCTTGAATTCATGCTTCTACAATGAATTCATATGCTGATTGAGGGTGTTTTCGCCGCCATTACAACGCCTTTTTATCCGGACGAGCGCGTCTACTACCGCAAGCTCGAAGCCAACATGGAACGCTATTCGCGCAGCTTGCTGGCGGGGGTGGTCGTGCTGGGCTCGACGGGCGAGGCGCCCGCGTTGGATGATGCGGAGACGAAGGACGTATTGCGCATGGCGGCTGAGGCGGCGGCGCCGGAGAAAGTGCTGATCGCCGGAGTGAATCGCGAGAGCCTGCATGCTGTGCTGGAGCTCGCCGAGGTGGCGGCGAAGTGCCAATATGATGCGGTGCTGGTGCGGACGCCGACTTACTACTCGACGCAGATGACGCCCGAGGTTGTGGCCAACTACTTCAGGGCGGTGGCGGATCGCTCGCCGCTGCCGGTCGTGCTCTACAACATTCCACGATGCGTGCCATACCAGATCCCGGTGGAGATGGTTGGCGAGCTGGCGCATCACCCGAACATCATCGCAATCAAGGATTCGAGCGGGAGCCTGGAACGGATCAAGGGGATTGTGGATGCAACACGGACCGCTCCTCGGCGTACGGTGACGGTGACTCCGGTGTTCGAGGCGGTGACGGCGCGAATGATGAGTGCCGCGACGGCCCAGCCAGCGACGTTTGTGCCTGCGGGCAACCTGGTGGGCGGGTCCGCTCTGGCCGTGTCGCCGCTGGCAGCGCCGATGAAGACACGGACGAAGGAAGTAGGATTCCAGGTGCTGACAGGGTCGGCCTCCATCATTCTGCCGTCGCTCCAGGCGGGGGCATCGGGCGCGATCCTGGGCTTTGGCGCCTGTGCGCCCGAGGCGTGCTACGAGGTCTACTTCGCCTGGAAGGATCGCGACCCGGAGCTGGCAGCAGAGAAGCAGGAGCACATCGCGAAACCCAGCCGGCGCGTCGTAGGGGAGTTGGGGATCAGCGGCGTAAAGTATGCCTGCGACTTCAACGGGTTCTGGGGCGGATACGCAAGGCAGCCGCTGCTGCCGCTGACCGTGGAGCAGAAGACGGAGATCGAGAGCCTGATGTTGGAGATCCGAAACTAACCAGGTCAGGGAACGGTCGGGGCTCCGTGCGGCCACCCGCGTGAACCGGAAGGAAGTTCTGGATCATCGCGGGCGAATCCGGCAGCGGGGTCACGGTTCAGATGGCTTCGACCTTTTTGTTCTTGAGTGCCTGACCGACGTGGATCGGAGGGTAGTCGCAATCTGCGAAAACCCATTCTCGATCCTTGCCGTCCACAAGAGATCCATCGAATAGAATCGCCGTTCTGCAGTGTCCGCAACGAAAACCAAGGTAGCCCTTGTCCCAGGTTGCCTTTTTGAACCAGCCAAGGTCGGCTTTTGTTACTTTCAACGCGCTTCGGCAGCTTCCACATACGACTTGCTGCGACCATTCTGGCCCGACTGAAATGATCTCCATGCGTAGCTCCTCTCGTGATCGTGG
>Ga0326727_10006234_pt1 | contig 32934 bp, 27 predicted proteins | sample MB2enrmetagenome_FD_207643 | JGI IMG/M metagenome (GOLD analysis project Ga0326727, IMG submission 207643) | Lab enriched peat soil microbial communities from McLean, Ithaca, NY, United States - MB29MY | ecosystem: Environmental > Terrestrial > Soil > Wetlands > Peat | place: USA: New York...
CTCGCTCCCACACCAGCGCCCACAGCATCCACGCAAACATTACCATGGCGAACGCCAGGGCGATCCAGGTGGAGAGTCCAAACGCGCTGGCGAACGCGAGGCCCGCGATCAGCCCGCTCAGCGCGCGGCGGCCTCGGCTGGTCCCCTTCGACATCCACACCAGCAGGAACCCCAGCAGGCAGCAGACCAGCCCCGCGATATGATGCGGGACCCACAGCAGCGAGTCCATCCACGAGGAGACCTGGGCGGCGGACCACCACTCCATGTCGCCGTCGGTCTTCATGCGCAGCATGGCCTTCACCAGCACGGGAAGAATGTCCAGCCCGGTGACGGCAAGCAGACCGAGCGCCAGCGCCAACCTGGGCGGGCGTCGCATCCATCGCTGCGTTGTCTCATGCGATGGGTGCGATGGAATCGCAAGTTGCGGCGCGTCCGAACCCCGCTGCGAAACGCTCCCCAGAAAATTTCTGCAATAAAGCTGCAACGTCGCGGCCAATCCAAAGCCCGACCAAGCGACGCTGGCGATCATGGCCTGGCGCGCGGTCGCTCCCGCCAGCCGCGCGGCGGCCGCCGTCAGCACATACCAGAAGTAGTAGTAGCGCATCGGCGCGGCGTGCCCCGGCCAGAAGAGCGGGTTGGCCGGAGGCACTCCCGTGCGCATCACAGCGTCCACAAACGCCGTGCGCAGGGCGTGGTCGAAGACTGTGACGCTGAAGTAGAGCCGGCTGCCCACGCCGATGTCCACCAGCTCGAAGATCGCAAACAGGAGCCACGCCGCGGCAATCCCCGCGCCAATCAGCCCCCGCTTGTTTGCGAAGTTGAGGCCGCGCCGGCGCGACCACGCCTCGCGCGCCATGATCCCCACACATCCCAACGCGCAGATTCCCGCCAGCCAGCACACCGCGGTCAGCGAGCCGTACTTCCCCAGCAACACCGAGACGATCGTCATCCCGCCGAACGAGAGCGCCACGCCCCATGCCATCCGTTCGCCCGCCGCGCGCGCACGGAATCCCAGCAGGTCGCAGGCCCAGGCAAGGCAGTATCCCGGCGCCAGCAGCAGCGCCGCAAACGCCGTCACCGACCGCAGACAGCCCAGTATGTCTCCCCAGGTCAACGCACTCACCAGCAAATCGCTCAAACCTCCGCTAGCCATTAGAGCATCTTCACGGTTCCGGCAGATGGAGGAAGCGCCGACATTCCAACTCCGACCGGGAGCGCAGTCGAAGGGGAGAGCAAAATCCGCGCAATCCGCTCACTGCGCGACACGCTGCCCACCCCGTGCAGATGCGCCGCGGATGCTATACTGACGCTCGGATTGAACGCCGCTCCTGTCGCACCCAGACGTGGGACAGGCTCCATGCGGAGGTGGCGAAATTGGCAGACGCACTAGCTTGAGGTGCTAGCGCCGCAAGGCATAGGGGTTCAAGTCCCCTCCTCCGCACCAACTCCGGCAACAGGTTTTCTTGCAGAGCCAACCCAATCCGGTTGGCTCTTCGCTTTGCCGCTGCAATGACGACGGAAGAGGCGCAGACCATCGTTCTGCGGAGATGACACGGTACAATTCAGTTGTCCAAAGCGGACACGAACGGCCGAGGAAGTCGGTCCCTTCGACAGCGCGCGAGAGTGGCGGAATTGGCAGACGCACCAGGCTTAGGACCTGGCGGAGCAATCCATGGGGGTTCGAGTCCCCCCTTTCGCACCAACCCACCAGGCACGGCCCACCGCAGCAGCAGTGCAGCATCGCATCGAAAGCCCTATGAGCCAACCCAAGCAGCCCGCAGAACCGCAAACCGTCACGGTCACGAAGGCCGAGGACTACCGCAACAGCTACGCCAACAGCGTGCAGGTGCGCATGAGCGTCTGGGACTTCTACCTGGTCTTCGGCACCATGCGCCGTGACACGCCGGACGAGGTGCAGGTCGAGAACTTTCAGGGCATCTACCTGAGCCCGCAGCAGGCCAAGGCCCTGAGGAACCTGCTCGCCCACAACCTGGCGCAGTACGAGCAGACCTTCGGCGAGCTGGCGCTGGAGCCTCAGTTTGTGCCGCCCAACGGCCCCGTCCACTAAGGGATGCCGGAACCAGTGTGCGACATTCCCTCAGGGGCTAAAGCCCGATGGATGATGCGGCCGTTTCGGCGGGACTGAAGTCCCGCCCTTTCAAGACGTGGACTTATGTCAAAACTTCTTAACGCGTGAACCTCAGCTCCCTAAATCGAACTGCACTGCGCAACGCGCGCGCCCAGACGCCTCTGTGGCAGATCTATCCGGTCTTCTTTGCCGCCGTCTACCTGTCGCACCTGACGCTGCTCCGCCTGCCCTACTTCTGGGACGAGGGCGGCTACTACATTCCGGCGGCGTGGGACTTCTTCCGCACGGGCACGCTGATTCCCGTCACCACGGCGACCAACGCGCACCCGCCGCTGCCTTCGATTCTGCTGGCGGGTTGGTGGCGCCTCTCGGGCTTTGTGCCCAGCGGGACACGCACCTTCATCTGCATGGTGACCGCAGCGGCCCTGCTCGCAGTCTATCGGCTGGCGCGCGGGTTGCTGGGCACACGCGCTGCCGTCGCTACGACGCTGCTCACCGCCATCTATCCGGTCTGGTACGCGCAGAGCACGCTGGCCCATGCAGACATCTTTGCGGCGGCGTTTACGCTGTGGGGGCTGTCGTTCTACCTCGAACCAGTTCATCTGGCGGTTGCGGGCGAGCAGCATGTGAATTCCGCGAGATGGTTTGCCCGGCAGCCCAAAATCTTCGCAGCCATTCTCTTCTCGCTGGCCGCGCTATCGAAGGAGACGGCAATCGTCACGCCGGTCGCCCTAGCGATTCTGGAGGTGTTTCTGCTGGTGCGCGACCGCGCGGTTGCCGGAAGATTGCGCACGCACGCCAGATGGCTTGGCGCTCTGCTTGCTCCCATCCTGCCGCTCGCGGCCTGGTACGCGTACCACTTCCATCGCACCGGCTTTGTCTTCGGCAACCCGGAGTACCTGCGCTACAACGCCACGGCGAACCTGGACGCGCATCGCATCGCGCTCTGCCTCTACCACCGGCTGCTGCACCTGACGATGCACATGAACCTGTTTGTGCCAGTGCTGTGTGCTCTGGCCGCATTTCTGCTGCTGCCTGCCATCCGTACGCGCGCGCGCCTGCCGCGGCCTGCGCTCAACGCCATTGCCGTAATTCTCATTGCCAACTGGATCGCCTTCTCGGTGCTGGGCGGAGCGCTGCTGACGCGCTATCTGTTGCCCATGTACCCGCTTATCCTGCTGGTCTGCGTGGGGGAGTGGCAGCGTCGCGTGCGCGCCTGGGGATGGATCGCCGCGCTCAGCGGCGCGGCGTTTCTGGCCGGCCTGTGGATCAACCCGCCCTACGCCTTCGCGCCGGAGGACAACCTGACCTACCGCGACATGATCGTGCTGCACCAGAGGGCGGTGGCGCTGATCGGCGAGCGATGGCCGCAGGCGACGGTGCTGACCGCGTGGCCCGCCACCTCCGAGCTGGAGCGGCCCGAACTGGGCTATACCAAACGCCCCATCAAGGCCTATGCGATCCAGAACTTCTCGCGCGAGCAGATCGAAGACGCAGCGCGGATGGAGCAGGCCGCGGCCGGCCCCGGCAAGTACGACACTGCCCTGCTCTTTTCCACCAAGTGGGCGCCGCCGCCCGGTCGGGTCAATCTCGCACGCCATAACGCACCGGCCGACGCGCGCTACTTCGACTTCCACGAGGATGTGCTGCCCGCTGAGGCCGCCGCGATCCTGCACGGCGATGTGGTGTGGCAGGCCTCCATTCGCGGCGAGTGGGTTGCCGTCCTGCGCATCCCGCACAGCAAGGAACAAACAACGAGCCGGTAATTATCGACCCTGAACCAAACCGACCCGCGAGCGGACGAACGCTGGGCCCTGCGACGCATTTACCCGCGCGCCTTCTATAATCGAGCCATCGTGGTGAGAGATTTCCCCAGCCCCATTCGTTGGCTCTTCCCCCTCGCAATTCTGTTTGCCGCGCTGACTTCAGTCTGCATCGTGTGCGCCCAGAGTCAGGTGAGTGCGGAGGCGGACTCGCCGGCGGACATTCGCCAGCCGGGCGGGCGGCTGGTGCTGGTGCTGCCCTTCGACAACCGATCCGGGCAGGCAAACCTCGGTTGGATCGGCGACTCGTTCCCCTACACGCTGGACCAGCGACTCACCTCGGCGGGCTTTCTGACCATCAGCCGCGACGACCGCCAGTATGCGCTGCAGCACCTGGGCCTGCCGGCGGACTTCCGTCCCAGCCGCGCCACCACCATCCGCATTGCGCAGACGCTGGACGCGGACTTCGTGGTCATCGGCAGCTACAACGTCATCAATCCCGGGGCCTCGGACAGCCGCATCGAGGTGCAGGCGCGGGTGCTGGAGGTGAACCAGTTGCGCATGTCCGCGCCGCTCGAGGATTCCAGCGAGCTGTCGCGCCTCTTCGACGTGGAGAACGCCATCGCGTGGAAGGTGGCCGGGCGCATGGACCCGCACTTCGCGGTGGCCGAGCAGACATTTCTGGCGGCTTCGGGCGGAGTTCGGCTCAGCTCGTTCGAGGACTACATTCGCGGCACATCCGCGCCGACGCAGGAGGAGCGGCTGAAGCGACTGCAAGCCGCCGTCGCCGAGACGCCCGGCTACAGCGCGGCGCTGCTGGCGCTGGGCAAGGAGCAGTATGCGGCGAGCCAGTTTGATGCCGCCGCCGCTACTCTGGCCAAGGTGCCGCCCACGGACCGCATGGCTCTGGAGGCCAACTTCTACCGCGGCCTGGCACGCTTCAATATCGCCAAGTACGCCGAGGCGGCGTCGGCCTTCGCCTTCGTGGCCGCCAGCCTGCCGTTGCCAGAAGTGGTCAACGACGAGGGCGTGGCCAACAGCCGCCAGGGGAAGGACGCAGCGGCGCTCTTTGTACAAGTGATCGCAGCCGACCCCAACGACGCAGACTACCACTTCAACCTGGCCGTCGCGCTGCTTGGCCGCAGCGACATCGCCGGAGCCACGCATGAAGTGGAGGAGGCGCTGAAGCTGCACACGGACGACCCCGAGGCCAGCGAGCTGCTTGCCCGGCTGCAGGCGACGCACGGCGCTACCGCGAACCTCAAATCGATCATCGGTGCAGGGGGCTTCGATCCCACTGCGCGCATCCGCCGCACCTGGTCGGAGGCGTCGTTCCGCCAGGCTGCGTTCCAGCTCGACCAGATGCGAGCCCTGCAGATGGCCACGCTTCCGCCAGCTCAGCAGGCGAAGCAGTACACGCAGTTGGGCAATGAATACCTGGCGCAGGGGCTGCTTCCTGAGGCGGAGCAGGAGTTCCACACCGCGCTGGCCGCCGATCCCAAGAACGCCGCGGCACACGCCGGGATGGCCCAGGTGCGCGAACGCAGCGGATCGGCCGGCGACGCGCGCGCGGAGGCGCAGAACTCGCTGGAACTGGCGCCCAACGTAGCGGCGTATCTGGTGCTGGCGCGGATCGATATGCAGATCAACCAGCTCTCCGAATCCGCATACAACGTGGCCAACGCGCTGCGGCTGGAGCCGGGCAACTCCGCCGCGCTGGGCATCAAGGACGCGCTGGCGGCGCGCGGACAGGGCCTGCCTTGAATTTTCGCTGTAAGATGCAAGCAGAGGTCGCTCATGAATAATCTATTGGGTGATTTACCAGCAACATTATTCTCGCCTGCAAAAATGTTTTACATTGCCTACGTCATACTCACAGCTATGAAAATTCCTGCGAATCCTCCTTGGTGGGAGTTTTTCATAGTAACCGCAGCCTTTTTGCTGATTGAGATATACCATAACGATTACCTGCGGATTAGATTGAACATTGCAGCCGAAAAGCACCGGCATCGATAACATCAACAACATTTGTCGATACTCCATTGAGGTGCGTCACTTGCATCGCCATACAATTCTTCGCACCATGATTCGCTCGCTCGCAGCTCTCGCCGCGTTGGCCACGCTGCTGCCGGCAAGCGCGCAGGCGCAGACGGCCGTCTCGTCGCCGCTGGTGGTCAAGCTCAGCATCCACGACACCATTCAGCCGATCACCGCCGAGTACATGAAGCGTGGCCTCGACGCCGCCGCCAGCCGACACGCCGAGGCTGTATTGATCTCCATGGGCACGCCGGGGGGGCTGCTCGATTCCACGCGCGAGATGGTTGCCGACATCGAGGCCTCCCCGGTTCCCGTAATTATTTTTGTCGAGCCGTCGGGCAGCCGCGCCGGCTCGGCGGGTTTCTTTCTACTGGAGGCGGCCGACGTCGCCGCCATGGCCCCGGGCACCAACGCTGGAGCGGCGCATCCCATCCTCGAAGGCTCGACGATGGATGAGGTGCTCAAGCAGAAGATTGAGAACGACGCGGCGGCGTTTCTGCGTTCGTATGTGACGGTGCGCGGGCGTGATGCCAAGGATGCCGAGGACGCCGTGCGCAACTCGAAGTCGTTCAGCGAGGCAGAGGCGCTGAAGCTGCACCTGATCGACGTGGTCGCGGCGGACGACAACGCACTGCTGGCCGCGCTCAACGGACGCACCATCAAGCGCTTCCACGGCGAGAGCGTGACGCTGAACTTTACCCACGCGACCATCGATCCCATTCCGCCCTCCACGCGCGAGCGGCTATTGACGCGGCTCACCAGCCCCGACCTCGACGTGCTTCTTCTGCTCTGCGGCGGGCTGCTGATCTATCTGGAGTTCAACGTGCCGGGGACCATCGTTCCCGGCGCGCTGGGCACGCTGATGATGCTGTTGGCCATCTTCGGGCTCAACCTGCTGCCGGTGCAGCACACCGCCATCCTTCTGCTCTTCGCCGCGCTGGCGCTCATGGTGCTGGAGGCGAAGTTCAGCAGCCATGGAGTGCTCGGGACTGTAGGCGTGATCTGTTTGGTCTTTGGGCTGGCCACGCTGGTCAACGGGCCCACGCCGGAGATGCGCGTCCACTTCGGCGTGGCTGCCGGCGCGGGCGTCGGCTTTGGCGTCATCACCTTCGGCCTCGCGTGGATCGCCTTCAAGGCACGGCAAGCCAAACGCCTCACCGGCCCGCAGGCAATGATTGGCCAGGCCGCCATTGCCATGACGCCGCTCCTGCCTGCCGGAGAACTTCCCGTCGGCCAGGTCGAGGTCCGCGGCGAGATATGGAAGGCCACGCTCCCGCCTGGCTCACCCGCCGTCCCCGCCGGAACCCAACTCACCGTCCGCGCCGTCGACGGCCTCGCGCTCACCGTCGCGCCGGGAGATTAAAGCTATATACGTGTGAATCGGACATATACTGTCCGAGAGGAAAGTGACGTGGCTATTTGGGAATCAAATGAATCTTGTGTGCGCTACCTGAAGACCTTCCGAGCGATGCCGTTAGCCTCCAAGCTAATGGATCTCAGCTTAGTCTTAGCTCCGCTAACCATTACATTGATGACATACCTGATCTACAAGTACAGTGGAACAGGGATATATGCAGAGGTGCCATACGCTTTGCGCATATGGCTATGTTTGGCTGGACTCTGGTGGCTGGGCTACTTCAATGTGATCTCGCAGTATCTTCGAGGATATTTCGCTCAACAGCGAGGGGTCCAGCCAGCGCCTCCGCATCGCAAAACTGATTTGAGCTACACAAAGGCATATGCGATCCTCTGGGGCGTCCTCTTTGTTGCATCGAATCTTTTAGATTATGTACTGCAAATGCGGCACCATACTCACAAGCCGATGGGATGGCTCTACGCAAGTAACCTCTTGGCTCTTGCGATATTTTTTCAATTTCTCTCCATGTATACACGCAGCCGCTTCTGGGACATTGCGCTGGAATAGATGTGCCAGTCAGCTCCGCGTGGATTTGTGAAGCGCGCTGAGATAATAGGCTATTCGATGATGCGGGCCACAACATCGTACTCGTGCGACTCGGTGATTTCGGCGCGGTAGAAGGCGCCGGGGACGAGCGTCTCGTGCGGGCCGAAGTCGTTGATCAGCACCTTGCCGTCGATCTCCGGCGCGTGCAGCGCGGTGCGGCCCTGCCACAGCAGTTCGGTCTCTTCGCTCTCGCCCTCCACCAGCACATCGACTTCCCTGCCCACCCATGCAGCCTTGGCCCGTGCGCTGATCTTCTGTTGCAGCTTCATCAGGCGGCGCCGCCGCGCTTCTATCGTCCGCTTGGGCACCTTCTGCGCGCGGTCGAGCGCGAAAGACGCTGCGCCCTCCTCGTCCGAGTAGGAGAAGACGCCGACCCAATCGAGCTTGGCTTTGGCAATGAACTCTGCGAGTTCGTTGAAATCCTCATTCGTCTCGCCGGGAAATCCGACGATAAACGTACTGCGCAGCACGATTCCGGGCACAATCGCGCGGGCCTTCTCGATGAGCCGCAGAAAGACCTCCGGTGTGCCGCCGCGCTTCATCCACTTCAGCACGCTGGGCGATGCGTGCTGCAACGGCACATCGAGATACTTCGCAATCGTCTCGTGGCGGGCCATCGTCTCCAGCAGGCGCGTCGTCACCTTGTTCGGATACGCATAGAGGAAGCGCAGCCACTTCAGTCCCGGCAGCACGGCCAGCGCATCGAGTAGTGTGGCTAATCCATCTTTCAACCCTAAATCTTCGCCGTAGCAAGTCGTGTCCTGACCGATGAGCGTGATCTCGCGCACGCCCTGCGCGATGAGCCGCTGGGCCTCGGCGACGATGGACTCCAGTGGCCGCGAGCGAAACTTGCCGCGCAGTTGCGGGATGATGCAGAAGCTGCATGGGTGGTCGCATCCCTCTGCGATCTTGATATACGCCGACGCACGCGGCGTGGTGAGGATGCGCGGCGTCAGGTCGCTGTAGAGATACTCCGGCAGCGCGGCGGTCGCGCCCTGCCACTGCGCGCGCGAGAAGCGGCCCGACTTTTCGCGCTCATCGCCTTCTGCTCTGAACTGTGCCGCAATCTGCGCGCCAACCTCGGACGGGTGTGAGTGCTGGTGAACGGCTGACGCTGCGCGACTGACGAGAATGTTGAACGGCGAGGGCGACCCCGCCGACGCGGCGGGAGCTGTCAGGCCAGCAGCTTCGAGGATTGATTCCAGCTCGCCGGTGCCGACTACCGCATCGACCTCGGGAATGTTGCGGCGAATCTCGTCGCGGTATCGCTCTACGAGGCATCCGGCGACGATGAGACGCCGGGCGTTTCCGCCGTTGGCTACCTTGTGCCGCGCCATCTCCAGGATTGCGTCGACCGACTCCTGCCTGGCCGAGTCGATGAAGCTGCATGTGTTGACGACCAGAATCTCCGCATCCTCGGCGCCTGCGGTCAACTTGCCGCCGGCGCGGTCCAGCAAGCCCATCATCACCTCGGAATCGACTAGGTTCTTCGGACAGCCCAGCGAGACGAAGCCGATGGTTGGGCGCGCAGAACGCGGCCCAGAGGGGTCTATCGATGATTCAATCGGCGGGTCGGAGACGGAGCGAGACACACTCTCATGGTAGCAGTGGCCACACAGTTCTAGAGCATCTCTCCTGATCCTTCCGCCCCGGATGAACTCCCCAAAAGCCGTTTTTCTTGAGGAAAAACGGCGCAAGATAATCGTCTTCGTCGCACACCATCAGGAGAAATGCTCAGCGGTTGGCGTAGGACTTGAAGCCGGCCAGCAGAGCCTCGGCGAACCGCCTGGCCTGGCCCGCCAGCGCGGCGATCTTCTGCGCGGGGCCGCGGAGGCCGTTGCCGATCGCTTCGACGGCCTCGACGGTCGCGGTCAGCGCCGCGGAGACCATTCCGTCGACGCGCGCGACCTGGCGCTGGGTGCGTAGGTTGGCGTCGGCGAGCGTCTCTTCGAAGTGCTGCGCGGTGCCACGGACAAGGTCGCTGGTCTCCAGCAGATTGTCTGCGATGGCGCGCACCTTGGGCGCGGATTCCGTCATCAGGGACTGCGCGGAGCGGCTGATCTCGGTGGCCGAGTCAATCAGCGGGAGCGCCTTCTGCTTCAGCTCGTCGACCGTGTCTGTCAGGCCCTTGATCGCCTTGACGGACCTGGCCGCGAGGACGGCCAGCGCGATGGCCTGCACCAGCATGGCCAGCGCAACCAGCCCGACAAAGACGGTCAGAAGAGTGGTATTGATATCGGAGACTGCATCCGTTCCCTGGAACCACATCGCCAGCATCGCCATTCGTTCCCTTCCGTACAGCCTGAACTCCCGCACTCACGGCAGATGAGAAAGTGCGGTGACCTCAGGGGCTAAAGCCCCCTTTATTTTGCGGCGCTTATTGGCACGGCTGAAGCCGTGCCCTTAAGCAAAACTGCCTTCCATCACCTTCTAGTCCGCCTTCTCTGTGGTGGTGTTGATATAGGCTTCCTTGCCCGCCTCGACGGCGGCCTCGACCTTGGCCTGCTGCTCGTTGATCAGGCTCTTTCCCTTTTCTACGTACTGGGTCCACTGGGTGCGGCCCTTGTCGTAGTACTCGCGGCCCTTGTCGATGGTCTCCCTGGCCTGGCGCTTGCCCTCCTCGACCAGCTCAGAGGCCTTCTGCCTGCCCTGCTCGACGCACTCCGCAGCCTTTTCCTTGGCCTCGCGCGCAACGTTCAAGAGGTCCTCGCGGGTCTCTTTGCCGGCCTTCGGCGCGTAGAGCACGCCGATCACGGCGCCGATGCCCAGCCCGGCCAGAAACCAACCCAGTCCACATGATCCGCATCCGCATTCGTTGTCTGCCATTGTCTTCTCCTGTCCAGCTTTGAGGTGAGTCGGTTGCTCTTCTCGGTTGTACGATGTCCGTTGTCCGTTCTCCGTTGTACCAATGTCGCGAACGGAGGAACCGCGTTTTCCGCACTCAACCTGGGATGCTAACTATAGTACCTCTTGAAGCGTCATTGCGACTGTGAATGCTTCAAAGTGCTGACACGGAGGCGAGTTATAGGCAGGCCGCGCTCACGAAAGAGCAAACGGCGGAGTTGTGGGGAGGGTCAGTTTGGCGAGGGCTTCTCGACGTGGTCGATGACGATCACATCCACCATCGACTTGGTCGGTTCGAGCTTCAACCCAAGCTGCTCCGCGACTGCGGTGAACAGACCGGGCGGAGCGCTTGGATCGTCGCTGGGCGGAGGCACATGCCCGCCAAACTGAGACTCGTCTGGCGCCCATTTCAGCGTAAAATCGTACCTGCCCTTCAATCCAGTATGGTCCACCACCGCGCGGTCGAGGACAACCTCCTGTAGCAGACCGGTAAAATCCTTCATCGCCGCATTCCGGGCGGGCAGCAAAACTCCCCCCTTTGTTCCCTGGAAAAATAGCGACGGCAATGGTCCCCCACTCGTATTCTCCGCCATATTCTTCGCGCCGTCCTTGCCCACTGTAAGCGCGAAGACCGGAAGCTCCCGCTGTTCGTGGTGGAACATCATCTTGAACCTGTCCGCCAGCAACTTCTGCACCATCGTGTTCCACTGCTTATTGCTGGGCTGGCCCGCGCCATCTGGCACCGCATTCAGGTCGTAGGTGTCTTTGTCGAACCAGTCCGGCCCATTCACGATCTGCTTCACATGAACACCGTAAGCAAACTCGATCAGCCCGGCAAGAGAAATGTTGTGGGTCGTAAAGTTGCGGCCGTTCACTCTGAACCAGTTGCCGGGAACATTTGGATCGCTGGGCTTGATCGTCGCCACCTCGAACGACGGGTCTGCATCCGCCGCCATCGGCTTCACTGGCGCTGGAGGCGCCGGAATCTCCCAGGCCGTCTCCGGCGTGGCGCGCACAAAATTCAGCGGGACCGGCTGCGAGTTCTGGGTCAGGCTTCCGGTAATAAACTTGCCGTCCGCGCTCAACTTCCCCTCGTAGGTTCCGTTGATGGAAGGCGCAATGAACTTGAAGACCGTTCCCTGCAACGCGACCCCGGTGGCGTTTATCGGTTGCCCTCCCTGGTCGATGCTGTATACGACCGTCGTTAGCTTGCCATTGTCGTTCGAGATCTTCATGACAGCCCGAAGATGATGGTCTGTCTCAAGCGTGCCCTGCCACGTGCCTGCAATGTCGCCCGGCGTGTGGCTAGCAGTCACAGGCGCGGGAGTGGTCGCCGCAGGAGCAGCGGTCTGCGCGCGCAGGGTGGGGGTTGCGGCCAGCGCGGCCAGTGCAACAAGGCACAGCATCAGCTTCTTCATCGAATGATCTCCTCAAACACCGATTGAACTGCATGGCCCACAGCCCGCCGTCACCGGCGGGAATGAGCAGTGTTTCATGATACGCAATCCTGCCGCGGCAGGTTCAGGCGAATCGCCGGACGCGCGATCAATTTGTCCGGGGAGAGCATCGTCCGGATTCTCTCCTGCATAAGGTAGTCGCTGGCGGCGCGACTTTCTTACACATTCAATTTCATCTCTTGAGCGGAGTTTGCAGCGTTCTGTGCACCAAACGAAGCAAACGAGGCTTATTTCTTTGCCTTGGCGGCGGATTTTTTGGCGGCTGGCTTTGCCTTAGCTGAGGATTTTGGTTTGTCAGCTTTCCTCGCCAATCGCTTGGCGGGTGGCTTTGGCTTAGGCCCCGATTTCGGTTTGGCTGCCGCCTTCGCAACGGGTTTTGCCGATGGCTTTGACTTTGCCTCCGATTTCGGTTTGGTTGGCGGCTTCGCAACGGGCTTTGCCGATGGCTTTGGCTTTGCCTCCGATTTCTGCCTGGCGGCAGGCTTTGCCTCCGGCTTCGACTCGGTGGCATCGGCTTCAGCCTGCCGGCGCAGGGCGTGAAGCACGACGCGGAACATCTCTTCCTCGGGGGCGGGCTTGCCGGTCCATATCTCGAACTGGCGCGCTCCCTGGTGGACGAACATCTCAATGCCGGTGATGTAGGGGATGGACAACTGGCGGGCAAGGTGGATCAGCGGCGTCTCCAGCGGGTTGTAGACCAGGTCGAAGACCAGCTTGGTGTTGAGGTCCTTGGCCTCCAACAGGGGCGCGGCTTTGTTGCCCGCCATGCCGACCGGCGTGGCGTTGATGATGGCGTCGAAGGACGTCTTGGCCAGGGCCTCATGGCGGATGGTCTTGGAGCCGGACTGGCGCGCCAGCTTCTGCGCGGTCTCGGCGGTACGGTTGAGAATGAAGACGGAGGCCCCCTTCTCGCGCAGGCCGAAGACGGCGGCGCGCGCCGCTCCTCCCGCGCCCAGCACCAGAATCCTGGCGCCGGCCAGCGGCATCCGCTTCTCCAGAGGGCCGGTGATGCCCGCCACGTCGGTGTTGAAGCCGTAGAGCTTGCCGTCCAGCGCGCGCAGCACCGTGTTGCACGCGCCAATCCTGGCCGAGAGCGGATCGGTGCGCTCCAGATGCGACAGAATCTCCTGCTTCAGCGGCATGGTGACACTGATGCCCTGGATGGGGATCTCGTGCACCAGCTTCAGCAGGTCGGAGAGCCGGGTGGTCTGCAGCGCCAGATAGACGGCGTTGACCGTCTCGCGGCGGAAGGCCGTGTTCATCATGATGGGCGAGAGCGAGCTGCGGATGGGGTTTCCCGCCACGCCGTAGACCTTGGTGGCGGCATCGACCTGCTCGATGCGGTAGGTCTCGATCAGGGTGCGGGCGGCGATCTGGCCGGGGCCGGTCTCCTCGCCCAGGGTGGCGGCGGCGAAGGTGAAGGCCGAACCGGCGCGAACACCCAGCACGCGCGAGATGATTCCCGCGTCGCCCATGCAGATGCCGATGATGTTGGAGTGGTCGTTCATGCGCTCCAGAAAGCGGATGAGCGTGAGGTTATCGACCAGCGCCCTGGCGGTGGGGACGACCTTGATGAAGTCGGGGTGGAAGGCCTCGATGCGGGTGAAGATGCTGTCTAGATCGCGCGTTCCGGTGAAGTCGTGATGGCTGATGAGGAGGCCGATGCCGGTGTCGCGCAGCTTCTGCAGGTCGGCTTTCTTCATGGCTTCGGCGGATTCCAGTTCCAGGTCCACAAGGTGGAACCCGGCCGCCGCACATTTTGTGAGGACTTCGAGTTCGGCGGCCAGCGAGCCGGCGAACTTGCCGCCATTGGCGACGCGTCGACAGGTGGCGATGCCGGTGGCGACCGTGTTGTCTGCGAAGAACTGCCTGAACTTGGGCAGCGCGAGCAGGGGCTTCTCCAGGTAATCCAGGCGAAACTCGAGGAACGGCGTCTCCTTGACCACGGAGGAGGCTTTTTCGATCATCTCCGCGGGCGTGGAGCCGGCGATGGCGACGCACACCTTGGTGATGCGGGAGCGGAGAAAGTGGGAAGCGATGCCGGGCACATTCAGACTCATAGGCGCAATCGGGTATCTTACAGAGCAATCGGTCAGGATGCAACTTATCCAGTAAATCTCTGGAATTGCGGAGGTTAGGCTCGAAATCGCATCCAGTTGGCGACCCCTTAGTCCAGCCCACTAACATTGACGGAGACGAAGGAGAAAAGTCTCAACAAACGAGGAACTTATCTGCTCCTGCCCGGCACGGCGTGGCGGTGGAACCATAAAATGGGACCGTGACGAAGCGACTGAAAAGCCCCGAGGGGGACGATCTGCTGTGTTCTGTTGGCTTGGGCCACGGACGGCGCGTCGATATGATTCGCGCGCCGGGCTGGCAGAGATACGCGTGGCTGCGCCACGGCTTCAGCACGCGCGCTGGAGGCGTCTCCACCATCTACGGCCAGATCGGGGGGGCAGGCAGCCTCAACCTGGGTTGGACCCAGCAGGACGATCCGGCCAACGTGGCCGAGAACCGCCGCCGCTTCATGGCGGAGGTCACAGGCGCACCGGTGCAGGCTGTAACTGCTTCCAGCTTCGGGCCATCAGTTCCCTGTTCCCTGTTGCCTGTTCCCTGTCTCGTGACGCTGCGTCAGCTCCACTCGGGTATGATTCGCATCGTGGAGGCCGAAGAGTGCGCGAAGAAAGGCCGGCTGCAAACCGCCAACGGTCGCGCCGTGCTGCGCGGCGATGGGATGATGACGGACGTCCCCGGCGTCTTTCTCGGCATTCAGACCGCGGACTGCGTCCCGGTGCTGGTGGCCGACGTGCGCCGGCGCGCTGTGGCGGCCTTCCACGCGGGATGGCGCGGCACACTGGCGCGCATCGTGGAGCGCGGCATTGGGACCATGCGCCAGCGCTACGGATCGCGTCCGCGGGACCTGGTGGCCGTGGTGGGGCCGTCCATCGGCCCGTGCTGCTACGCGGTCGGCGAGGAGGTGCGCCATGAGTTCGAGTCTCAGTTCGCATACGCGCGCGAGCTCTTCAGCGAGGTCCACAACTCCGACCCGGTGCGGAAGAAATATCCGATGCTGTTTTTGACCGCGCGCGCTCCGGGCCACAGCAACTTGGGGCCGCAGGTCCATCTCGACCTGTGGGAGGCGAACCGCCGCCAACTGCTGGGCGCAGGCGTTCCGGCCGGGCGCATCACGGTCATCGGCGAGTGTACGGCCTGCGCTGGTCTGGGAACCGACGCGGGCAGAAAATACTTCTCCCACCGCGCGGAGAGCGGCTTCACGGGAAGAATGATGGCCGTCATCGGCGTGGCTGGCGATCGAGCCCGCGTCCAGTCTTAGGGATTGCTCTTTCCGCTGGCGGGAGCCGGAACTGAATTCTTGTGGAAGACGATGCGGATGATGTCGGGCGCGAACTCGTACATCTGGCCGCCCAGCGCGCCGAAGAGCGTGACCTCGGTGCCGTTCTCCAGGGTCAGGGCGACGCCGCGCTGGTTGGCCGGGTAGTACGCGTTGGAGATGGCCCCGGAGATGTAGTTGCCCAGCACGTTGGAGACGTTGGGCTGGGTCTTGCCATTATCGCCCTTGCAAACGAAGGTGGAGATCGCTGCGACCCAGATGCGGCTTTTGATGGAGCCGGTTCCCTTGCGGAAGTAGCGCGGGTCCTGGTGCAGCAGTTGGGGCAGCAGGGCGTTGCCGATCAGCTCGCCGTTGACGTTGTCTGCGTAGTTAGCGCCGACGCGCTTGAAGTAGCCGGAAGGCCCCCAGCCGTAGCCGCTGTTGCTGTCGACCAACTCGCTGTATCCTCCGCCAATGACAAAGGCCCAGCCAAAGTAGAAGGGATTGACAGCTTCATGCAGCGCGAGGTCCCACTTCTGGCGGCCGTTGATCGGCAGGGCCTGGCCGTTCAGCACCACGTTGAAGTTGGGCACCACGCCGAGCAGATGCTGCTGCTCCTCCTGCTTCAACTCGCGCTCGGCCTTGTCGTGCTCTTCCTGCTTCGTCTCGGAGCCCGTCGCGGTTGCTGCAGGAGCGCTGTTCTGCGGCACAGGGGCATCGGGCAGCGCCAGCGCAGCCGCCTCGACCGGCTGCGAGGGCTGCGTCTGCGCCTGCAACGAGGAACCCAAGGAAACGGCCACAACAACCGTGGTCGCAAAAAGTCTGTGGGAAAAGATTGATCTCACATTATCAGTCTACCGCAATGACACACTTACAGATATGGCACAAACAGGCCGCACGCGGGCCGATTCATGGCGCAGCAGTTTGGGCGAGAACGCGCACTGCGGTAGGCTGGATCGATGAGGCCAATGCGATGAAGTTCGAGATGGACAAGACCCCCGCGCGCCAGATCTACAACCTGCTGATCGGGCTGGTGGCCCCGCGGCCCATCGCCTGGGTCACCAGCATGGATGAAAATGGCCGCCTGAACGCCGCGCCCTTCAGCTCCTACAACTACCTGTGCGCCAATCCGCCGATCGTCGGCATGGGCGTCACCGACCGCCCCGGCACGCGGACGCCCAAGGACACGGCGCGCAACATCCGGCGCACCGGCGAGTACGTCATCAATGTGGTGACCGAGGACCTGATCGAGAAGATGAACGTCTGCGCCACCGACTTTCCCGCCGAGGTCAACGAGCTGGAGATGGCGGGCCTGACCACCGCGCCGTCGAGCGTCGTTAAGGTCCCGCGCATCGCAGAGGCCCACGCCGCGCTGGAGTGCACGGAGTTCACCACCATGGAGATCGGCCGCTCGCGCATCGTTCTGGGGCGCGTGGTAGCCATGTATGTGGAGGACCGCTTCATCGACCCGCCCGTCGACGGCCACGGCCCCTACATTAAGGCAGAAGAGCTGCACGCCATGGGACGGATGAACGGCCTGGGCAATTATGTGAAGACGCGCGACGCGTTTGTCACCGTCCCCCGCATCTCGTACGAGGAGTGGGAGAAGGGCAAGCGATAGAAATCATCATTACTGGCAAAGATTACTCGGAGAAATGCTATGAGAAGAGAGCCGTGGAGTATGAAGCAAAAAATGCTGATTGTCGCGACATTATTTTGTCTTAATACACCTGCGATCATTTTTATCTTTTGCTATTCATCGTACTTTTCACCGAGACAGGTTGCTGCTGTTGGAGCAGCCAATCTACTCATCGGAGTTCCATTGCTGGCATTAATATCCGAAAAATGGATACGGAAGATGAAATAAAAGAAGCCACTGTCCCGCGTACGAATTGATAGATACCTCTACGCCAGATAGCGTTTGACCCACGGGTCGCCGGAGCGGACCAGCTCCTCGGTGGTCCCTTGGAATGCGATCTTTCCCTCGTTGAGCAGAAGAAACTTCATGCCTTCGTCGATGCCGTGGTCCGGGCCGTCCTTGGGCAGAGGCTTCATGCCGCCGGTTGCGGGATCGAAACGGTTGGCCGCAAGGATGAACGCGTCCTGCAGGCGATGCGTCACCACCAGCGAGGTGGTATGCCAGACGTCGCGCTGCTTCATCACCAGCTCGATGATGGTGGTCGAGGTGATGGGGTCGAGCCCGCCGGTGGGCGAGTCGTAGAGGATCAGGTCGGGGTGGCTGACGATGGCGCGCGCAATGGAGACGCGGCGGCGCATCCCACCCGATAGCTCGGAGGGGAACTTGTCGATCGCGGCCTCCAGCTCGACAAACTTCAGCGCCTCCACCACGCGCGCGTGCGCTTCGGCCTCCGGCACGTGCTCCTCGTGCAGCCGGTAGGCCACATTTTCCTCGACGGTGAGCGAGTCGAAGAGCGCCGACTCCTGGAAGACCATGCCGATGCGCGCGCGCAGCGCGTACAGTTCCCGCCGACGCAGCTTGTCAATGTTCTGGCCGAAGACGCGGATTGTGCCTGAATCGGGCTTGAGCAGCCCGTTCGCCAGCTTCAGCAGAACCGACTTGCCGCATCCCGCCGGGCCAAGCAAGACCAGCGTCTGTCCGCGCTGCACCGAAAAAGTTATCTCCTGCAAGACGGGCTTGCCCTCGAAGGCAATCGACACATCCTCGAACCGCACCACGGGGGTCCGATCGCCGGGCGAACCGGCGGTTGCCGTGGTGGAGCTGCTGCCGGGGTTGGCGTGGTCTTCAGGCATGGGCGCTCTCAACTGCCGAAGATGCCGATCATGGCGCGGGTGACGATGAAGTCGACGACGATGATGAAGACCGAGGAGACGACGACCGCCTGGGTGGTGGCGCGGCCCACGCCCTGCGTTCCGCCGGTGGTCCTCATGCCGAAGTAGCAGCCGACGGTGGCGATGATGAAGCCGGAGAAGAGCGGCTTGGTGAGGCCCTGCACGATGTCGCCGTGGACCAGGCTGGCATAGGAGCTGTGCAGGTAGGAGCTGGCGTTGAGCCCGAGCATGCCGACGCTGACCAGCGCGCCGCCGGCGATGCCCACCGCGTCGGCGATGATGGTGAGAAAGAAGAGCATGAAGATGGTGGCGATCAGGCGCGGGGCGACCAGCTTGCGGATGGGGTCGGTGCCCAGCGCACGCATGGCGTCGATCTGCTCGGTCACCTTCATCGAGCCAATCTCCGACGCCATGCCGGCGGCGTTGCGGCCTGAGACCATCAGCCCCGTCAGCACCGGGCCAAGCTCCTTGACCATGGAGAGGGAGACCAACGAGCCGGTCTTGCTGACGGCGCCGAACTCCTGCAGCGCGGTGACCGACTGCAGCGCCAGCACGCATCCGGTGAAGAAGCCACTGAGGATGATGATGGGCAGCGACCCCACGCCGATCGAGTCCATCTGGGTGAAGATGTCGGCCCAGTAGCGCGGGCGCGAGAAGATGTCGGCGATCGCCCTGCCCGACAGGATGGAGTACTCCTGCACGGTGGCGACCTGCTTCTTGATGAAAACCTCTGGCGACAGGATGGACATATCTTCTGTGGCTCAGGTTATCAGATGCGGCAACCGCCCCGCTGAGCCGGCAACAGGGCGGAGACGGAAGATGGGGTTCGCTCAGGACTTCGAGGCGATGGCCTCTTCGATCGTCTCCATCAGCAGCGCCCTGGAGAAGGGTTTTTGCAGAAAGAAGATTCCCGAGTTCAGCGCGCCTGAATGCACGATGTTCTTTGGCGAATAGCCGGACATGTAGACCACCTTGAACTCGCATCCCTCTTCTTGCAGCCGGGCAACAAGCCGGTTGCCGTTTCCGTCCTTCAGCACCACGTCGGTCAGCAGCAGGTCGATCTCCTGCCGCCGTTCCAGCGCCACGCGGAGCGCGGTCTGCAGGCCTTCCGCCACGATCACTGTGTAGTCTCCCAACTTCAGGAACTCAGCGACCACATTTCTCAGGTTGTCGTCGTCTTCGACCAGAAGCACGGTCGATCCTTTTTTGATTCGCCGCGGTTTGAAGGTGTTCTTCCTGTTCTCCGCAGTCTCGCACGCCTCCGCCCTGGGCAGATAGATCTTGAAGCGCGCGCCGCGCCCCGGTTGGCTCTCGACCCAGATGAAGCCATCGTTGTCCTTCACGATTCCGTAGACGATCGAGAGGCCGAGCCCGGTCCCCTCCCCGGGTTTTTTGGTGGTAAAGAAGGGCTCGAAAATATGGTCCTGCTCCTCTGGACTTATGCCCGTGCCGGTGTCGGCAACCGTCAGCACGGCGTACTTGCCGGACGGCATGATCGGGCGATGGGACTGGACCTCATCGCCGATCTCGCAGTTTGCCGTCTGCAACGTCAGCACTCCGCCGTCGGGCATGGCGTCTTGCGCGTTCACTGCCAGGTTCATGATGACCTGTTCAAACTGCGACCGGTCGGTCTTTACCAGCCAGGGATTATCGCACAACACAACCTGTACCTCGATGTTCTCCCCCACCAGGCGGTGCAACATCTCCGACACCCCGTCCAGCAACCGGTTCATGGAGGTCACGATCGGCTGGGTCGTCTGCTTGCGGCTGAACGCCAGCAATTGTCTCGTCAACTCGGCGGCCTTGCGCGCCACCTCCAGGACATTCTCCACCCGTTGCCGGGTCGCACCGTCCAGGTCCTCCAGCAGCAGCAATTCCGTCTGCGCCGTGATGACCATCATCAGGTTGTTGAAGTCGTGCGCGATGCCGCCCGCGAGCCTTCCCACCGCCTCCATCTTCTGTGCATGGAGAAGCTGCTCCTCCAGCAGCCGCTGTTGCGTGACATCCTCCTGGATGCCCTCGATGATGCCGTCGCCCGGCGCCTCCGGGTTCCGGATGACCCGGCCGGACGACCGTACGATGATCTGCTTCTTATCTTTCTTCCTCCAGTGCGTTTCAATGCCGCTGAAGTCTCCGGTGTGCGGCAAATGTGCAAGAAATGCACGGCGCTCCTCGGATTGGCAGTAGACATCGCGGGTCATTCGCAGGGCCAGAAGCTCTTCCTCCGAGTCGTAACCCAGCATCCTCACAAGCGCGGGATTGGCATTGAGAAACCTGTCTTGCAGAATGCTGGAACGCGCGATTCCGTACGGGGCCTTGGCGACGAAGGTGCGCAACTGCGCCTCCGATCGGCGTACTGCTTCCTCTGCACGCTTGCGCTCCTGTATCTGTGTCTTCAGCGCAGCGGCGTGGTGCAGCGCCTCTTCGTGCTGCAGAGAGTTCCGCACGCCGATGGAGATCACGGTGGTAAGCGTCTCCAGAAACGCCGCCTGCCTCTCGAAGTCGCGCGGGGTCCTGGAGGCCAACCCGAGAACGCCCAGTGCGCCGCCCGTGTTCTTCATCGGGATCGCGGCGAAGGAACGCATTCCGGCGTCCTTGCACTCCTGAAACGTGCATCGCGGGTCGCGGGTGATGTCGATGCTGTAAACCGGGTTTCCGTCCCGCGCCGCCAGCCCGCAAAGACACTCCCCAACACGGTGCGCCACCGCATCTTCAAACTGGATGCCGGATTCGGATGGCGACATGGCCTTGAGCTGAAGACTCCCGTTTTTGCGCAGAAAGAGAAGGGCTACATCGCATCCGGTCGAGTCGACCACGCCCTGCAGCGCGGTCCGTATCACGTCATCCTGCAACATGCTGCCGCTGATCAGGTGACTGACCTTCCAGAGCAGGTTCGTCTCTATCTCGGTGATTGCGGCTTCAGCAGGAGAACCAGCCTGCTTCATGCCATGAGAATTGCTTCTAACCATAGGAGCGCCTCGCGCGAGTTCCTGAATTCTCGATCCCTTCACAGGAAATCGCGCACGCAAATCGCCACAATAATTGCAGGTGACAAATCCTATGCACTCAAGGCAATCAGGTCAAGAAAAGAAAGTGGGAGGCAGTGGGAGGGCGGACTTCATCGACCGGAGCCGGAGGCCTGTCTCTCGATGTTGAGAGCTGGGTCAGAGCGCGACCTCCCGCCTGCGTGACGCTCACCGCGAAAACCACCCCGCGCTCCGCGACGATTCTCCGTGGCCTCGAAGCCGTTGAAAGTGAGAAGATGGAGGGATGATTGCACCGGGTACGGCGGAGACGATGTTGGCGGCGGTGTTGTATGGCAGCGAGGACCTGCGTATGGAGCGGATTCCCATTCCGCGCATCGGAGCGGGTGAGCTGCTGCTGCGCGTGGGCGCGGCGCTGACCTGCGGCACCGACCTCAAGGTCTACCGGCGCGGCTACCACGCGATGATGCTGAAGCCGCCGGTGGTCTTTGGCCACGAGGTGGCCGGCGTGGTGGCCGAGGTGGGTTCCGGGGTGAAGAACTTCCGCGTGGGCGACCGCGTTCTGCCGCTCAACTCCGCGCCCTGCGATGCCTGTTACTTCTGCAAGCACGGGCAGCAGAACCTCTGCCAGGACCTTCTCTTCAACAACGGGGCCTACGCCGAGTACATGCGCATTCCGGCGCGCATCGTGGAGAAGAACACGCTGCATGTACCGGAGAATGTGCCGCTGGAGCACGCCGCGCTCACCGAGCCGCTGGCCTGCGTCATCCTCGGCCTGGAGGCGTCCGGCGCGCGCGCGGGCGACACCATGGTGGTGATTGGCGCGGGGCCGATCGGCCTGATGTTTGTTCATGCGGCCCAACTGAGCGGCATACGGGTGATCGCGGTGGTGAAGCGCGAGGACCAGGTCGCGGCGGCACGCCACTTCGGGGCCGCGGACGTGGTGCGAATCAGCACAGGCGTGGACACCGTGGCCGCGGTGCGCGCTCTGACCGATGACTCGCGCGGCGCGGACGTCGTCATCGAGGCGGTGGCCCGGCCCGCCACATGGGAGCAGGCCGTCGGAATGGTGCGCAAGGGCGGCGTGGTGAACTTCTTCGGCGGCCCGCCCAAAGGCACCGTTGTCGGCCTGGACACCAACCGCCTGCACTACGGCGACATCACGCTGAAGGCGACCTTCCACCTTACGCCGGCGACCGCGCGCACGGCCTTCGCGCTCATCACCAGCGGACAGTTCAAGTCCGCCGAGTTCATTACACGCACGGCCAGCCTGAATGAAGTTCCCGCCGTCTTCCAGCGCATGATGACGCGCAGCGCGGACAACATGCGCGACATCAAGACAGCCATCTTGCCCAATGAAAACGAGGCCAATGGACTCAGGCCCAGCGGCAACCAGCCAACCGGCGGCGGGAGCAGGCAATGAGCGAGCCGTTGGCCTCCACCGGCGAGACTTTTGCAACCGACTCACTCGACGGCGCGCCAGCCCATTATCTGACCCCGGAGGACCGGCCCACGCTGGACGAGGCGCGCGCCTGGTGCCACGAGTTGGCCAGCTCGCACTATGAGAACTTCCACGTTGCGACGTTCTTCCTGCCCCGCATCATGCGCCCGCACTTCGAGGGCCTCTACGCCTTCTGCCGCGTCTCGGACGACCTGGGCGACGAGGTCGGCGACACGGCAACCGCGCTTCGCCTGCTGAATACCTGGGGCGGAATGCTCGACCAGTGCTACGACGCGCCCGCGCAGTCGCGCCATCCCGTCTTCGTCGCGCTGCGCGAGACCATCGCCGCCTGCGACCTGCCCCGCGGACTCTTCCACGATCTGCTGCACGCATTTAAGCAGGACCAGATCAAGACCCGCTACGACACGTGGGACGAGGCCGTGGAGTACTCGCGCTACTCGGCCAACCCCGTGGGCCGGCTGGTGCTGATGGTCTGCGGATACCGCGACGAGGCGCGTGCGCTGCTCTCCGACAAGATCTGCACCGGGCTGCAACTGGCCAACTTCTGGCAGGATGCCGTGCGCGACTCGGAGATTGGGCGCCGCTACATCCCCACTGAATCCATGCTGCGCTTTGGCGTGGCTGAGGGCCAGATCGAAGGCCGCGTCTTCACCCCGGAGTTCGGCGCAATGATGCACGAACTGGTGCAGCGCACGCGAGAGATGCTGCACCAGGGCTCCGCGCTCAGCATCACCGTGGACGATGAGCTGCGCGTCACCCTCGACCTCTTCAGCAAGGGTGGCGAGGCAATCCTGAACGGCATCGCGGCGCAGAAGTACGACGTGCTGCGCGGACGGCCCGTGGTGACTCGACGCAAGAAGCTGATGCTGCTCTTTGGCGCGTTGCTGGACAAGCTGCGAACGCGGCAGGCGGCCGGAGTACGGGTGGAATGAGCCAGACGGGCGGCAGAAACGTGGATGCGCGAACGGCTGCGGCCTACGCCTTCTGCCGCGCCATCGCACGGCGCGAGGCGAAGAACTTCTACTGGGCCTTTCGCGTTCTGCCGCGCCATAAGAGCGACGCCATGTGCGCCGTCTACGCCTTTATGCGCCGCGCCGACGACATCGCGGACGACGAATCGAAGCCGCTCGAAACCCGCCGCGCAGAGATGAACTCGTGGCTCGAAGCGTGGCGCACGGCAAGGACTTTCACTACAAATGGTTTCTCGTCCAGCACGGACGAAGACCACGTCTTCCTTGCCCTCAGTAACACCCAGCGCCGCTTCCATATCCCCGATTCCCTGCTCGAGGAACTCGTCGCCGGTACCACGATGGACCTCGAACCTCGGACCTCGAGACGCGAACCTGTCCAGACCTACGCGACCTTCAACGACCTCTACCGCTACTGCTATCTCGTCGCATCGGTGGTCGGCCTGGTGTGCATCCGCATCTTCGGCTACAGCGACGCGCGCGCGGAGAAGCTGGCCGAAGAGACCGGCGTCGCCTTTCAGCTCACCAACATTCTGCGCGACGTAAAGGAAGATGTGGAGCGGGGCCGCGTGTATCTTCCTCTCGACCTGCTCGACGAGTTCGGCGAGACGGTGGACGATCTGCGCACCCTCGCCGCCGGCCGTGCGATGACTGAACGCGAGCGTGCCATGCTTGCCACGCTGGCCATCCGCGCGGAGAAGTATTACCTCGCCGCGGTCAAGCTGACCCCGCTGCTGGACCGCGACAGCCGCGCCGCGATGTGGGTCCTGGTCACCATCTATCACCGCCTGCTGGGCCGCATCGCGGAGCGCAGGATGGAGGTCTTCGGCGAGCGAATCGCACTTTCCACCGCCGAGAAGCTCGCCGTCCTTCTCCGTGGAGCTACAATGGCCGCATGGAACCGCGTGGCAGAGTGAAGCGCGCCTCCGACCTGCGCCGCCGGGCCGCCGATGCACGGCCCACCGATGTCGTCGTGGTGGGCGCGGGCGTGGCAGGGCTGGCCGCAGCGGTGGCGCTGGCGGGCGACGGCGCGTCGGTGACGCTGCTGGAGCGGCGCGCCTTCGTCGGCGGCCGTGCCTACTCCTACCCGCATCCCACGCTGGGCGAGACCATCGACTCGCAGCACGTTATCCTCGGCTGCTACGCGAACTTCATGGATCTGATCGAGCAGGCGGCCGCGGAGTGGTCCATCCGCTGGTACGACGAGCTTTGTTTTCTGGAGCCATCCGCCGCCGGGACGCCTCGCCGCAGTTGGATCCGACTCTGCCGTCTGCCCGCGCCCGCGCACCAGGCCATCAGCCTCTGGCGCGCGCCGATGCTTGGTCTGCGCGACAAGGCAGCCATTGCATCGGGGCTGGCGCGCTTCCTGCGCGGCTATCCCGAGAGCGACGCGGAGAGCTTTGCCGCATGGCTCAAGCGCACCCGCCAGACCAGCCGCGCCATCCGCCACTTCTGGGAGCCCATCGTTACCACCGCGCTCAACGACCGCTTTGAGAATTGTTCCGTCAAGTACGCGGGCATGATCTTTCATGAGGCCTTTCTGCGCTCGCCGCAGGCCGGCCGCCTGGGCATTCCGGTCAAGCCGATGAGCGAGTTCTTCGAGCCGGTGGTAAAGCTGGCGCGCCGGCTGGGCGTCGATCTGCGCCTGAACACGGGCGTGGATGCAATCGCGCGCACGCCGGAGGGCCGGTGGAAGGTCCGCACCGGCAGGACGGAGCTGGAGACCGGCGCAGTAGTGCTTGCCACCGACCTCCGCCAGACCGAGCGCATCATGAACACGCTGGCCGGCGCGGACGCGGGACCCGGCGCGTACAAGCCCTTCGAGTTCGAGCGCTTCGTGCTTGCGCCCATCACCACCATCCACCTCTGGTACGACCGCGAGGTCACCGACCTCGACCACGCGGTGCTGCTGGACACGCGCATCCAATGGCTCTTTGCCAAGTCGCGCATTCGCGGATGGGACCCGTCGCTCGGCAGCTACCTGGAGCTGGTCATCAGCGCGTCGTGGCCGGAGATCGCCATGTCGCGCGAAGAGATTCTCGCCTCGGCGCTCGGCGAAGCCGAGCTCTTCTTCCCCGCTATTCGCGAGGCACGCCTGATGAAGAGCGAGGTAATCAAGGAGGCGCGCGCGACCTTTTCTGTGACGCCGGGGCTGGACATGTTTCGACCGCCGCAGACCACCGAGTATCCGCGCCTCTACGTCGCCGGAGACTGGACCGCGACCGAGTGGCCCTCCACTATGGAGGGAGCCGTCCGCAGCGGACGCCTCGTGGCCGGCGAGGTCGCCGGCGACCGCACCCTCTTCCTCGCCCCCGAAACCCCCGCCACCGGCCTCATGCGCCTCCTCAGCAAGAACCCGTAGCCAACACCAGAACTGTCAGTCTGAGACGATCACATCCGACAAGCCGACTTGCGAGGACTGATCAGAAATCGCATCCGAGTTCCTGGTCCGACGACCTCTGTGGCCCGACGGGCCTTAGAATTCACGAATGGCAAAGTTCACCTGTACCCTGCACGGCGACCACGCCAGCGCGCTGGTTCGCTACTGGAGCAAGCAGCACAACCGAGAAGCCAAGGCGAGGCAATGGTTCATGGCGGCTGTGGCATTAGGCTGCCTCCTTGAAGCGTGGCTCTACGCCTACTTCATTATCTGGAGCGGTGACGAGGGCAACGATCCCGCAAAGGATGAACAGATTCCAGATGGCTTGGTGCTAAATGACCTACTTGACGCCGCGAAACAACTTGACCTGCTGACAACGGTCAAGTTCAAAGACAAGTTTGGAGATCACGCTGTTCAGGACGTTGTGCAGGAAGTTCGCCATCTGCGAAACAACATCCACGCTGGCGCGGCACTCAGGAAAGAATTCGATCCAGCGAGGTTCACAAAAAAGGATTACACGCGGTTGAAGAAAATCTTCGACGCCGCCTGGGAAAATTTTGAGTTTGCACTGTGACCATCGCGTTTTGGACTTTCCGATGTGATGCTTGTTCGCTTTGTGAGACGCGCGTTGGGAGCACCTAAACCTCAGTTGGGGATAGTTCTGGCATTTGCGAACCGAATTTCCTGTGGTTCATGTGATGGAAGATTATCTTGTTCTGCTCGCGGAGGTACTCTATCCAGCAATAGGCGGGTGGCCCACCGACAAAATGATCTGGGGCGTCCCATTCATCGCGTTGTTTGCGTATGGGTGGGGTCTTAGGTACGAGCGAACCGCTTCCGCTCAAACGCGACCGTATGGCTACGCGCTGGCGTCCTTGGCGGAGGCAAGTTTTTCTTCGGCCTGGCGGGTCAGAGCGTTGGCTTCGTCGTACTTGGCGGGGTCGTCGCCGGCCTGCTGCCACATCTTCTCGCCCTCGGCCAGCTCCTGCTGGGCTTCGGCTGTGTCGATCTCGCTGGGAAGCACCGCAGTCTCGGCCAGGATGGTGACCCGCTCGGGGAGCACCTCGACGAATCCCCACGCGACGAAGAACTTGCGGTCGCCGGAGGTGCCTCCGTGCAGACGCACCTCGCCCGCGCCCAGCTCACTGAGCAGCGGCGCAGCGCCGTAGAGCGCCTCCAGATAGCCGGAGCTGGAGGGCAGCTCCACCGACTCCGCCGTGGCATCCAGCAGCAGGCGGTCCGGGCTCACAAGCCGAACCGCCAACAATCCCGAATTTGCACCCGCGTCAGCCATAGCTCGCCTTCTCTTGCCGCGTACCCTCCGGGGCTAAAGCCCCTTTGATTTTGCGACCTGTATCGGCATCCTTCGACTTCGCTCAGGACAGGCTCTAAAGCCGTGCCCTTCCGATCCGATTACGCCGTCTGCTGCATCTTCTCTGCCGCGGCCTGTACGTCCTCGATGCCGCCCTTCAGGTAGAACGCCTGCTCGGGGATGGCGTCGTGCTTGCCTTCGATGATCTCCTTGAAGCTGCGCACCGTGTCGGCGACCTTGACGTACGCGCCGGGAATGCCGGTAAACACTTCTGCCACGTGGAAGGGCTGGGAGAGGAAGCGCTGCACTTTGCGCGCGCGCGCCACGGTGGTCTTGTCCTCTTCGGAGAGCTCGTCGATGCCGAGGATCGCGATGATGTCCTGCAGGTCCTTGTAGCGCTGCAGAATCTTCTTGACGCCCTGCGCCACGTCGTAATGCTCCTGGCCGACGATGCGCGGCGACAGAATGCGCGAGGTGGAGGCCAGCGGATCGACCGCGGGATAGATTCCCAGCTCAGAGAGCGGTCGAGAAAGAACCGTCGTCGCGTCCAGATGGGCGAATGTCGTCGCCGGGGCCGGATCGGTGAGGTCGTCGGCGGGCACATAGACGGCCTGCACGGATGTCACCGAACCCTTCTTGGTGGATGTGATGCGCTCCTGCAACTCGCCCATCTCGGTGGCCAGATTCGGCTGGTAGCCCACGGCGGAGGGCATGCGCCCAAGCAGCGTGGAGACCTCCGAGCCGGCCTGCGTGAAGCGGAAGATGTTGTCGATGAAGAGCAGCGTGTCCGCGCCCTCGACGTCGCGGAAGTGCTCGGCGACGGTGAGGCCGGTGAGCGCAACGCGCAGACGCGCGCCGGGAGGCTCGGTCATCTGGCCATAGATCAGCGTGGCCTTCGACTTCTGAAAGTCCTTCAGGTCGATGACGCCCGACTCCTGGAACTCGATCCACAGGTCGTTGCCCTCGCGCGTTCGCTCGCCCACGCCGGCGAAGACGGAGAAGCCGCCGTGGTTGCTGGCGACGTTGTTGATCAGCTCCTGGATGATGACCGTCTTGCCCACGCCCGCGCCGCCGAAGAGGCCGATCTTGCCGCCCTTCAAAAACGGCTGGATCAGGTCGATTACCTTGATTCCGGTCTCGAACATCTCCTCGCTGGTGGACTGCTCGTCGAAGGCGGGCGCCGGGCGATGGATGGGCATATGGAACTCGGAGGTGATCGGGCCCAGCTCGTCGACCGGATCGCCCAGCACGTTCATGACGCGGCCCAGCGTTCCACGGCCCACGGGAATCGAAATCCCCGCTCCGGTGTCGATGGCCTTCATGCCGCGCACCATGCCATCGGTGGGCGCCATGGCGACGCAACGCACGCGGCCCTCGCCCAGGTGCTGCTGCACCTCGACGATCACGGACATCGGCTTGGGCACAACAAAGCCGTCGCTGACGATGCGCAGCGCCTGATAGATGGGCGGCATGGTCTTCTCTTCGAACTGCACATCAACGGCCGGCCCGCTGACGGAAATCACTCGTCCAATATTCTCTGCCATAGTCTCTTCGTTCCTAATTCCTTCTGTATGCAATAACGCGAAGCAAAACTAAAACCATTGCACAAACTATTGCGCCGCTGCACCGCTGACAATTTCGATAATTTCCTTGGTAATCGCAGCCTGACGCACACGGTTCATGGTCAGGCTCAAGCTGTCGATCAAATCTTCCGCGTTCTTGGTGGCCGCGTCGGTGGCCGTCATGCGCGCCGCGTGCTCGGCTGCCGCCGACTCCAGCAGCGCATGGAAGATCTGCGTGGTGACATACTGCGGCATCAGGTTGCGGAACAACTGCTCCGGTGCCTGGTCGTAGATGTAGTCCACCTCGGCGGTGCCGAACTTGGCCTCCGACTCGGCAGCCTTGTCTTCCATCTCGAATACCGAGACGCCTGCGCTGCTGGCAGCCAGCGCCGCCGCCTCGCGCTGCTCCTCGGTCATCTCCTGGGCCGCGGTAATTTCGCGCGCGCCGAGCTTGCGGATGGGCAACAGCTTCTCCACCACCAGGCGCTGCGAGATCACGCTCTTAAACTCGTTGTAGACCAGGTAGACCGAATCGATCTCCGCGCTCTGGTAGCGCTCGACGATGGAACGGACCATCGCCGACACGTCGTCGAAGTCCACGCGCAGCAGCAGGCCGGGATGCTCCGCAACCACCTCGATCGGCTGCGCGCGATGGCGCACCACATCGTAGTGGGTGGAGAGGTCGTTGTCGTAGTGCTGCTCGGTCTTCTCGTAGTTCGCCGCGGCAATCTTCTTTTTGTAGAGCGCGATCGCCTTCTTGCCCACCGGCTCCAGGTCGATGGTCTGGCCGAGGGCGCGCCGCTGGTCGATGAATCGCTGCGCCGCCTTGCCGATGTTGGCGTTGAACGCGCCGGCAAAACCCTTGTCGCCCGCGATGACAATCGCCAGCACGTTCTTCTCTTCGCGTTCCACCAGAAGCGGGTGCAGGATCTCGCCGGTCTGCTCGTTGTAGAGGTCTGTGCGCCGCACCAGCGACACCAGCACAGTGGCCAGCATCCGCGCATACGGCCGGGCGCGCAAGGCGCGGTCCTGCGCGCGGCGCAGCTTGGCCGCCGACACCATCTTCATGGCCTTGGTGATCTGCCGCGTGTTCTTCACGCTGCGGATGCGGCGCCGTAGATCGAGTACATTCGCCATGGTTTACTTTGCCGCCGCCAGTTCCTTCCGACCCGCTTCCCTCTTGCTCTTCAGTTCCGCGAGGAATGTTGATTTGTAGGCGTTGATGGCGTCGGTCAGCCGCTTCCGGATGTCGTCGTCCAGCGCCTTCTTGGTGGCAATGTCGGTCAGAATTGCGGGAGCGGACTCTTCCAGATAGGGATAGAAGCCGTCCTCGAAGGCGCGCAGGTCGGCGACCTCAACATCGTCCAGCAGGCCGTTGACGCCGGCGAAGAGAATGGCCACTTGCTTTTCCACCGTGAGCGGCTGGAACTGCGGCTGCTTGAGCAGCTCAGTCAGGCGCGCGCCGCGGTTCAACTGCTGTAGGGTCACCTTATCCAGGTCGGAGCCGAACTGCGAGAACGCGGCCAGTTCGCGGTACTGCGCCAGGTCCAGCTTCAACGTGGACCCCACCTGCTTGGTCGCCTTGATGGCCGCCGCAAAGCCCACGCGCGAGACCGAGAGGCCGACGTTGACCGCGGGCCGTACGCCGGAGTTGAAGAGGTCGGTCTCCAGGAATATCTGCCCGTCGGTGATCGAGATGACGTTGGTCGGAATGTACGCCGACACGTCGCCCGCCTGGGTCTCGATGATCGGCAGCGCGGTCAGGCTGCCGCCGCCCTGCTTGTCGGAGAGCTTCGACGCCCGCTCCAGCAGGCGCGAGTGCAGGTAGAAGACATCTCCGGGATAGGCCTCGCGACCGGGCGGACGTCGCAGCAGCAGCGAGATCTCGCGATAGCTCACCGCGTGCTTGGAGAGGTCGTCGTAGATGACCAGCGCATGGCGTTTCGAGTCGCGGAAGTACTCGCCCATGGCGCAGGCCGCGAACGGAGCAATGTATTGCATCGGCGCCGGCTCGGACGCGGTGGCCGCGACGACGATAGTGTAGGTCATCGCGCCGTGCTCTTGCAGCGTCTTGACGATCTGCGCCACCGACGAGCGCTTCTGCCCGATGGCGCAGTAGATGCAGATCAGGTCCTTGCCCGCGGAGTTGATGATGGTGTCCAGCGCGATGGCCGTTTTGCCCGTCTGCCGGTCGCCGATCAGCAGCTCGCGCTGGCCGCGCCCGATGGGGATCATAGTGTCGATGGCCTTGACGCCGGTGTACATCGCCTCGCGCACGCCCTGGCGGTCGATGACGCCCGGCGCAAGCCGCTCCACTGGCAGCGCGTGTGCGGTGACAATCTCCCCCATGTCGTCGATCGGTTCGCCCAGCGCATTCACCACGCGCCCGATCATTCCCTCGCCCACCGGCACGGACATGATGGTGCCCGTGCGCTTCACCTCGTCGCCCTCTTTGATCTGGGTGTAGTCGCCCAGCAGCACGGCGCCCACCTCGGACTCGTCCAGGTTCATGGCCAGTCCGGCCACGCCGTGGGGGAACTCGATCAGCTCGCCCGCCATCACCTTGTCCAGCCCATGCACGCGCGCAATGCCGTCGCCCAGCGAGATCACCGTGCCGACCTCATCCACCTGAATGCGCTGCTCGTAGTTCTCAATCTGCTGGCGGAGCAGCTGGGTTATCTCGTCCGCGTTGATCTTTGCCATGTCTTCCCAACCCTCAATCCGGCCCTGAGTCTCAGCCCTGATCCCTTCTCAAATCTTGCGTCACAAATCCTGTAACCCTATGCGTTCACCAGCCTCTGCTTGAGCAGCTGCAACTGGCCGCGCACCGATCCGTCATAGACTGTCGATCCGATCTCCACCACCGCTCCACCGAGGAGCGTGGCGTCCTGCGCGTAGCGGGCGTGAACGCGCTCCCCGGCAAGCTTTGCGATCTGCGCCTCCAACTGCGCGCGGTCCTCCTGGTTCAGCGGGCGCGCGCTGGTGATGCGTGCCTCGGTTGCGCCCGCGTGCTCGTCCACCACCTGCTTGTACTCGGTCAAAATCTCGTCCAGCTCAGCCAGGCGATGGTGCTCCAGAATCACCGCGATAAAGTTCCGCACCTGGGGAAACATCGCGATGCGGCGCGCTATCTCATCCAGCACCTTCAGCTTGGCGGCCATCTCAAGCGAGGGGTTTTGCAGTGTCTCGCGCAGCTCATTGCTGCCGGCCAGGGTCTGGGCAAAGTCGCTCATCTGCTGCTGGGCCGCATTCGCATCCAGCCGCGCCGACTCCGCAACCTCGGCGAATGCGCGCGCGTAGCGTGGAGCAGAGCTGGCCACTATCGCATTTCTCCCGCAGAACTCCGTAGAGACCGGACTATCCGCGCCGTTTTTCTCCAGGAAAAACGGCATCCGTGGAACTCCTTCGAAGCGTAGAAACGGGAGAAATGCATCTAGTTCTGTCCCTTCTTCGGATCGTCGCCCGTCAGCCGCTGCGCGAAGCCCTGCACCAGCAGCCGGTCGGTCTCCGCCGAGATTGCCAGCTTGTGCGCCGCCTGCTCGATCGCCAGGACCGCCGCGTACTGCTGCAGTTGCTTCTGCGCGTGGCTGGTCGCCGACACGATCTCCTGCTCCGCGGTCGCCAGAATCCTGACCTTCTCGTCCTCGACCGTGGCCTTAATGCGCAGCTCCGCCCTGGCCGCATCCTGCTCCGCCAGCGCACGCATCGCCGCGATCTCGCCGTCCAGCTTGCCCAGCCGCTCTTCCACGCCGCTCAACCGCTCGCGCGCCTCTTCGGTCGCCGTTCGCGCGTCTGCCAGGCCCTTCTGGATTGTTGCATTCCGGTCACGAATAGTCTTCGGCACAAACTTCACCACCAGCCACGCGACACCAAGCGCGAGCAACACAAAGTTCGTCACCGTGAATGCAGTCGCAGCTTGCTCGGGGTTCAGCCCGAGTTTCGCGCCCCACTCCACGACGTGAGGTGACATA
>Ga0326727_10006235_pt1 | contig 32934 bp, 27 predicted proteins | sample MB2enrmetagenome_FD_207643 | JGI IMG/M metagenome (GOLD analysis project Ga0326727, IMG submission 207643) | Lab enriched peat soil microbial communities from McLean, Ithaca, NY, United States - MB29MY | ecosystem: Environmental > Terrestrial > Soil > Wetlands > Peat | place: USA: New York...
GGTTGGCAATCCTGTCGATGAGGTAGTGAAGGTAGTTGATGGAATCGGATTCCTGCACGGGGTGAAAGGACAAAAAGACCAGCGGCGCCAGCAGTCCCGCAAAACACGCGCTCATGCGCGGGTAGCGGAAGATGGCGGCGGTTCTCAATCCGCCCGCGGCGCCCGCCAGCGCTTCCCGGCCGTAACGCGTCGCCACCGCGCCCGCCCCGCACGCCATGGCGGCAATCCAGTAGGCCGCCGGGCTATTGGTCCCGGTGAAAGAGAACAGCGCGGCGAAGGAAGATTCCAGCACGATCCCGATCCCCAGCACCGCCAGGATCTTCTCTTCCACCGGGCGCGCGCCACGCCCGCCCAGGGCGCGCGCCAGCACAATGGACGCCGCCAGCACCGCCGTCTCCCAGCCGGCAAAGCGCAGGATCGCGACGAGTTCCGAGGCGAAGGTCATGGTTCAGTTGGTGGTCGCCAGGATCGCCAGCCCGGTTGCCAGGCACAGAATGGCATCGATCTGCAGGCGCCGGTCGCCCAGAAAGATCTCTTCCGGAGTGGATCCCGCTCCTCGCTCATACACCAGGTACAGGTAGCGGAACACGCCATAAAGAAAGAAGGGCAGCGTCAGCACCAGGCGCTCGCCGTGCTCCGACTGAAACGTGTAGAGCGCGAAACTGATGATGCCCGCGCCGGTGACGATGGCCACCAGCAGGTCGAGGAACGGCACGCTGTAGCCGCCCAAAGCCGGCCGGTGGTTCAGCGCCGCGGTCTCCAGGCTCACCAGCTCGGCGCGCCGCTTCAGCAGGGCCAGAGACAGCGCGAGCAGCAGCGACACCACGAACAGCCATGCCGACACGCGCACCGGAATGGCGAATGCGCCCGCCACCGGACGCAGCACGAAGCCGGATGAGACCAACAGCACATCCAGCACCGGCTCCCGGCGCAATCCCGCGGAATAGGCCACATTCAAAACGGCATACAGCGCTATCGCCAGCAGGACCTTCCATCCCAGGAGGAATGCCGCCCCCAGCGCCGCCGCGCCCAGCAGGAGGCTCGCGCCGGCCGCCTGTGGAACGCTCAATCCGCCGCTGGCGATGGGCCTGTGTTTCTTGGAGGGATGGAGGCGGTCGCAGTCGCGATCGGCAAGGTCGTTGAGCAGGTAGACCGCGCTGGACATCAGCGTGAAAGCAACTGTGGCGAGCGCGCTCCGTTGAATCGCCTGGAGCGAGCGGAAGCTCACGGAAGAGATCAACGGGACCAGCACCAGCCCGTTCTTGATCCACTGCCGCGGCCGGCAGGAGACCACCAGTGATCGCAGGCCGGCAGTCATGCGGCGTCCGGCAAGATCGCATTCCGTTGTCCGGTAGACGGCGCGGCGGGCAGGACGGAGGTTGTGGATGTCATGGTGGAACGGGGCTGCCGGCGAATCGCGGCACGCAGCCAGCTTGTATTCTAACGAAAAAAACGGGGCCCAAAACGCGAAAAGGCGCCAGCCGCTTGGGCTGACGCCTTTTCCGGAAACCAATCGCCGGTGGGCTAGCTGCGCTTGCTGCGCCGCACGCCCGCAACCAGTGCCGCAATACCCGTCACCACCAGAATGGCCGAACCGGGCTCAGGTGTGCCGGACGGCGGGGGCGGGGTCGGGCCGCCGCCAGTGCCGTCGTCGGATGCGCCGAACTGAACCAGAATGCCGTTCGGGTCCGACGTGGCGGGGCCATTACTATCAGGCATAACGATAATAACCTGGAGCACGTTCTTTCCACTCGGATTGTTAAAGGGGTCCATACCCACGATACAGCCGTTGCAACCCGTCGCACCGTTGGTGATATCCAATGTGTTGAGCTGGTCGTAGCCGATTGCTCCGCCCACGGTATCGACCGCCGAATTGCCGTTGATCCCGTACACCACGTTGCCGTTAATCACGACCTCCAGATACGATCCCGAAACCGTGGTGTCCCCGGCAAAGGACATGTCAAGATAGGCACCCGTCAGATTGCCCGAGTTTGAGATGTAGAAGTTGGTCTCGAAAGCGACCTCCTCGGTGTCGGAGACGCTGGTGCTCGTGCAATCGCAGAAGCCCACCCAGTCGTCGCTGTTGTAGTCCACAAAGCTAGTAGGAACCAGCGACGTAGTGGTGATCAGGGCCGGATTCTGATAATTGGGGCTACTGGTGTAATAAATGTACGACCAGGCGGCGTCCTCATTGGTGGCGGCGTAAGTCGTCGAGTCCGGAAAATACGCGCTGCCCGCGGAAATCGCCGCACCGACTTTCAGCCCCGTGCCGAAATTGGACAGCGCCGTCGCATCGTCGTTACCCAAAATCGCCGTAGCGTTGGCTGTCGCAACCAGCAGCAAAACACTCAGCGCAATTACCAGTCTGCTTCCCATCTTTCCTCCTGACAAAATCCTAGTTTTTCACTGCCCCGGTCCAACCCGGGTGATACGCTCTGCGGCGCACCCTTCAGTGCGGGTGCCAATCCACCCTCAAATATTACGTCAAATCTCAGGCTAAACACAAGAAAAAGTTGAGAATTTCCAGTACTATCGTTAGGGGGTATGGGGTACCCTCATAATCCCTCAGAATCGTGCATAAATCGGCTAATCCCACCCTAAGATATTGAAACAAAAGGCCAATCTGGTACCAGTCGGCCTCCGGGGGAGCTTTTTCTTGGCCAGGTACTTTCCAGGCGCGGCGCCGGGAGCCAAGCCTGGCTTTCCGGGAATTCCTGGTATCCGTGTCCTCTCGCACGTTCCGGGTGGCGTTTTGGGGCCTCCGCCCGGAGGGTAGGATACACCTGGGTATGGGGTATAATGGCCTGAACCTGGGAGTCCGAAAGGGAAACTCCGGTAGAGCCTTCCCGCCCAATCATGCGTCCCGGTGAAGGCATCGGCTATGCCCAAAGCTCTGATCACCGGTTGCACTGGCCAGGACGGCTCTTACCTGGCCGAGTTCCTGCTCGGCAAGGGCTACGAGGTCCACGGCCTCAAACGCCGCTCTTCCGCATTCAACACCGAACGGCTCGATCCCGTCTATCGGGACTTTCACGAGGCCGGCGCCCGCTTTTTCCTGCACTACGCCGACCTCACCGACGGCGGTTCGCTCTCCAGCCTGCTTTACGACCTGCGCCCCGACGAGATCTACAACCTGGGCGCCCAGAGCCACGTGAAAGTCAGCTTCGAGATCCCCGAGTTTACCGCCGATGTGGTCGCAACCGGAACCCTGCGCCTGCTCGAAGCCACCCGCCGCGCGGGCGTGAAGTGCCGTTTTTATCAGGCTTCGTCCAGCGAAATGTTCGGCAGCGGGCCGCCTCCGCAAAACGAGGCCACCGCGTTCCACCCCCGCAGCCCCTACGCCTGCGCCAAAGTGTTCGCTCACCACATCACCGTGAACTACCGCGAAAGCTACGGGCTCTTCGCCTCCTGCGGCATCCTCTTCAACCACGAGTCCCCGCGCCGGGGCGAGACCTTCGTCACCCGCAAGATCACGCGCGCCGTGGCGCACATCAAACACGGCGTCCAGCACAAACTCTACCTGGGCAACCTGGAGGCGCGCCGCGACTGGGGTTACGCGCCCGACTACGTGCGCGCCATGTGGCTGATGCTGCAATCCGGCGAGCCCGGCGATTTCGTGGTCGGCACGGGCGAGGCCCACACCGTCCGTGAGTTCGCCGAACGGGCCTTTGCGCGCGCCGGTCTGGATTGGAAAGAGCACGTGGAAGTGGACCCGCACTACTTCCGGCCGGCCGAGGCGGACTGGCTGTGCGCCGACGCCTCCAGGGCTCGCCGCGCGCTCGGCTGGGAGCCGGCCGTAACTTTCGACGAACTGGTCCGGATCATGGTCGACTCCGACATGCAGGCCGTCGAAGCCCGGCTCCGGGGCGGCACGGCGGCGCTTCAATCCGCGGCGGCGGCCGAGCGAAGGCAATCGTGACTTCGCTTGCGGACAAGCCCATCGTGGTCACGGGCGGCGCCGGGTTCCTGGGAAGCCATCTGGTCCGGCGGCTGCGGCGGATGGGCTGCCGCCAGGTTTTTGTGCCCGTCTCCGGCGATTTCGATTTGCGCCAGGCGGACGCCGTCGAGCGCCTGTTCCTGACCCACCGGCCCGAGGTCCTGATGCACCTGGCCGCGGCGGTGGGTGGAATCGGCGCCAACCGCGCCAACCCGGGCCGCTTCTTCTACGACAACGCCATCATGGGCATCCACGTCATCGAAGCGGCGCGGCGCCACGGCGTCGAGAAGACCGTGGTGGTGGGCACGATCTGCTCCTATCCCAAATTCACCCCCGTGCCGTTTCGCGAAGACGACCTGTGGAGCGGCTATCCCGAGGAAACCAACGCCCCTTACGGCATCGCCAAGAAAGCCTTGCTGGAGCAGTGCCAGGCCTACCGCCGGCAGTACGGCATGAACGCCATCTTCCTCATGCCGGTCAACCTTTACGGACCCGGCGACAACTTCGATCCGGAATCGTCCCACGTCATACCGGCGGTGATCCGCAAGTGCGTGGAAGCCGCTGGGGAGGGCCGCGGCGAAATCGTCCTCTGGGGCGACGGCTCGCCCACGCGCGAGTTTCTCTACGTGGAGGACGCCGCCGAAGCCATCGCACTGGCGGCCGCGCAGTATGACAAGCCGGAGCCGGTGAATCTCGGAAGCGGCATGGAGATTTCGATTCGCGACCTGGCTGCCAAGATCGCGGGCATCGCCGGGTTTGCGGGGCGGATCGCCTGGGATGCCACCCGGCCCAATGGCCAGCCGCGCCGGTCGCTGGACGTCGGCCGCGCCGAGCGGGAATTCGGCTTCCGCGCGACCACCCCGTTGGATGCCGGCCTGCGCGTGACGGTCGATTGGTATCGCTCCCAGCGCGCAACTGGCCGTTGAATGCGCCGCCGCCGTGCCGGAGTTCCGGCCGCCAGAAGCGCCGGGTTGCCCACACCCCTCCATTTCTTCCGGTCCGCATCTCCATTCCAGGCGGACGGGGCGGACGGGGGTGGCCTGGCACGGCGAATCGTGATTTAATTCAAAGGGGCAACCGAAGGAGATCTCATGTCGGGAAAAGTGATACTGGCGATTCTGCTGACCGCCGGATTGGTGGCGGCCCAGCGGGGAGGCGGCGGCATGGGCGGCAGCCGCGGCGGCAATCCGGGGTTTGGCATGGGGCGGTCGCAATCTCAGAACAAGCTGGATCAGATCGCCGAGAAGCTCAAGTTGAACAAGGAGCAGAAGGACCAGGTCGCGGACATTCTGAAGGCCGCGGCCGAGTCCGCCGCTCCGGTGAACCTGAAAATCAACGAGTGTCGCCGGGGCATCGCCAACGACCTGGTGACGGGCACGGACAGCGGCGACGAGTACACCAACCTGCTGGCCGCTTACACCACCGCGGTGGCGCAGATGGACGGCATTGAAGCCGCCGCCTACGGCAAGATCTACGCCTTGCTGAAACCCAATCAGCAGAAGAACGCCGAGCAGGTGTTCGACGAGGCGATGGCGGGAATGTTCACCACGTCGGGCGGTGGCGGGGGCGGTCGAAGGGCGGGCCGGTAGAGGAGAAAAGCCATGATGAAGAGACTGTTACTCGGCGGGTTGTTGGCTGCGGCGATGGCTTTCGCGCAAGGCGGCGGCGGTGTAGGCGAGGAAGGCATGGGCGGGATGAACCCCCGCAGCGGCGGTGGCATGGGCGGCGACATGGGCGGCGATAGAGGCCCAAGTATCCGCGCCGTGCCCACCCCCATGGACCGCATCGCCAATCAGTTCAACCTGAACAAGGATCAGCGGAAGCAGGTGAAGAGCATTCTGGACGACGGCCAGAAGGAAGCCATGCCGGTGCGCGATCAGATGATCAAGAGCCGCCAGGCGATCGCGCAGGCGGTGGCCGCCGGAAAGAGCCAGGACGAAATCGACGCGGCCATCAAGACATACGCCGCCGCGCAGGCTCAGATGGCGCAGATCGAGTTGCGGGCCGTCGCCAAAATCTTCCCGGTCCTGGAGAAGGATCAGCAGGCCAGGGCCGGCGCCCTGTTGAGCCTGCTGAACGGGATCTACAAAGGCAAGAACTGGGACGCGCCGCCCACCAGCCCCAACTAGGGATACAGCCGCCGGTACATGTCGGCGTTGCGCATGACGGCTTGCACGTACTCCCTGGTCTCGGTGAAAGGGATCGACTCCACGAACTCGGCCGGTTCGTGAGGCGAATTCCACGCCACCCACTCGGCCATGCGCATGGGGCCGGCATTGTAGGCCGCCAGCGTCTGCTCCACGTTCCCGCCGCTCGCGTCCAGCATTCTGCGCAGCACGAAGGTGCCGATCTTCAGGTTCACCGCCGGCTGCTTGAGCGACCAGACCGACACACCTTGCACTCCCGCCTGGCGGCCGTATTGCCGTCCGGTCACCGGCAGCACCTGCATCAGCCCATAGGCTTTGGCGGAGGAAACCGCGGTGGGGCTGAATTCCGATTCCTGGCGGATGAGCCCGGCCACCAGGTACGGATCCAGGCTGCGGTCGCGCGCGGCGGCGAACAACTCGGCGCGATACGGCAGCGGGTAGAGCAGTTCCCAGAAGCGGCGCGGCGCCGCCGCCAGCGGAACGGCGAGATGGTCGGGCGCCATGTATTTCAGCATGTGCAACCCCATGGCCGGCGAATCGGCGGCTGAGGCGGCCTCTATTCCCAGCAGCGCCGCCTGGCCTCCGGAGCGCGCGCCGAAGCGCAGCTCGGAGTCCGCCAGCTCGCTCAAACCCGCCGCCCGCAGCGCTTGCGACCTCTCGATCCGCGCCGCGGTCTCGCGCGTGGGCTCGAGCGGAACCGGCTTGGCCGCGGGCAGCCCCAGACCTGCCAGAAACGCGCCGGCCTGCGGCGAGGGCGTGGCGCCGCTCACTTCGGGACGCCGCATGCGCTCGCGCGCCAGCATGGCGTAGTAATAATTCTCGAAGAGCTTCAGCAACTGCCGATAGCAGGCCGCCGCCTCCGGGAAATCCTTGCGCTCCTCGGCGGCGCGGCCCAGAAAGTACAGCGCCCCCACCGCATTCGGGTCGCGGGGATAGCGGGCCAGGTGTTCCCGCAGCAGCCCAACCGCCTCGCTCCGGCGGTGCAGCCAGGCGTCGAAGGTCACCTTCCAGTGGCTGAGAGCCGCCGCCGGATCGTCGGGGAAATCCTGGTACACGGCGCGGTACAGCGCCAGATAATCGTCCGCGCGGTTGGCGATCAGGAAGTAGTTTCCGCCCGAAACCAGGGCCTTCAATCGCCATGGCGACCTGCCGTGCCGGTCCTCCAGATTTTTCAGGGCCTGGCGCAGATCGGCGTCGTCGTCCACCCGGCGGGCGCATTCCACCAGGTAGTAGAGACGCTCGGCGTCGGCCTCCGGCGCCTCCACCGCGAGCGGCCGGAGATAAACCGCCGCGGTGGGCGACTTGCCCGCCAGGTAGTCGATCGCGCCCAGCCCCACCAGCGCCTGGTCGCGCTCCGGCCCGCGCTCGCGCCCGGCCAGGGCACGGTACTCGGTGCGGGCCAGCGCCAGTTCGCGGGCATCCACCAGGCGGCCGGCGTGGCGCAGCATCTGCCCGGGCGAAAGCGCGGGATACGACGCGCCCATGGCGGCGCGCAGCCCGGCCAGGGCGGTCGCCGCGCGAACCGCGGCATCCCCGGTGACGTACTGGCAGTAGACCCGCTGCCAGGTTTCCACCGCGCCCGCCAGGTCCCCAGCCGCCTGCTGGGCCTCGCCCAGGATCATGTCCCCGTCGGGCTGCGGCAGCTCCGCGGCATGCTGGCGCAGCAGCCGCACCGCGTCGGCCGGCGCGGCGTCGGCGAGCGCGCGCGCTTCCACCAGGCGCGCCCGTGCGGCCAGCGGCGAAGCGGGCGCGGAATCGTAGACGGTTTCCAGCAGCTTCCCGACGCCGCCGGAGTCCCGCAATTCCACGCGCGCGGCCGCCAGGTAGTAGGCGGCGTAATCGGCGATCTGCGGCAATCCGGGTTGGGCCTGGCGAAGCTGCGCGATGGCGGAAGCGTAGTCGCGCATTTCGTATTCCGTCACGCCCAGCGCCAGCCAGGCCGCGGCCCGTTCCTTGGGGTGAGACGCTCCCCAGGCGGCCACCGCGGCGCGGCGGGCCGGGTTGGGCGATTGGCGGTATGCGCGCACCAGCGCGGCCAGGGTCGCGGGCGGCGCAACCGCCGGTTTGGAAGCCGCTTTCGGCGAGGGCTTGGCATCCGGCCTGGCTGCCGCCCTGGGTTGCGTCGGCGCCGCGCCGGCGAGCAGCAGGGCGGCGCACAGGACCGGCAGGCGCACGCTACACCATCGGACCGGGATAGTCCCGGCCGAGCAGTTCGGGATTGTCATTGGCAAGGGTTCGCACCAGTTCCAGGTGCAGGTAGTCCAGCATGCTGGGGCAGGGCGCGAAGAACGACGCGCGGAATATCTCGCGGGCGCTGTCGATCTGCGGGCCGAGCGCGTGGTAGAGGTCGCGATTCGTCCGTCCGCGCTGCACCGCGTCGGGCTCGAACAGCCGCATCTCGGACACCTGCACGCGCGCGAAGCGCTGGGCGCGCAGGTGGATCTGCTGCTCTTCCGGCGATAGCTCATCCCAGGACGCGGCCGCCCTGCGCTCTGTCGGCGCCGGGGCGGGAAGCGGCGCGATCGAAACCAGCACGGCGGCGGCCGGATCCACGGCGATCGGCTCGGGCGCGGCCGGTTCCGCCAGCGCGGCCCACACCGAGGACGCCACCTGCGCCAGCAACTCGATGGCCGGCCCGCGCACCGCTCCCCAGGCGTACACCAGCGCCGCGATACCCTCGCGCCCCGCCACCGGGAAGACGTGTGCGCGGCCCCTGGGTTCGTGCTCCAGCAGATCGGAGAGTTCCGCCGAAACTTCGGGGGCAGCCGTGGCCGTCACTACCGGATCGCCGCTCGAAGCCGCGCCCGCCAACGCCGGTGCGGACGCCAGGGGAAGATGCAGCGCGGCGAACGCTCGGGCCGCCGTTTCCGAAACGCCGCGGATTCGTTTGCCCGACAGCATGTCGCCGGAGAGGCCGAAGAGCGCCGCCGACGCGCTGAACGCGGCCGTCGCATCCACCAGCGTGGCGCACAGATCCTCCAGGTTCGAGCACATGCGGAGGCGGCGCACGGCCTGGTTGAGCTGCTCCGCCATATCGCGGCCGGCCCGGTCGCGGGCTTCGGCGAAGAGGCGCTCGGCATCCGCGATCAACTGCCCGAGACGGCTATCCAGAAGCTGACGCAATGGTTCCGGCGCACTGGTGGCCATCGTTACAGCTATCTTATCAGGCTATGCGTCTAACCCGAGCAGCTCTACCAGAAACGAGTGTACGCTTCTTATGTTGTCCAAGGCCAGGGTCTCATCGCACAGCCATCGATTGTCGGTGACGCTCACCTGAAGCGTTTTTGTCGGCCTTAGGAAGCTCGCCATGCAACCGAGCGTGGCCTTGATCTCCCCGGACGGCTTGGCGACCTCCTCGACATCCTCCGCGGTGAGGACGGCGCGGTCTACGCCGCCAACAAACCGGCGCGCGGAGGTCAGCAGACTCGGATAGACCTGGCCAGCGCATTCATCCAGGAGGTCTTCGAGAGTGCCCTGCCGACGGTTGTCGGGAAAGACATAGATCCCCATTCGCGGCGGACCGCCGGAAATCTCCCCAGGTGCGGAGGCTGAAATCGGCAGGCCGATCCCTCGAAGGTCCTCCTTCAGACGCTGGAATCTCTCCGATGGGTGGGATGTCCAATCCGCGTCCGCCATCACGCCCATAGATGAAACCTCCTTCCACCTGGAACGCAGCGCCGACTTCGTTAGGCCGGTCGACTTGACGAGACCGCTAACGCTTCCGGCGCTCTCGACCGCTATCGAGTGAGAAGGGCTCTGGAAGAAGCCTGGAACCGGTACACGCTTCAGGAGGTCGCCGCTGTAGGGGTACTCCTTCGGGATCAAGACCTGCCAGAAGTCGTCCACGGTGTCGGCCATCCGAACTCGCTTCAGGCCGGATCTTTGAAGCAGCCGCCCCAAGAACTCAACGTCGGTCGGACCTTCGACTACCAGATAGCCGTATCGCCTCACGGTTCACAGCCTCACGTCGAACCCGCGCTCGTCCCGCATGCGCCACAGGAGTTGCCCATCAAGACGCTGAGCCTTGATGGAGTGGTCCAGGGTCTCCAGCCGGTAACCAACGATCCGGCTCAAGTCCTCCTTCTCCGCATGGATCATGGCGTCGATGGCCTCCAGGCTGTGGGTAGTGGCAAAGAGTTGGACGTCGTATTCCTCGCAGGCTCGGACAAGCCAGGAAAACAGCGTCCCCAGCGCGGAGACATGCAAGGACGACTCGATTTCGTCGATCAAGAGAATGCCGCCCTTCACGGAGCTCATAATCGGGGCGATCGAAAACGCGCGGCGGAGGCCGTCGCCGAGACTGGAGAGTGGGATCATCCCGGAAGATCCATATTCGACGTAGATCGCCGGTCTGTTCCCATTGCGTGTCAGGATCTCCGCATCATGAATCTCGGGGTCCAGGGATCTCAGCATGTTAAGGATCCCGTCCGTAAGGCCTTGCCGCGCCGCCGCCGACCATTGAGCCATCTGGGGCGCCTCCATACGGTGGGACACCGGCGTCACCGTCACGACTGGAAGCGTGACCCATCGCTGGAACCCGGAAAGGGCGACAGGTTCCCCCTCCCACAGTTCGAACACTTTGGTTTGCAGTTCCGAGTCGCCTTCCGCGCTCGCATCAACTTCGATTCTGGCCCCGGCCTGCGCGTAGGGTGAGTCTGTCTGCTCCGAAGAAGTTCGAGCGCCGACCCTGGTCTTGGCTTGATACGTCGCACGGACGCTGCGAACCACGCACCTCCCGGAACCAAAGATTGCCACATCGCCTTTGAGGACCCGGAAACTGGGACGTCTTAGGTGGGGGAACACCCATTCCGTCGCCAGGAAGAACGGATCTTCTGGGTTGAGTCTGGCCTCGCGCCGCCACGTGGTGTCGAGCCAAGTCCGAAGGTCGAGCGGGCGGCAGAATATCGAGACCGCTTCCAGGATGCTGGTCTTGCCCGAGTTGTTCGGACCGACCAACAGATTGACCCGCCCCAGACCCTCCAGGTCCAGGTCGCGTAGCCCCCGGAACGCGCCGATCTTCAAGTTGTCCAGCGCAAACATGTGTCGACGAACCAGCCTTGTTCATCTTATCGCGCAACGGGCTCATCCGGCGCCGGCGTTCTGCGCGTAAAATTACCTCATGGAAAACTTATCCGGGAAAACCGCCATCGTCACCGGCGGCACGCGCGGCATCGGACGCGCCATCGCCGAACGCCTGCTGCGCGAAGGAGCCGCGGTGGCCATTTGCGGCCGCACGCGCGAAACCGTGGACCAGGCCGTCGCCGCCATGCAGCCGCTGGGCACGGTCTTCGGCTACCCGGCCGATGTCCGCCGCATCGAAGATGTCCGGCGATTCTTCAAGGCTGTCGATGGTGCGCTCCGCGCGCTCGACATCCTCGTCAACAACGCCGGCGAAGGGGTCTTCCGCAAGGTGGGCGAGATGACCCCGGAAGAATGGCACCGCAACATCGACCTCAACCTGAACGGCGCGTTCTATTGCGCGCGGGAAGCCCTGGCGCGTTTCGGCGGGCGCGGCGGGTTCATCGTCAACATCTCCAGCCTGGCCGGCAAGAATGCGTTTTCCGGAGGCGCCGGTTACAACGCGGCCAAGGCCGGGCTGAACCTGTTCACCGAAGCCCTGATGCTCGACCACCGGCACGACAACGTCCGCGTCTCCACCATCATGCCGGGAAGCGTGGACACGGAGTTCGCCGGCGACCCGGCCAAGCGGCAGGGCGATACGAGCTGGATGATCGCGCCCGAGGACGTGGCCGAAGCTGTCGCCATGGTGCTGCGCATGCCCGCCCGCACCATGGTCAGCCGCGTGGAGATGCGGCCATCGCGGCCCCGCAAGTAGCCGCATTTGATACAATTCGACTGCCCATGAAACCTCCCGCCGAGAGACAGGATTCGCGCCTGATGCGCGCCATGTTCCACACCATCGCCCCGCGCTACGACTTCTTCACGCGCGCGGCGTCCTACGGCATGGACCGCCGCTGGAAGCGCGCCGGCGTGAAGCATGCCGGCCTTCCGCCGCGCCCGCTGGTGCTCGACCTGGCGTCGGGGACCGGCGATTTTTCGCGGCTCGTCGAGCGGCAATGCCCCGGCGCCCGCTCCGTGGCCGTCGACCTGACCGAGCGCATGCTGCGCCTGGCCCGCCAGGACAAGGTGGATCGCGCGGTGTGCGCCGACGTTGCCCGGCTTCCCTTCCCCGACGGGACCTTCGACGCGGTCTTCGTGGGCTATGGTCTGCGCAACTTCCCCGGCCTGGATGCGGCGGTGAAGGAAATGGAGCGTGTGACGCGGCCCGGCGGCCGCCTGGTGAGCCTGGACTTTTTCCTGCCCTCGAACCGCCTGCTACGCCGGATCTGGCTGGCGTGGCTTTTCGCGCAGGGCGCTTTCTGGGGCTTGTTGCTGCATGGCCGCTCGCGCATCTACACCTACATCCCCGATTCGCTGCGCAGCTTCATGTCGATCGACGATTTCTCGGCGCTCCTCCGCCGCTCCGGATACGGCAGCGTGGAGACGCGCCGCTTCATCCTGGGCGGAATCGGCCTGCACTGGGCCGCCAAGGGGGAGTAGTTCTCCGTCCCCGCCGGGGAGTTGCGCCCGAGATCGCGATGATGCATTCTGAGGATATATGCCTCATCGAGCATCAACGCCCAAGCGCGGCGCCGCGAAAAGCCGGCGCAAGCCGGAATCGCGGTACACCGTCGCGCTTCCTTCCGCCGTGGCCGGCCAGGTGCGGCGCTGCGCCGGGACGGCCGGCACCAGCATGAGCAAAGCGATCGCGGCGCTGGTGCGCCTCGGACTCGAGAACCAGGAGATGCGCAAGCGGGAATTCTTCAAGCGGTTGAAGGCCAACCTGGCCGTCGACGATCCCGGCGAGCAAGATCGGATGGTGGATGAGTTCCGCTCGCTGATCCTGGGCCGGTGACGAAGAACCCGGAGAAGCTCAACAAATCCTTTAGTTTTTTCTTGCAAGTCTCTGGGGATTAGGGCATTATTTGTTTGGATGCCCCCAGGATCGCGATTCTGAGGGAAGTTTTGGGGCGGCCCGGGTTCCCCACCCTCTCCAGAACGGACACTCCCCCTGGGAAGATGTCTTACTTTCCTACGAAGGAGAACCGAAAATGCCGAGAATCCAGTGGGAGCGGCTGCCAAGAGAGAAGTGGGCCCACCTTCGGGCCCGCGCCCAGGAACGCGCGATCTCCCCGGACGATCTGCACGCCCTGGCTGAGTGGAAGGAGCAGGACCCGGACGTTCCCGAGGGCGCGTGGTTCAAGGATTTCGGGACCTTCAAGTTGTGCGGAACGGGGAAGTTCCCGAGCACGTTCCTCCTCGCGGGGCAGGCGGCGCGTGGCAAGAAGGTCTGAGACTTGCGCCGACCCCTCCCCGCCCGCGCCCTACTTCTCCGCCACCAGCACGCGCGACGGGTACAGGGTCTGCCGCACGGTGCGGTCGGCCACGATCCGGAAGCGCGCCAACTCCATCAGGTCCGGCACGCGGCGCTCCACCTGGCGTCCGCAGAAGGCCGGGGCCACCTTGCCGAACACCCGGTACATGGCGTTGAACAGCGCGGTGTTCTCCCCGATCAGCACCAGCGTCAGGTTGCCGCGCTCGCGCAGCACCCGCCGGAACTCGCCCAGCGTCCGCGATATGTCGGCGGCCGACAGCAGCTCCAGCATGTAGCAGCAGAAGACCGCGTCGAAAGCCTCGTTGCGGAAGGGCATGTGGCGCGCGTCCACCGCCTGGCAGTGCGTCCGCGCCGAGGGGAACTTGCGCCGCGCCGCGCGCTGCGTGCGCGCCGCCATGTTGGGCGAAAGGTCCACTCCGATGGTCGAACCCGCGGAGTTGGCGCGTACCAGGCGGCGGAACATCTCTCCGCTCCCGGTGGCCACCTCCAGCACCTCCATCCCGTCGCGGACGCCGGAAGCTTCCAGCGCGCAGCGGTGCGCACGCGAGTGAAACAGCATGCTGGAAACCGGGTACACCGCCGACAGCCGGTCGTAGATGCGCCGCGTGCGCTCCGCCAGCGTGGCGGGCAGCCCGAATACGGGCCAGGTGTTGACTGCTTCTTCCAATCTGCTCAAAGTCTCCCCCGCTTTCCGATAAATCCTACGATACCGCCGTCAGGTCGGTCTGCAATTCCGGCACTTCGATTTCGATGCGGGTGCCCCGCCCCGGATGGCTGTCGATCCACATCCGGTACTCGCCCGCGAACAGCACCTTGAGCCGTTCGTTGACGTTGCTGACGCCGATCCCGTGGTCCAGCAGGGTGGCCAGCTTGGCCTCGGGGATGCCGACGCCGTCGTCCTCCACCGCCAGGCACAGGCGCGATCCCAGGCGCCGCGTGCGGATGCGGATGGTGCCGCCCTCCACCTTGCTGCTCAATCCGTGCTTGATGGAGTTCTCCACCAGCGGCTGCAGGAGCATGCTGGGCACCAGCATGTCCAGGGTGTCTTCGGCCACGTCTTTCTCGAAGCGCAGTTTCTCGCCGAAACGCACCACCTCGATGGCCAGGTAGTCCTCGATGAAGCTCAATTCGTCGCGCAGGGCGCTGAAATTCTCGTGCTTGCGCAGCAGTCGCCGCAGCACCTTGGAGAGCCGCAACAGCATCTCGCGGGCCCGGTCCGGATCGGTGCGGATGAGCGACGACACGCTGTTCAGCGTGTTGAACAGAAAATGCGGGTTGATCTGGCTGGTGAGGGCCGCCAGGCGGGCCTCCACCAGCAGGCGCTCCTGCTCCTGCAGCTTCATTTCGTTGCGCGCGTTGTTCCAGATCTTCAGCGGAATGGTGACCGCGAAAACGGTGGTGGCGTAAAGCGCCGCGGTAAACCCGGGCGTATGATCCTTCCACTGGCTCCACAGACCGAAGGGGTGAAGCTGGAAGCGCGGGTCGCTCAACTCGCTGCGCAGAAACTCGGCCACCAGGATGCCGGCGCCGAAGAGCAGGTGAAACGCGGTGCCGCGATAGTTGTGCGTCTCCTTGAAGAAACGGAAAATATTGAGATCGGGAAACGGCGAAAAGCGCCAGATCTCTTCCGGGCCGGGCGCCAGGTCGCGCAGCAGGCCGCCCAGCACGCCCACCCCGGCCAGCAGCGGCAGGGTCAGGGCCTCGCCGCCGAAAACCGCCGGGAGGGCGATAAGAATCCCCGACATCAGGCCGGAGACGTACCCGCCCAGAATGCCCGCCAGCAGGCTGCCCTCCAGGCCCAGGTCGACCGCGTAGTAGGTCTGCGAGTGGATCCGCGCCTCCACGCTCACGGCGAAAATGACCGATAGCACGAGCGAAAACACGGCCCGCTGGCCGAGCGTGCGGTTCTCCCGCATCAGCATCGATTTGAACCGGCCGGAGCGCGCCAGGATGCTGGCGATGGAGGCCATCACCCCGAGCTTCACCAGCAGCGAGAAGTAGATTTCCGGCATTCGGCGCCGGAAGCCATTATAATGGAGTGAGCAAGGTTCCCCCTAACAGGCATGGACAATTTCCCCGCGCTAAGGCTCATCCAGGTGGCCGAAGCGGATTTCCCGACGCAATACGGACACTTCCGGATCTTCGGTTTCGAGGGCCACTTCGAGGACTCCGTGGAGGAAGCCCTGGCGCTGCGCATGGGCGCCATGGAAACCGGCGGCCCGCCGCTGGTGCGCATCCATTCGCAGTGCCTCACCGGCGACGTCTTCCACAGCCTGCGCTGCGATTGCCGCGCGCAACTGGAAATCGCCCTCGAGTGCATCGCCGAAGAAGGCCGCGGCCTGCTGATCTACGAGCACCAGGAGGGCCGCGGCATCGGCCTGCTCAACAAGCTGCGCGCCTACGAATTGCAGGATCAGGGCGCCGACACGGTGGAGGCCAACGAGCGCCTGGGCTTCGACGTCGATCTGCGCAGCTATGCCCTGCCCGGCGCCATCCTGCGCTATTTCGGCCTGGATGGCGTGCGCCTGCTTTCCAACAACCCCAAGAAAGTGGAAGCCGTCGAGCGGGCCGGCGTCCGCGTGGTGGAACGGATCCCCTGCCTGGCCGACGTGCTCGACACCCGCGAGGCCTACCTGCGCACCAAGAAGGAAAAAATGGGGCACCTGCTGGAATAGCGGTTCCATGTGGGGCAGGTTGTCAACCTGCGGCGGACTGTCAGTCCGCCTGGGCGGTTATTGCACAATGCCGTACAGGCGGGTTGACAACCCGCCGCAAGCTGCCAGCCCGCCCCACAAAGGCCGCCACTGGCGGTTTCGCCCGCACTGTTATATACAGGTTGAGTGACCCCATCCAATCCCCGCGGCTTCCACCCCGCCGGCAGACCCTATCGATTCGCCGTCCTGGCCTTCGCCGCGCTCATGGCCTTCGGCAGCTACTTCGCCTACGACAGCGTCGGCGCCATCGAAACCACGCTGATGCAGGTGTTTCATACCAACCGCTCGGCCATCGGCACCATGTACTCGATGTACAGCCTGGCCGCCATCGTCGCGGTGCTGGCGGGCGGCTACCTGATCGACCGCGTGGGGGTGCGGCGCGCCAGCCTGATCCTCTCCAGCTTCATCGTGGCCGGCGCGGCCCTGGTGGCGTGCGCGCCCAGCCTGGAGGTCATGTACCTGGGCCGCATCCTGTTCGGCATCGGCTCGGAATCCATGATCGTGGCGCAGAGCGCCATCACCGCCCGCTGGTTCACCGGCAAGGAACTGGCCATGGCGTTCGGCATCACGCTCACCGTCAGCCGCCTGGGAACGCTGTTCACGTTCAACACCATGGACCTGCTGGCCCACCGCTGCGGGTTTCGCGGCGCGTTGTGGATCGCCGCCGGGTTGTGCCTGGCCAGCCTGGCGGCCAACTGGATCTACACCCTCCTGGACCGCCACGCCGAGCCGGTTCTCAAGCTGCCGGAAGCCGGCTCCGGCGACAAAATCACCTGGGGCGACATCGGCAAATTCCGGCCCTCGTACTGGTACGCCGTGGCGATCTGCGTGACCTTCTACTCCGCCATCTTCCCTTTCACGGCGCTGGCGACCGACTTCTTCCATGACAAGTGGGGCCTGCCCGGCGCCTCGGCCGAGGGCCTGGGGTTCTTCGCAGGCGTGTTCTACAACTTCACCCACATGTTCACCACCGCGCAGGGGACCACGTCCATCATCATCGCCGCGTCCATGTTCCTGGCCCCGTTCGCCGGCAACCTGGCGGACCGCATCGGCCGCCGCGCGTCGCTGATGGTGCTGGGCGCGCTGCTGATGATCCCGGCGCACCTGATGATGGGGCTCACCACCATCCCGCCGGCGATTTCGATGATGGTGCTGGGCGCGGCCTTCGTGCTGGTGCCGGCCTGCGTCTGGCCGTCGGTGGCGCTGATCGTCGACGAGCGGCGCACCGGAACGGCGTACGGGGTGATGACCGCCATTCAGAACGTCGGCCTGTTCGCATTCCCCTGGGTCAACGGCAAGCTGCGCGACGCCACGCACCACTACACCGCGAGCCAGATCATGTTCGCCTCGCTCGGCTTGTGCGGCCTGGTCTTCGCCCTGCTGCTGTTGCGCGCCGACCGCCGCGAGGGCGGCCGCTTGGAGCGGGCTAAGTAGCGGCGCCGATTTCCGTGAAATCGAACCGCTACTTCCCCGCGGATTTGACAAGATCTCAGGCGACCTCGACTGCCCCATAAGGGCGCTCCGTTCTGTGGGGCAGAATGGCATTCTGCGGCCGATTGGCAATCGGCCTGGGCGGCTATGACCAAGCGTCCGAAGGCGGGATGCCATCCCGCCGCAGGTTGCCAACCTGCCCCACAAAACGTTGTAATGGGAGTTCGCTCCCGCGGCCGATGATCCACCACAATCCCGAACCCGCCCCGCCCCGAACCGTTCTCACCGGCGCTTTTGCCGCCCTGATCGCTCTCATCCTGGCCGCCGGGGTGGCCGTCGAAATTCGCGGCTTCCGGCTCGGCAACCTCTTCGATGCGGGCATCTGGGAGCCGCAGGGGATGCGGCGGCTGGTGCATTACATCCGCCTGTTCCTGGCCATCGGCATCCCCGTCCTGGTGCTCGTGCCGTGGTGCTTCACCGGCCTGGCCGTGGGACTGGCGGGGGTGGGCACGGTGCTGGCGGCCGGGCCGCTGGCGCCGCTGGCGGTGGCGCTTTTTCTGATTTCGGCCTGCGCCCTGGGCTCGCGCCTCCTGGGCCGCGCGCAGGACGACTCGCTTCCCGGCCAAGCCCTCGCCACCTTGCTGGGCACGTCAGTCTACATCTTCCTCATGACGTTTCTGGCGCGCCTCCCGGTCAACTACCCGCTGGTTTGGGTATTGCTGCTGGCCATCCCCATTGCCTGGGACCGCGCGGGCGTCCGCCGCCGCCTGGCGGCTTGCGCGGGCTGGGTGCGCCAGGCGGAACTGCGCTCGTGGGGCGAGCGCGCGGCCGCGGCGTTGCTGGTCTTCGTGCTGGGAATGCACTGGCTGGTGGCGCTCAAACCGGAAGTGGGCGCCGACGCGCTGGCCATGCACCTGGCCATTCCCGCCAATATCGCCGCGCACCACCGGATGACCTACGAGCCGTCGCGGTTCATCTGGTCCGTCATGCCCATGGGCGCCGACTGGATCTACTCCATCGTGTACCAGATCGGCGGCGAAGCGGCCTCGCGGCTCGCCGATTTCGCAATGCTGCTGGCCATCGAAGCCATGCTCTACGGCGCGGCGCGCCGTTGGCTGACCCGATCGGCGGCCCTGCTGGTGGCGGCCCTGTTCGCCACCACGCCCATGGTGCAGTTGGTCACCGGCTCGCTGTTCGTGGAGAACCTGCTGGCGGCGCTGGCGCTGGCCATGCTGGTGGCCATCTGGCGATTGGGCGAGACGGGCGACCGAAGGTACCTGTTCGCCGCCGCCCTGCTGGCGGGCGGCGCGATGTCCACCAAGTTCGGCGCGCTGGCGCTGGTGGCAGTTGCGCTGCCCTTCGCCGCCGCCGAGGCCATCCGCCATTGGCGTTCGCTTTCGCCGCGGCCCGCCGCCACCTGCGCGCTGGCGGTGCTACTTCTCGTGGCCGGCGCCGCGCCCACTTACGCCATTGCCTACGCGAAAACTCACAATCCGGTGTTCCCGTTCCTCAACCCCCGGTTTCCCTCGCCGTTTCTCGACCGCTCCGCCGAAATCGCCACGGGCTACCACAATCCCGTGAACTGGGGGACGCTCTACGACATCACCTTCCACACCCGGAAATATTTGGAGGGCAGCGACGGATCGTTCGGCTTTCAATACCTGGTGCTGGCGCCCCTGGCGCTGGCCGCGCTGCTCGCCATACGCGGCCGGCCGGTGGTGAGCGCCACGGTGGTCGGCCTGGCCGCCGCGGCGCTGACCCTGCGCGCGGATTCCAATGCCCGCTACATCTACGCCGCGCTGCCCATCGTGACCATCCCCTTCGCCGCCGCGCTGGGATGGACGGCGTCTCACCAGCGCCTTTTGTACCGCGCGCTGATCGCAGTAGCCGCGGTGTGCGCCGGCCTGAACATCTGGTTCCTGCCCGCCTCGGGCTGGTATCACCGGGATTTCTACTCCCGGTACACGTTCGCGCGGCACGGCGCCGACCGTTACCTGCGGGAGGCCGCGCCCGAACGCCTGGTCATCCGGCGCTACAATCAGACGCATCCCGGGTCCATCCTGCTGCTGGCCACCGACACGAACATCGCCGATGTCCGCGGCGAGGTTCTGGAGAATAGCTGGCACCAGTGGAACGTGGCGGTCTCCATCCAGCACGCCTTCGAATTGCCGGCCATGCAGAGCCTTTTCGACGGGTGGAAAGTGAAGTACTTCATCGCGCCCGCGCGCGGCTCGGCCACGCCCATGCAGCCGCCGTCGCTGCGCCATTTCCTGGATTCCTGCACCGCGCCGGAGTACGAGCTGGGCGGTTGGGCGCTCACGCGGCTGACCGGCGAATGCCCAGGCCTGGAATCCCACGCCTGGCCCGCGGGCACCTACGACGATTCCAACTCGGCTGTGCGTTTCAGCGGGCCCTGGCAACACGAGAGCCTGTACAACGGCGCTTTCCTCGGCACCATCAGCTTCAGCGACGCGCCCGGAGCGCAGGCGAAATTCGCTTTCAACGGACAGGCCGTGACCTATGTTTTCACGCGCACGTTCAACCGCGGGTTTGCCGATGTCCGCATCGACGGGACGGATTCCGGGTCGATCGACCTTTACTCGCCCAAGACCGAATGGCAGGCCAGCCGCAGATTCGCGTTGACGCCGGGACGGCACGCGATCGAAATCCGCGTGGCCGGCCGGAGGTCGCCCGCGTCATCGGGGCAGTTCGTGGATGTGGACGGTTTCGTGGTGGAGTAGGGGCGCGACAAGGAAGTGGACGCCAAGCCGATCGCGTACGAAATGGCTGGAATCCGAGCGTGCCCGTGTGGGGCAGGATGGCATCCTGCGGCCGATTGTTAATCGGCCTGGGCGGCTGTTGCACAAGGCCGCCCAGGCGGGTTGACAACCCGCCGCAGGATGCCATCCTGCCCCACACAAACCCAGGGAATCCACTTCCATGTCGCGCACCCGGGCCTGGGGCGCCGGCGAATATGTACCATGAACGGGCCGTGGTCGCGTTGCTCGAAGACCTGCCCGAAGAGGGCTTGGTGCGCGGTCAGGTTGGCACGGTGGTCGAGATCTGGGCTCCGGGTGTCTACGCGGTCGAGTTCGCCGACGACAACGGAGCGGCTTACGCCATGGTGGCGCTCAAGGCAGAACGGTTGATGCGGCTGCATCACGAACCCGTCCACCAGGCCGCATAGCGGAATCCGCCGCGGCGCCGCCGGCGCGCAAGCGCGTGCCCGCACGGCGTGAGCTATCCTGATGTCTTGTTGACCCAGTTTCGCGCCCTGATGGCGTGCGCCGCAATCGCCGTCCCCATGCTCGCTCGCGCGGACCAGCCCTCCGCGGATTCCTGGACAGGCGCCTTGCGCGACGCCCACGGCGCGGCCATCGCCGGCGCCGTAGTCCGCGTGCAGTCGGGCGGCGCGAAAGCTTCGGCCACCACTGGCAGCGACGGCCACTTTGCGTTTCCCGCGCTGCCCGCGGGCGACTACTCCGTTTCGGTGGATTACCACGGCTCCACGGCTACGTGCCCGCGGCCGGTGCGCCTGGCGGGCCGAGCGGCGGCGGCCGTCCTCAAATGGTCGGCGGATGGCACGCTCGCTCTCCTCGCCGGCGCCGGCGCCGCATCCCGCGAGGGCACCGGGGGCGAGCAGTTGTCGGCCAAAGCCGTCTCGGCGATGCCCCTGAACAAGCGCGACTTCAGCCAACTGCTGCTGCTGGCGGCCGGAACCATGACCGATACCAACGGCGCGTCCAATTTCACGCAGCAGTTCGCCGTCAACGGGCAGCGCGGCACCGCGGCCGTGTTCGCCATGGACGGCGCCGACAGCACCGATCCCGAAATGGGAGGAGCGACTTTCACCAACTTCAATGTGGATGCGGTCGAGGAGATTCGCTCCAGCTCGGGCTGGATGCCCGCCGAGATCGGGCGTGGCGCGGCCGGTTTCACCGACATCATCACCAAGTCGGGCGCCAACCCGGTGCACGGCGCAGTGTTCGAGTTTCTGCGCAATGCATCGCTCGACGCGCGCAACTTCTTCGACCACGCCACCCCGGCCAGCCCGGGCCGCATCCCGCCCTTCATCCGCAACGAGTTTGGCCTTGCCATCGGCGGTCCCGTCGAGATCCCGCGTTTTTACAACGGCCGCAACCGCACCTTCTTCTTCGCCGAGTATCAGGGATTCCGCCAGGTGCTCAGCTCGACCGAAGTGCTGCCCGTCCCCACGGTGGCCGAACGCCAGGGCCAGGACACCACCGCGTACGCCGGCGATACGCTGATCGTGCCCGTGGATGCGCGCATCGCGGCCGTGCTGGCGCGTTACCCGCTGCCCAACGACGCCGAGGGCCCCTACGGCGCGCGCACCTGGGCCGGATCGTCGAAGGTGACCACCGTGGCCGACCAGTTCTCCGCGCGCCTCGATCACAGCCTGTCGGGCAAGTCGAAGTTGTTCGGACGCTTCACCATGGAGAACGCGACCGGCCCGACGACCAACCCCGACCAGACCGCGCTCGCTCCCGAATTCGCGGTGGGATTTCTCGACCGCCAGCGCAATGCCGTCGTCACCCTGGTGCGCACGCCGTCCCCGGCCTCCACCCAGGAGTTCTCCGCCAGCGTCACCCGCGCCACCCCATCGTTCCCCACGCCCGATCGCACCGATCCCTCGCTGATCTTCGGCGACGGGCTCTACGAAGCCTTCAACGCCGCGGGGGGCGCGGTGATGGCGGCATACGGCAACCTGTTCCAGGTGCGCTCGAACTTCACGCGGATTCGCGGCAGGCACAGCTTCAAGGCCGGCGGCGAGATTCGCTCCAACCGCGACACCACGCTGTTCGGAATGGCGCCCAACGGCCAGTTCCAGTTCGGCGGCGGGGTGGCGTACTCGCCCGTCGAAATCCGCTCCCTCAGCGGGGCGCACGATATTCACGTGGGCGATCCTCTGCCCGACTCGCTGACCGGTCTCCTCACCGCCAGCGCGTTCACCTACACCATCGCCGTGGCGCCGCTGATGTTCGCGCAGGGGAACTCCATCGGCGATTCGGCCATTCACCGCGATTCCTACAACGCCTATTTCCAGGACAGTTGGAAGGCCACCGGCCGGCTGACGGTGAACTACGGCCTGCGCTATGAAATCACCTCGCCCATTCGCGAGGCCGAAAAGCGCACCTCCGCGCCGGTGCTTTCGGGCGGGACGGCATCGCCCGGCTCGCAGTTGATCGTCAACCCCCAGCCCGGATACCGGCTCGACAAGAATGGCTGGGGCCCGCGGCTGTCGCTGGACTGGCGCGCCGCTTCGAACACCACCGTGCACGCGGGCGGCGCCATCACCACCCTGCTGGTCAACCTCTGGCAGGACAACGCGCTCACCGGCGGCACGCCTTTCGTGGTGTATCCCCGCCTCACCGCCGCGCCCGGCCAGGCCATCCGTTATGGCATGACCATCGCGCCGCAGGAACTGCCCACCACATACACGCCGGACGGGCAGCCGGTGTTCGCCACGGGCGACTCCAAACAGGTGGCCCCCAACACCCCGATGGACGTGCTTCGCTTCGAGCGCGACCTGGCGGCGCTTTCCCCCGACCAGCGGATCACCGCGCTCGCCGTCTCCGGCATCGCGCCCAGCTTCAGCGGCGGGTACGCCGGCACGTGGACGGCGGGCGCGGAACACAAAGTCCGGGGCGTGGCGCTGGATGCCTCCTACGTGGGAACCGCGGGGATCAAGCTGCCCAGCATGGATTTCCCGAACGGCTTTCCCGGAGCGGACCCGAACTTCGCGCCCTACACGCAGTTCGATTCGGCGGGAGACGTGAGCGGCGGATACGGGCCGGTCACCGAGATGACCAACCGCTCGCACTCCACCTACCACGCCCTGCAACTGTCCGCGCAGAACAACCTGACCGCGTTCGGCCTGGGGTTTCAGGCCAGCTACACGTGCTCGAAATCGCTCGACGACGCGAGCGCGGTGATTGGCGGCTTCATCGCCGGTTCCTCGGGCGCCGTCGCCCAGACCGCGCCCATGAACCCGTTCCACCCGGGCGTGGACAAGGGGCCGTCCGGATTCGACATCAGGCAGGCGTTCACCTTCAGTCTGTTCCAGGACCTGCATGCCGATTCGCTGGGCCTGCTGCGGCCTTTGGGCAGGACGCTCACCCGCGGCTGGCAATTGCTGGGCATGGGGAGCTTCATGACCGGCCTCCCCTTCACCGTCTACTCGGGTGTCCAACAAACCGGAGTGGGCGCGGGCGGCACCGACCGGCCCGACCAGACCGGTGTCCCCGATCTCTCCACCAGCCGCGCCATCCGCGAAGACTATTTCGGGCTGGGCGCCGGCAACCCCTCGCTCTTTTACGTTCCGGTGGATGTGCCCGGCGGGACCGGAGGGAACCGCGGGCGCTTCGGCACGCTCGGCCGGAATACGTTTCGCGGGCCGGGGCTGCGCAACGTGGATGTCGCCCTGATCAAGGACACGCCCATCGGCAAACGCGGCGCGGCGGAACTGGCGACACTGCAATTCCGCGCCGAGTTCTTCAACCTTTTCAACATCGTGAACTTCGGCCTGCCCGCCAACATCGTAACCGGCCCCGGCTTCGGCATGATCAGCCGCACTGCCGGCTCCTCGCGGCAGATCCAGTTCTCGCTCAAGCTGATCTACTGACGGGCCGTGGATGCCATCCGCGAAAACCCGTCCGGGCACTCGCGCGTGTCTTCCCCTTAAAACTTCACCCGCGCGGACACCTGGAACGCTCGCGGTCCCCCGGCCTGCAGCATGGGCGCCAAACCGCTGCCCGGGCTGCCGGTGCCCAGCATCATGTTCAACATCGACGTGGACTGGCCGAACAGCGGGTTGTCCAGGAATTTCACCGGGTCGGCGAAGCTGGGCGTGTTGAAGAGGTTGAACGCTTCGATACGCAACTGCAGCGAGCGGTGCTCGCCGCTGGTGAACTCGCGGCTCAGCGCCACGTCGAACTGCGACATTCCGAAGCCGCCGATGGAGTTGCGTCCCAGGTTTCCCTGCACCCCGGAGGCGGTGTCCTGGAAGGCGGCGGGATTCAGCCGCCGTCCGCCGGGCGCCGATCCGTCGGCGATCCAGACCGGTTCGGACTCGACCAGGTTGGGACGGAAGGCGTTGGCCACGCCGATCCCGTCGTACTCCTCGGCCTGCTGCACGGTAATCGGAAACCCCGTGCGCGCCCGGAAAATACCGCTCGCCGCCCAGCCCGCCAGGGCGCCGCGCCGCCCGGAGGCGTCTTTGGCGCGCCCGAATTCGTGCGCCACCGAGGCGGTGAAGGAGTGACGCACGTCGAAGTCCGATGGGCCGCGGTCGTTGGCCGCGGGCGAGCCGGCTCCCGCCCACACCAGGTAGGCGTCGCTCGAATCGTTGTCGATGGAGTGCGCCCAGGTGTACGACGCCGCCATGTCCAGCCCGTGGGTGAAGTGCCGCCGGTAGTGGATCTGCAGGGACTGGTAGTCCGACAGGCCGTTGTTGGTGGTGAGCGCCACGAACTTGGTCACGCTGTCTCCCGGCACGCCGCCCATTTCGCGGCGGATCAGGCTCGCGCCGGAAGATCCCACGTAACCCACCGACAGGGTGTCGCGGGCGCCGAAGGCGTGCTCCAGCGCGACGTTCCACTGGCGGATCTCGGGCAGCTTCAGGTTGGGCATGAAGCCGTAACCCAAAACCGTCGAGAACGGCGCGTATCGCTGGCTGGTGAACTTGCCGGCGCTGAGCGGTCCGCCGTTCAGGATGTCGGTGGCGATGCTCAGGCTGGAGTCGTAATACAGGCCGCCCCCGGCGCGCAGCACGGTGCTGCCGTCGGCTGCCAGGCGGTACGCCAGGCCCAGGCGCGGCGCGAAATCCCCGTAGGACGTGGGCCACAGAGGACGCGGCTGGGTAGCCAGTTCGGTGGTGCCGCTGGCGGGATCGTAGAAGTAGATCAGGTTGGTCAGCAGATCCGCGGCTGTGGGAACGGGCGCCGGGCTGAACTCCCAGCGCAGGCCCGCGGCGACCGTCAGCCGCGCCGCCGGCTGCCAGGTATCCAGGGCCCACAGCGAGAGTTCCTGGACCTTCACGGTTTGGGCCGGCGGCGCGCCGCCCGATCCGGGCGCCACCGTGAACACCCACAGGTTCTTCATGCTGGTGAGGTCGCCCACGTTGTCGGCGATCACCCCCAGCGTGTTGCCGGCATCTTCGCGAACGGCGGTGATGGCGCGATAGTCCACGCCGAAACCCAGGCTGTGCTTCTTGCGCTGCATCGCCACGGAATCCAAGGTTTGAAACTGCCGCTGCCGGCGGTCGCCTTCGGGACCGTAGACCAGTTGGCCGATCCCGCCGATGGTGAACCGCACCAGGTAGTTGCAGGGCGCGGGAGAGTTCAAAAACGCCGCCACCATGGGCTCCAGAACGCAATCCGCCGCGCTCGAAGGCGGCGGACCCACGGTGTCCGCGCCAGGTGGCGCCGGCGCCGGCGGCGCCACGCTGCCGCTCCACACCGAATAGGCGGTGGTCTCGGTTTCGTTGAAGCGCAGGTCTACGGTGAGGTTGGCGGTGGGACGCGCGTTGAGACCGGCGGTGAGGCTCTGAATGCGGAGGTCCAGGTGGTCGATCCCCAGGTTGCCAAACTGGTTGGCGGACGGGGAATCGCTGTAGCGCGCGAACACGCCGGCGCGCGAACCCACCGCCTGGTCGACCCGCGCCGTCCCGGTGTTCAGCCCGGCCGGCAGGACGCTGCTGCCCACCCACTCTCCGATGCCGCCGGTGAGTTGGCCCGCGTTGGGCATGGGAAACAGGCTCAGCGCCGGCTGCGCCCACCCGGCCGCCGCCTGCCGCGTGCCGAGCGAGGGGGTGGGTTGCACCCACATATAGGCCTGGCGCAGCGCCAGCCATTCGTAGGACAGAAAGAAGAAGGTGTGGTCGCGGCGCACCGGGCCGCCGAAGGTCTGGCCGATATCGCCCAGCCGCAACGGCAGACGCCCGAAGCCGGCCTGGTTGGCGAACCAGTTCCCGGCGGCGAACCACTCGTCGCGCAGGCGCAGCGAGGTCGAGCCATGAAACCCGTTGGACCCGGATTGCGTGGTCAGCGCAACGCCCGCTCCGGGAAGCCTGCCGAATTCGGCCACGGAGGAGGAAGTCCGCACCTGGAGCTCCTGTATGGAGTCCAGCGGCGCCAGCGCGTCCAGGCTGCCGAAGGCGCTCACTCCCGGCAAGGCGCCGCCGGTGGACTGCGCCGGCAACCCGCCGGCGGTGACGCCGGTGTTGGCGCTCACGGTATCCACCGTGAAGTAGTTCGAGTTGGGGCGCTGGCCGTTGGTGGTGAACTGGCCGGCCTCGCCGCGGGTGGCCGGCGTCACCACGGTTCCCGGCGTCATCCCCAGAAGGTCGAGCACCTTGCCGCCGTTCACCGGGATGCGGGCGATCTCGTCGTGCACGAACTGGCCGCCCACGGAGGCGTCGGGACGTTCGATGGGAGACGCGATTCCCTCCACCCGGACCTCTTCGAACACCGATCCGACCTGCAATACGAAATCGATCTGCGTGGGCGCCTGCCCGCCCAGCGGCACGTCGAAGTTGTAGATGTGGCGGAACTGGTCCTTGGCGACCTTGATGGTGTATTCGCCGGGCTCGAGCGAGGTCACGGCGTAGCCGCCGCGGGGTTCGGATTGGGTGGTGCGGTGGAAACCGGTCTGCTGATTGACGACCGTGACGGTCGCGTCGGGGACGCCGGCGCCAGTCACGTCCAGAATGCGTCCGACGACGCTCGCGGAGCGTTGACCCGACAATGGAGCCGCGCAGAAAGCGGCCACCGTGAGAAATACCCGCACCCTGCCCGGGACCATTGACTATACCCTACACCTTCCGAAGGTAGCATTGTGGCCCTGGGTTACGAAAGGTATGTGACGAATCGAACGGTTCCGGGGAGCCGCTACTTATTGAGCAACGCCGAGCAGCGATCCGTTTCGGCCCGAAGTTCGGCCAGCGCGCTCAGGACTTCCGAGGGTAATTGAGTGGAGGTGCTGTTCCGATCGGGGGTTACCCCGAGCAGCACCGACAGGCGCACCTCCACAAGTTGAGAAGCTCGAAAGACTTCTTCGACGGACGACTGCCATGCCGTTCCTTCCGCCGGGCGCCGGGCTTGGATCGAGGCGCCGATGGCGGTTAGGGACGGCACGAGGAGGAACTGGACATCGCTCGCTTGGCTGGACAAATGGCTCAGGTGATCGCGCAGCATGTCCCGCAACACGCGCCGGTCGTTGCTACTGAGCCCGGATTCAATTTCGACGGGAAACTTTTCCGCCAGGTTCCGCAGGGCATACGCCCGGGACATGACGGTTTCGTTGGATTTCAGGACGGTGGCGCTGAACCGCTGGAATTCGGCCCGGCCGCCAAGTTGATCCTCCAGGCGGGCCTGCACGGCGCCGCTCGGGGAAGACGCCGCACTGGGCGTTCCCGCGACACCGCCGGCCGGCAGCGCTTGAGGCTCGGAAAACTGGACGGAAACGTTCGGCTTGGAATCCAGCTCCGCGTGGATCCGCTGCTGAACCTGGGGCGAGACCCCCACGCCCCCCACCATTACTTTTCCGCCCGTAAGCGTGACTTCCACCGGATCGCCCAGGTCGGCCCCGATCTGGTGCAGAGCGGAGAGCACCTCTATCTGATCGGAGATCGAGGCCGAAGCCCCGGGCACGACTGCGGCCGGCCGGCTTGGAACGACGGGCCGCACAGGAACCTCGACGTGTTCAGCGGTGTTCGCACCACCGCCGGCCGGAGGCTCCATTATCTCGGTGAACTCAATCCAATTACGATCGCGAAACTCCAGCCGCGCCTCCACCGGGCGCAGATCGCCGGTGGCCAGCAGCAGCGTGGCATCGGCCACTTCTCCCGCGGCGGCGACGGTGTGAATGCGGTAGCAGGATTCGGCCGGCGACTGCGGATCGGCGACGGTCGAGACCGGGTCGTCCCGCTCCCCGGCCAGGCTGTCGTGCCAATCCCGGTACGACCGCGCGCTCAAGGGATCTTCGGCGTTGTAGCGAGCCTCCGCGAACAGGTTCTCCACGGCCGCCGGCATGGGCGCCTGGGCGGCCGGGCTGGTTCCCACCCTGCGCGTGAACTCGAAACCGGCGGTGTGGATGCGGACGGCGCGGGCGGCCATGGGCCGGACCGACTCGGCGGCCACGGCGCGCTTCAGCAGCTCGGCTGCCTGCACCTTGGGCGCCTCCTGGAACTGGAAAATCACGGCCGCGAGCAGCGCCAGCACGGCGGCGCCGAGGGCGGCCTGCCGCAGCACCGGGAAGGTCAGGTAGCGCTTCCAGAACGGTTCGCGCTCGAACTCCGCATCGATGCGCGCAAATTCGCGGGAAAGATCCTGCCAGGGGTTGGGCGGCGCGGGAACGTACGGCTGGATCTGCTTGCGGTAGCGGACGCACTCGGCCACGGTGCTTTGCAATTCCTCCACCGAGCCCCGGCACTGCCAGCAGGCTTCCAGATGATGCCGCACCTGGCGCGACTTCCGCCCCGGCAGTTCGCCGTCGATGTAGCGCAGCAACAAGCCTTCGTCGGGATGTTGGAAGCTACTCATCGCGCACCTTCTTCAACCGCACCATGGCGCGGCGCAGAAACTCGCCCACCGCCGACGCGCTGATTCCCAGCGCCGATCCGATTTCGGGGTACCGCAGCCCTTCCATCCTCAGAATCAGGCAGCGCTTCTGCTGGTCGGAGAGGCCCTCCACGGCGCGGTGAAACTGCGCCAGGCGCTCCCGCTCCAGCAGGGTGTGCTCGGGGGTGTCGGTACGGGAGGCCAGTTGCAGCTCCAGCCCGGCGTCGAACGGGTCTTCCGACGCCTGCCGGGCCCTCACCTTCAGGCCGTAATTGTGCGCCACGCGGAAAATCCAGCCGCGGGCATTCTGGATGTCGTCGCCCTTTTTGAGAGACGTATACAGCCGCAGGAAGACCTCCTGCACGGTCTCCTGCGCCCGCTCCGGGCGAAGGCCCAGCGTGAGCAGGTAGCGGTAGACATCCTCGCGCGACTCTTCGAACAACCCGGTCACGCGATCCTGCAGCGCGGTTGCGGAGCGATCCAGCCGGAAAACCGTCACGAGCTGTATACCTATCGCCAACACCGACATTGCCTCAAAGTCACTACTAAGACCCGCGTCCCCTACGTTTCCACTACACCCTGGCCAAAAATATTTATTTGGCCCCGTCGCGAATCCGCTTTGAGGCGGCGATGTCCTTCAGTTTCAATTGGTTACGCGGATTTCCGGGCTCCTTTCGAAGAGCCGGCCCGCGATTCCAGTGTAGTTGAACCACGCCGCTGAGGGGTCTTTTAGTTGTATCGGAAATTCACAACCAGTGCTCAACGGAACCGTTTGCGTCGCCATCGTAACCTACAACAGCGGCCGGTATATCCGCCGTTGCCTTGAAAGCGTGCTCCGGCAGAAAGGGGCGCCGCTGGACGTCGTGGTGGTCGATAACGCTTCGACCGACGGCACGGCCGAGATCCTCAAGGAGTTTGGAAACCGCATCCGGATTCTGCGCGAGCTCCGCAATGTGGGATTCGCCGAAGCGCAGAACCGCGCCATCCGGTCGAGCGGTTCGGAATGGGTGCTGTCGCTGAATCCCGACGTGCTGCTGCGGCCCGGTTTCATCCGCCGGCTGGTGGAGGCCGGACAGTCGGATCCCGGCGCGGGCACCGTCTGCGGCAAGCTCTTCTCGATCGGCCCGGGGTTTCAGGCGCTGCCGGAACCGCGCATCGACTCCACCGGCATTTACTTCACCCCTACCATGCGCCATTTCGACCGCGGCTGGCACCAGCCGGACAGCCCGAGTTTTGAGCGCATGGAGTACGTCTTCGGCGCCAGCGCGGCGGCCGCTCTCTACCGCCGCCGCATGATCGAGGACGTATCGCTCGACGGCGAATTCTTCGACCCGGATTTCTTCGTCTACCGCGAGGATGCCGACGTGGCCTGGCGCGCGCTGCTGATGGGTTGGCGGTGCATCTACACACCCGCCGCCACCGCCTATCACGTGCGCACGGTGACGCCCGGCAACCGGCGCTCGGTTCCCGCCGCCATCAACATGCACTCGGTGAAAAACCGGTTCCTGATGCGCATCAAGAACGCCACCGGCGGACTGTACCGCCGCCACTGGCTCCCCATGACGCTCCGCGACCTGGTGGTGGTGGGCGGGTGCCTGTTCTGGGAACCGGCCTCGCTGGCCGCTTTCTGGCACGTGGCGCGTCTCTTCCCGCGCGCCATCTACCGCCGCCGCCTGATTATGGCCCGCCGCCGCGCCAGCGACGCCGAACTGGTCAAATGGTTCGCCTTCCGGCCGGCCGCGATTCCCCTGCGGGAGGCGCTCGAAACCGGTTCGGCCGCGCCCGGCCAGGCGGCCGGTTCGCCGCGCCGCGCGGCTTCCGTTCCGGCGGCGGATTACGTGGCGTAACCGCCCTCCACCGGCCTCCGCGCCCTGTTACTATTAAATTGAGTTCAATATGAATTTACAGTGGCTCACCATGCGCATCGCCGAGGAGCAGGAGCGCCGCCAGCGCGAGACCGAGATTACCGCCCGCCTGCCCCGCGCTCTCCAGGAGTTGCACGCCGACCTCAAGCTGTGCATTGCCGAGTACCAGAAGGTCTTCGGCACGGAATCGGTCGAGATCTCCGGACACCTGTCGTCCCGCGTCCGCGTCACCGTGCGGGAGAAGCGCGAAGGCAAGTGGGAGCCCACTTCCAAGATCGAGATCAACACCGATCCCCTGCTGCCCGGCTTTCAGGTGGACTGCGCCGGCGGCCCGCTCTCCATCGAAGTCGGCATGCTGCCCGGCGACAAGGTTTACTTCCGCGACGCCAAGCAGGACGAGTACATCACCACCGAGGAACTGACGCGCCGCATTCTGGATCGCGGCTTGTTCCCCAGATTGCCGGCGTGACGGGACCGGTGCGCAACCGGCCGGCCCCCGCCCGTGATAAGCTTTTGGTGCGGTGCCGTTGACGCCCCCCATCCCGCCGCAACCCCCGGCTTGCGCCGACTGCCAGACAACCACGCAGTACGGGCAGGGCGCTCCGCAGCAATCGGCCTCGCGCATGATCCGCTCGAGCGACGGCAAGATGCGGATCGATACCGGCGCCACCAGCGTCATCACCGATCCCCGGACGCAGCAGGCCATGGTGCTCGATCATGTCCAGAAAACGGCCAGCATCATGCCCATGCAGCCGGTGCCGCCGCAACTGGCCTTGCCGCAACTGGGCGGCGCCGCGCCATCCGTGAAGCCGCCCGCCATGCCGGCGGTGAGCGTCCAGGATCTGGGAAAGAGCTTCATCGAAGGCCATGAGGTGGATGGCAAGCGGTACATCGTGCAACCGCCGCAGCCGCCGCAGATGCCGCAGGTGCCCGGCATGCCGCAGGCGCCCGGCATGCCGTCGCCGCCCGGTATGCCGAAGCCGCCCGGCATGCCGAAGGCGCCCGCCGTGCCGCAGGCGCCCGCCGTGCCGCAGCCGCCGCCGGCGCCGACCATTGCCGACGTCTGGACCAGCACCAAGCTGGGCCTGCCGGTGCTCACCAAGGTGTCCGGCCCGTTCGGGCAGCAGACCACCTATTGCAAGGCCGCGCCCAGCGGCGAGCCGCATCCCGCCCTGTTCCAGGTCCCGCCCGGCTACAAGCTGGTGACGCCTCCGCCGCCCGGCGCCCCAAAATAGGATCGATCCGCCCGCCGGGCCGCCGCGTGGAATGCTGCCCCGGCATCGGCGGCCCTCACCCAGCCATGACCCCGTTTCCCAAGCTGGTCCCGGCGAGGGTCAGCGCCTGTCGGCTGGCCAGCCCGGCTTTGGGCTGGAAAGCACCGATTTGGTCGATGTCGACTTGGGAGCCGTCACCGTTAGCGTGGCCGCGTTGGACGACACGTTGCCCGGGTTCACCACCTGCACCGTCCAGGCGCGCGCCGTGGTGCCTACGGTCACCGTGGCCGCGATCTGCGTGGCGCTGGATGACGCCACCGTGGGGCTCACCACCGTGCCGCCCGAGTAGGTCATGCTGACGGTGGCGCCCGGCGCGAAGCCGCTGCCGTTGATGGTCAACGTCTGCGCGTTCGCCGACCCCGTCATCGGATTGGGACTCAGCGTCGAGATAACCGGCGGCGGCGGAGCGGTCACCGTCAGCGTGGCCGCGTTCGACCACACGTTGCCCGGGTTCACCACCTGCACCGTCCAGGCGCGCGCGGTAGTGCCTACGGTCACCGTGGCCGCGATCTGCGTGGCGCTGGATGACGCCACCGTGGGGCTCACCACCGTGCCGCCCGAGTAGGTCATGCTGACGGTGGCGCCCGGCGC
>Ga0326727_10006236_pt1 | contig 32929 bp, 21 predicted proteins | sample MB2enrmetagenome_FD_207643 | JGI IMG/M metagenome (GOLD analysis project Ga0326727, IMG submission 207643) | Lab enriched peat soil microbial communities from McLean, Ithaca, NY, United States - MB29MY | ecosystem: Environmental > Terrestrial > Soil > Wetlands > Peat | place: USA: New York...
CACAAGCTTCTTTTCGCCATCAGCAGCTTTGACCAGATGTACGAAGCGATGCGCGAGGCAGAACGCCGCGTGATGCAAAACAGCTTGTAAAAGGGTGAAAAGGCATGTCCGTCGAAATCCGGTATCAGACCGGCTTTGGAAATGAATTCGCCACCGAAGCTATCGCGGGCGGTTTGCCGCAGGGCCAGAATGCTCCCCAGAAACATCCGCTCGGGCTCTATACCGAGCAATTCAGTGGCACCCCTTTTACCTCACCACGGGCCACAAATCGCAGAACCTGGACTTATCGGATTCGTCCTTCCGTCACGCACCGCCCCTACGAAGAGATCCCTGCAAAGCTGATTCGGGGCGGACCGTTTCTTGAAGTGCCCACCTCGCCGAATCAATTGCGCTGGGACCCACTGCCGATTCCGAAAGAAACGACAGACTTCGTCGACGGGATCGTCACCATGGGCGGTAACGGCGACCCGGCCATGCAAGTCGGCGTTGCGATCCACATCTACGTCTGCAATGCCTCGATGGAGGAGCGCTTTTTCTACACGGCCGATGGAGAGTTGCTGATCGTGCCCCAGTTGGGACCGCTGCGCTTTTACACCGAACTTGGAATCCTGGAGGTCGCGCCCGGCGAGATCTGCGTGATTCCGCGGGGCGTCAAGTTCCGCGTTGTGCTCAGCGAGAAGCAGGCGCGCGGCTACATCTGCGAGAACTACGGGTTGCCCTTCCGGCTGCCCGAACTCGGGGCGATCGGCGCCAACGGCCTTGCCAACGCTCGCGATTTCAAGGCGCCCGTTGCGGCGTTTGAAGACCGCGAAGGCGAATTCCACATCACCTCGAAGTTCCTCGGCCGGCTCTGGTCGGCGGTCATCGATCACTCGCCGCTCGACGTGGTTGCCTGGCACGGCAACTACACGCCCTGCAAATACGACCTCGCGCTGTTCAATTGCATTAACACAGTGTCGTTCGATCATCCGGATCCGTCGATCTACACCGTGCTGAGCGCACCTTCAAACACGCCAGGCACGGCAAACTGCGACTTCGCTATCTTTCCTCCCCGCTGGATGGTGGCGGAGCACACGTTCCGTCCACCATGGTTTCATCGCAACATGATGAACGAGTTTATGGGACTGGTTTTTGGAGCGTACGATGCCAAGGCTGAAGGTTTCGTGCCCGGCGGCGCCAGCCTGCATAACTGCATGGCAGGCCACGGACCCGACGCCGAAACCTTCGAGCGTGCGACCTCCGCCGAATTGAAACCGCACTACCTGGCCAACACGCTTGCCTTCATGTTTGAAACGCAACTCGTTGTGCGGCCCACGGAGTTCGCGATGAATACCCGCATACTGCAGCATGAATATTTTGAATGCTGGCAGGGATTGAGAAAGCACTTCAAGCAGGGCCCGTCAACAAAGCCGAAGAAGAAATGATCGCCATTGACACGTTGCTTGCGGGCTTGTTCGACTACGCAGGCCTGTATCCGCCGGCGAGTCTTGGCATGCGTTCGGCCGCCAACCACTTCATCGAGTACGGTCGTGGCGGGCACGCCTGGGCCCTGGGCCGTTTTATCGTCGATCTGGATCGGGTTGATGAACTCCGCTCAATCGCAGGCGGTTCATTCAACGAATTCAGACCGAGCGTCATCGCGACAGAAAGCGCCGTTTGGGACAATCTTGCCAGCCAGATTCACAACGGAAACCGGATTGATGCCTTAGAGATCAAGTGCAGTCGCGCAGAGGATGTGGAGCGCATCGCCGCTCACATTCCGCGCCAGCTTGTGACGTACTTTGAGGTGAGCATGGATGCCGACGGCCAGGCTGCGCTCAAGTCCATCGCAGCCTTGGGCGCACGAGCAAAGATCCGGATGGGCGGCGTTGTCGCGGAGGCATTTCCGTCGATTCCTGATATTGTGCAGATGCTGAAAGCACTGGCTGACCTCCGGCTCGCGTTCAAGGCAACCGCCGGGTTACATCATCCTCTGCGCTCGCGCAGACCGCTGACCTATCAGCCGCAGGGCCCCACGGGAATCATGCATGGCTTCGTGAACCTCTGTTGTGCCGCGGCGCTCCTTTACTTCGGCGGCAACACCGCCGATGCAGCAGGCTTGCTCGATGAGCAGGATTCCTCGGCCTGGCGGATAACGCAGGATGCCATTCAATGGCATGATCGAAGCTGGACCGTGGGTCAGCTCGCTGAAGTGCGCAATCAGTTCCTCATCAGTATCGGAAGCTGCTCGTTCGAAGAACCGATCCACGATCTGGAGTCGCTGGGATGGCTATGAGGAGCTGGGTCGAGAGTGCCAATCAAGTGGATACGGATTTTCCTCTGGAGAATCTGCCCTACGGAGTGTTTCGCCATGGACAGCAGACGCGCATCGGAGTTGCCATCGGCGACCAGGTTCTCGACCTGCATGCGTGTGCAGAGCATGGACTTCTATCCGCAGTTGGATCCGATGCCGTGGCCGCATGCACGAGCGAATCGCTGAACAGCCTGATGGCGCTCGGGCCGCAGGTCTGGACCGCGCTGCGCCGCCAACTCTCCGAACTGCTTATTGACGGCTTCGAACAGCAAAAGCAAGCCCTTGTGAAGGGGCTTCTGATTCCCATGCGCGACGTGGAGATGCAATTACCAGCACAGATCGGCGACTACACCGACTTCTACGCCTCGATCCATCATGCGACGCGTGTGGGCAAGCTTTTCCGTCCCGACAATCCTTTGCTGCCGAACTATAGATATGTCCCCATCGGCTACCACGGCCGGGCGTCGTCGATCGTGGTGAGCGGCACCGATATCCATCGGCCATGCGGACAAACGAAGGCGCCTTCGGCCGCCGAGCCCGCCTTCGGTCTCTCGCGCTCGTTGGATTACGAGTTGGAAGTCGGCATTTTTGTCGGTCCGGGTAACCGGCTCGGGCTGCCGATCCCCATTGCGCAGGCTGAACAGCTCATCTTCGGCCTTTGCCTCGTCAATGACTGGTCTGCACGCGACATTCAGTCGTGGGAATACCAACCTCTCGGCCCTTTTCTGGCCAAGAGTTTCGCTACGACCATCTCTCCATGGATCGTACCCCTGGAGGCGCTCGCACCCTATCGCGTACCCGTAGCGGAACGCCCGACCGGCGATCCCGCGCCGCTCGAGTACCTCAGCTCGCCCGATCCCGGCACAGCCGGAGTCGATCTAACACTCGAAGTCTTTCTCCAATCGAGACAAATGCGCGAGACGGGGATAGCTCCCATCCAACTAAGCAAAGGAAATCTCCGCGATCTCTACTGGACCCTCGCCCAACTGGTCACACATCACACGAGCAACGGCTGCAATCTGCGCGCGGGAGATCTTCTCGCGACCGGCACGATCTCCGGCCCCGAGCAAGGGAGTGAAGGCTGCCTGCTCGAAATGAAGCACCGGGCCGATCCCGTCCGGCTGCCGAGTGGAGAAACGCGCACCTTCCTCGAAGATGGGGATCAGGTCACTTTCCGGGGGTACTGTCATGCACCCGGACTGCCGCGGATCGGGTTTGGAGAATGCACCGGACGGGTCGTCTCGTCAGCGATGGCGAACTAGCCGGGAAGGGCAACCGGCACCAGAGAATGAATGCTACGTCCAGGAGATTCGAGCCCTTACTTTGCCTGTTTTTCTATGCCAGGGACTTGATGGGCTGTGAGGCTTCGTCCCAGCGAACGGGAACGCCGCGAAAACAGGTTTCGCTGGCCGTCTTCCGGTGCAGTCTTAGACATTATGGATGGTGATGATTTTCCCGTCACGATCCCGCATTCGCACCCGGCCGTCGTCCAGCAATTCGAAGCGCCCATCGCGCCATCTGATCCTTCGGCTGATGTAGCTGGCCGTCCACACGGTGAATCCCAGCAGATCGCGCACGGCGAACATCCAGGGACGCCGCAGACATTCGCGGTCCTTTGTGATTCCCCACCCGATTGCGAATGCCTCGATGATGCGGTTCAAGACCGACCAGCACAGCACCGCCGCGCCCAATGCGGGGTGGCCGAGCATGACGCCAGCCAGCAGCGCCAGAAGCCCAAAGGGAACCGCGTATACCAGCCCCGATCCCAGATGTCCCAGCGGGCGCGATCTCCGCGTGCCGGCCGCCCATCGCAACTGATGGCCCCACATCCGTTTGAAGGTCATCGGCGGCACCACGTGCGATATGATATGCCGCGAGAGAGCGACGTCGAAGCCCTTGGCCGCAATGAAGTTGCCGATCACGAAGTCGTTCGAAAAATACTCGCCGACAGCCTCGTAGCCGCCGATGGCCTTCAGTGCGTCGCGCCGCACCACGATCGTCGGTCCCAGACCGAACCTCATGCCCTCGATCCAGTTTGCGATGACGACTCCGGCTGTCATCTCCACGCTCATACCGATGGCGTTCATCAGCGACCAGAAACCGCCCGTGTTGAGCCCGCGATAAACGCAAGTCAGCATTCCCGTCTTCTCATGCAAAAGCGGAGGAACTACTTGCCTCAGGTAGTCGCCAGCGACGATCACATCGCTGTCGCTCGTAACCATGATCTCCGAGCGCACCTCCTGCGCCATGCGGAAGAACGAATACGCCGGAGGATTCGGCCACGGCGGCTCGCCGGTGACGAAGATGCGCGACGAGCGTTCGGGATGCCGCTCCATTACGCGCCGTGCCAAGGCCAGCGCCGCATCGTCCGCGGTGTCGGCGGCGAACAGAACCTCATATTCCGGATAGTCCTGGGTGAAGAAGCTCTCCAGGTTTTCTTCCAGTTGAGGCTCCAGGCCGTGCAGCGGCTTTAACAGCGACACGAACGGAAGCTGCGCATCGCTTAGCGTGGCTTCGAAAGCCTTTTGCTCTTTGGCGATCGCATGAAAGCGCCTGGCACCGATCAGAGCCAGGATCAGGAACACGGTGGATGAGAGCGTGCCAATTGCAGCAACGGCGGCAATCAAAAGTGCGAACGAATGCATAGGTACACCTTTCCGCTGCCGCTGTTCTCAGCCGGCGATGAAGCGCGCCGCCGCCAGCAGGTCGTCGAATACATGGTCGGGAGCGGCGCTGCAGCGCTGGTCGCTGCCTCCATTGCCGGTCCGCAGAAGCACGGAGCGCACGCCGCAGTTGTGCGCCGTCTGCACATCGCTGGTGCGGTCGCCGATCATCCAGCTTCTATTCAAGTCCAGGTTCAGTTCGCGGACGGCCTGCCGTACCAGGCCATCGTGCGGCTTGCGGCACCCGCATGCAACCTTCAACTCCGGGCGCTCGCCCTCAAACCCTTTGTCCGGATGATGCGGACAAACGTAAATGCCGTCAATGAATGCGCCCTCGCGGCTCAGTTCCATCTCCATATGATCGTGGATGCGCAGGAGTTCCGCCATAGTGCAGTCGCCACGCGCAATCACGGGCTGGTTGGTGATAACCACGATCCGGTAGCCCGCATCGCGCATCCTTCGTATTGCCTCGGCCGCGCCCGGTATCAGCTTCAGTTGCTCGGGCCGCGATATATAGGAGACTTCCTCGTTGATGGTTCCGTCGCGATCCAGGAAGATCGCCGGAGAAGTCACGTCAAGATTCCCTCTGGCCACCGCTCCGCTGCGCAGATCGGCTTCCACGCGGTCCAGCCGCTGTGGCGTCCCTGCGTCCTTGATGTACTCCGGACTGCGGTATCCGTGCAGATGCACGTTCTCTTGGAGCAGTTTCGGAAATACGTGCTTGGCAAAGTCGAGCGGAGCATCGGGAACGGCAAAGCCCCGCAGGGCCGAAGCGTTCAGAACGTAAAGCGCCGCATTGACCTGGTTAGGCAGCAGCGCGCCTTCCGGGTGGGGATACGCATGGATTGCGACCACGCGCCCGTGCTCATCGCTCTCCACCAAATCCGAGTCCTGCGGATGGTCGTTGGGATGCAGGAACAGCGTAGCCTGGGCGCCGCTGGCGGTGTGCGCGGCATACAACCGCCGCAGGGCCACGTTCACCATGGTGTCGCCGTAGAGCACCAGAAACTCGTCCGGCAGTTGGTCGAGCGCGGCGATCACGGCGCCGGCCGTGCCTAGCGGAGCCTTCTCGTCGATGCAGTTGAGCCGCAGTCCCCAGCGCGAACCGTCGCCGCAGAACTCGCGAATCACAGCCGCGCCAAATCCGCACAGAATGGTGGTCTGCTCCACTTCGTACCGCGCCAGCAACTCGAGGTGGTATTCGAGCAGCGCCTTGCCGTTGACCGGCACCAGCGGCTTCGGCAATCCATTGCTGCGCGAGGCCAACCGCGAGCCTTTGCCGCCGGCCAGAATGACTGCATTCACGTTTCGTGCCTTTCTGAGTTTGCCTGTGGCTTACAGACCGGAATGGGTCTTATGCTCTTCTTCGCGCTCAGGGTCCAGCGTTGTCGGGTTGTAGAAGATGATCTTGCTCCCCTCGTTCTCAAAGCTGAAGGGAATCTGGCGCAAATCGCTCAGTGCTTTCTTGACGGCAGGCTGTTGATCTCGGCGTACATAGAGAAGCAGGAAGCCTCCGCCGCCTGCGCCGAGAATCTTCCCGCCTATGGCGCCAGCCTTGCGCGCGGCCTCGTACCAGCCATCGATGGCCGAGTTCGAGATGCCGGTTGTCAGGCTGCGCTTCAGTACCCAGCTCTCGTGTAGAATCTCGCCCACGCCGTCCGGGTTACCGCTCTCCAGCTCCTTGCGCAGGGAGTGAGCGAATTCCACCATCCGATCCATCTTCTGAATGGCCGTCTCCTCTTCGCCCAGAATCCGCGTCTGCCCTTTCAGAATGTCTCCCGCGCTGCGCGTTACCCCGGTATAGAACATCAGCAGATTGCGTTGCAGCTTCTCCAGTATTTGCGCGCGGCAGATAAGCGGCTCCACCTTGACTGAACCGTCCGGATGGAAGTGATACATGCGGAAACCGCCAAATGCCGCGGCAAATTGATCCTGCTTGCCGATGGGGTCGCCGCAAAGATCGATTTCCACATGGCAGGCCTGTTCCGCCAGATCCTGCGGCGCTGCGTGCCGTCCCTGGTAGGCATACAGCCCATTCAGCAGGCCGACCGTAAACGAGCTGGACGAGCCCAGCCCGCTGCCCCTCGAAGGGATGTCGGCATGAGAAGTAATCTCGATTCCCTGCGACGGTCCCAGCATCTGGAGACAGTGGCGCACGATGGGGTGCTGGATCTGGTCCACCCGTTCCACTTCTTCGGTGCGCGAATATCCAATGCGGATGTGGTTGTCGAACTTCTGCTGCAGGGTCAGGTATACGTATTTGTCGATGGTGACGCTGACCACCGCCCCGCCGTTCTGGCGATAATAGCTCTCGATATCACTTCCGCCGCCGGCAAAGCTCAGACGGCATGGCGTCTTACTGATAATCATGCGCGCCTAGTCCGCAACCAGACCCTGGGTCACCAGCCAACCGGCCCGCTTCAAGCCCACTACGGCGTGGATGAGGGCCGTGTGCGCGACTTCCACAATGCCGTAATCGCTCAGCCCGATGTGGAAGTTCACATCGCCCATCTGGCGCAATGGATTGTCGGCCCGAAAGCCGCTCATGGTAATCACGGAGCAGCCAATCTTCCGAACGGCCTTCACGGCTCGCAGAATGCTTTGCGACGCTCCAGAACTGGAAATGGCAAAAAGCACGTCGTCCTCGTGAGCGTGGAAGCGAAGCTGCTCCGCAAAAACTTCCTCGTAGCCGAGATCGTTGCCCAGGCAGGTGAGCGCCGCCGCATCGTTGAAGCACATTGCCGGCATTCCGCCGTTCTTGCTGAAGTCGATTGCCATATGGCTGCAGATGCCGGCCGAGCCGCCGTTGCCGATGAACATCTGCTTGCCGCCGCGCTCCGTCGCTTTCAGCGCAATCCGCAGCGTCTTTTCATAGGCGTCGACGCGGCTGAGCACCTCACCCTGCGGCCCGGTACATTGCACCGTTTCCAGGGCGTTGTAGAGACCCTCAAAATATGAGTCAACGTGGTCCTTCAAAAGTTGCCTTCCAGCGGACTTCAGCCGCGCGATTCTACACTTATTTTAACAGTCCGCAGTAAAAGCCGGCGATTTCAGGGGTGCATGTCCCGGAAACGATGGCGCCTACCCATGTCGAGCCGAAAATCATCCGGATTAGGCAGAATCAGTTAGGGACGTGGTCTGTCTCTTGCTGGACGGCCACGTACATTACATGTAGAAGAGAAGTTCGACTTCGATCTGCGCGTGAGCGAATGCATGAGACCTTGCCTTTTGGGCCCGTGGGGGCTAATCATCTTTCCGTTTTATCTGGTGGTTATCGTACTCATCAGCTGGGTCTCGCGCCGTCGCTGGCAAACTGCAAACGACTATCTGAATGCCTCGCGCTCACTTCCCACCTGGGCGGCAGCACTCTCGCTGCTGGCGTACAACTGCGGGTCGATCGAGGTGATTGGCATGAGTGCGATGGCTGCGCAGTACGGCGTTCAGGCGCTGCACTTTTACTGGGTCGGGGGGATTCCCGGGATGATTTTCCTCGGGATTGTGGTCCTGCCTGTATACATGCGAACAGGAGCGCGCAGCCTTCCGCAGTATCTGGGAATGCGCTTCGGTACCCGGGTCAGGCTATTGAATGCAGGTATATCCATGGCAGGCGCGGCCGGATTTGCCGGAGTGGCAATCTACGCACTTGCTCAAGTGCTGCACGTGCTCCTGGGTTGGAATCTGCCGGTTGGCGCGCTGATTTCTGCGTCCTTGGTGCTTGTCTACGTTCTTGTCGGTGGGCTACGGGCGACAATCTTCACTTCGGTGTTTCAGCTTTTTGTGATGATCGCCGGCCTCACGCCCCTGTTCTTCCTGACGGTGCATTTTACTGCCGCCACATTCGCACAGAGACCTGACCGGTGGCACCTGTGGAGACCTCTTCCTCTGGTCAATCCCAATGCATCACTCGATTGCATCGGTGTTGCATTCGGGCTGGGATTTGTTATCAGCTTCTCGTATTGGTGCACTGATTTTGTGTTGATTCAGCGGGCTCTGACGGCGCGCACGGTCGAAGCGGCGCGCAAGGTACCGCTGCTGGCAGGCTTTGGCAAGCTCGCATTTGGGCCGCTCATCGTATTACCGGGTGTTGCCGCTCCGGCGCTGCTGCGCGGAACGCATTGGTTATCGTTTGACGAAAGCATACCGGCGCTCATGTCGCTCACATATGGGCCAACCCTGCTCGCTGTGGGGACGTCAGCTCTGCTTGCCAGCCTGATGGCGGGACTTGCCGGAAACGTCTCCGGCTTTTCCGCTTTGTGGACGGAAGAGATATACCGCACCTGTCTTCGTCCGGACCGATCCGAACAGCATTACATCCGCACCGGCCGCATCGCAGTCGTCGCATGCTTCGTGCTTGCACTGCTCGCCGCATACACGACTCTTTACTTTCGCGATCTGATGGAGTTTCTCCAGCTTATTGCCGCGATGCTCTATGCGCCTGTGTTCGCTGCTGTGCTGGCCGGTTTATTCAGCAAGAGAATCACGGAACGAAGCGCTCTTGCGGGGATTCTCCTTGGAGTCTTCTCTGCGTTTGCATTGCAGGCGGGCACCTGGATGAAACTCATCCATTTCGGCAGCCAAATGACCTCGAACTTCTACGCTGCCATGTTGAGCTTCGTGGTGACGACGCTGATCTGCGTCTTCTACCAGGGGCAGCGCAACGCGAGAAGGGAAGGCGAATTGCAGGAACCGGCGTTCGACAAAAACATGTTGCATGCCGTTGGCCTTACACCGGGATTGGCAGTGCTGAGCGCGATCCTGCTGGCTTGTTGTCTGCTGCTGAACATCCTGTGGTGGTAGTGTTCTCACTCGCCGGTTTCAACAGGCTCTTCGAATTATTCGTGCAGCGTCAACAGGCTTGGCCGGGCGCTTCGGCGATCCTTGCCCCTCAGCGCGTTGAGAGCTTCTCTCGGAGGATCGGTAGACTGTCGCACGACAAGGCTCGTTTTCACCCGAATCGGATTCAAAGGCCCCCGGATTTCTTCTTCACGCAGTTGCTTTAACGCTTTAAAAGCTGCATGTGCCAGGTCCTCCCTTGACATGCGAACTGTGGAAAGCGGAGGATTCGCGAACTCAGCCAGATGGATGTCGTCGAAGCCTACGACTGACATGTCGCCTGGGACACTGATTCCTCGCTCCGCCAGCACGCGCAAAACGCCGACCGCCATCAGGTCGTTAGAACAGATGATCGCGGTGGGGCGGTTTTGCAGGCTCAGGAAGTAGAGCGCTGCCTCCGTTCCTCCTTCAAACGTGTGGTCGCCCTGGAATACGGGTGCTGCTTTGGGAGGAAGACCGATCTTCTTCACCGACTGAAGGAATGCCTCCTTGCGTCGCACGTTCGTGAGGTGCGGCATCGGACCGCTGGCAAAGCCGATGCGGCGGTGGCCGAGGATGGCAAGGTGTTGCACGGCCTGATTGATGCCATGGGCGTAATCGACCTCAATGATCGATGAACGCGGAGCGTTGGTGCCGACATCAACGGAGACCAGCGGTATATCCTGCGCGATCAACTCATCGAGGAGATGTGATTCTTCACGGAACGTCATCACGGCGACGCCCTCAACTCTGCGCTGTGCAAGCCGCGTGATAAAAATCTTCGCGCGTGCCCTGTTGTAGTTAGTTGATCCGACCATCACTTCGAAATCATTTTCCCCGGCGATGTCTTCGAAACTCTGGACCAACTCCGGGAAGAACGGGTTGGTCATTTCTGAAATGAGAAGCCCAAGTACGCGGCTTCGGCCGGAAACGAGAGCCCGAGCTTGTGGATTTGGGGAGTAACCCAACTCCTCGATGGCTTGCCAGACCCTTTTTGCAAGCCGCTTGTCCACAGTAGACCGGCCATTTGTTACGCGAGAAACCGTCGCGGCAGAAACTCCAGCGCGCTTTGCGACTTCATGAATATCCTTACCGGTACCGCGCGCCTTCTTTGTATCGGTTTTTGGACTTGCCATATCAACCAAATCTCTTTCGTGCGAATTGGTTCTTGAATCGAGAGGGCATTTTCTGCCTTCTCGGTCTCTCAATTCCAGGGTGAAACAAGAACGTGGTCCGATGCTTCGTTTAAGGGCTTAGCGGAGCGCCGAACCTCGGCGAGCCGATTAACGCCCTGATCGGCATACACAGAATTCTACACTGGATGGAAAACGATTTCCTTCACTATCTGTGTTCTGGTAAATGTATTAGCTCCTGCCGGCACCCGTAAATTCACAGTCGGCAATTACAAAACGACACGTTTCAGAACATAGTTGCGCAGATCTCAGGGCGTCAATACTGGTGCCGAAGCAAAGGGCGTGGATTTGGTCTTGACAATCCATGATTGCCTTGTCTATGCTCCAAGGCTGACCTGAGAAATCGTTTTCCGACAGATGCAGAGTCCGTCGGTACGAGATGAAGGCGCGATATCCGGCCTACGCTCCGCGCGAAGCAGTGCGTGCGCACTGCTTCTGGACCATCCAGGCGCGGCGCCGGCGAGTTGTAACTTCCGATTTCAGGTTTCTGGAGGCTTGCTCGTGAACCACACTAAATTCGTCCGCATTCGATCTCTTGCTGCGCTGCTGTGCGCTTTTGCTTGGCTCGCGGCCGCGACCATCTCCTGCCGTGGACAGGCCACTACGGGACAGATTATCGGCCAGGTGGTAGACCCCACCGGTGCATCGATTCAGCACGCCGTCATCATCGCTACCGACGAGACCAAGGGTGTCTCGTTTGCCGGAGTTACAGACGGTGCAGGTAATTACAGCGTGCTGAGCGTGCCACCCGGCATCTATTCAGTGTCGGCCTCCGCACCCGGGTTTGGCGAAGCCCGGTATAGCCATGCCGTTGTGGCAATCGATCAACACCTGGCACTCAACTTCCAACTCAAGATCGGGACTGTCTCAAGCTCTGTCCAGGTGACTGAGGCGCCACCAGTGCTTCAATCGTCATCCGCAGAGGTGGGCACGGTCATCAGCGGTGACGCGATCGTGGATCTGCCGCTGTTCGGCCGCAATTTCTATGACCTGACCAGCCTGGTGCCTGGCGTGAACCCCGGAAACGGCAGCAACATGAACACCTTTAATCTCTCGGTGAGCGGCCAGCGTGAGTACGCCAACTCGATCCAGCTCGACGGCATCGAGTCCACCTCCAATCGCACCCAGGACGTGACCGTCACACCTAACGTGGACTCGGTGGATGAGTTCAAAGTAATGACCGCTGCGTATAATGCCGAGTTCGGCAATGCCTCGGGCGGCGTGGTCACCGTACAAACCAAGGCCGGAACGAATTCCTTTCATGGCGACGCTTTCGAGTTCTTCCGCCCACCGTGGATGACCGCGCGCCAGACAATCCCTGGAGTGAGCGCTCCTCAGCCGGAACCGACTCTTCGGCAGCATAACTTCGGCGGCACATTCGGCGGCCCGATCATCAAAAACAAGTCCTTCTTCTTCGGCGCATACGAGCACATGCGCAACAATGACACCTGGAACTATGTCACCTCAACAATTCCCTACGGGCTGTTCGACATCAATCCGAACGGTGACGTTGACTTCTCGAAGCTGGTGGATCCGAACTCAGGACGGCCTGGAGTGGGCGGCGACGGTAACCCCTATCCGGCGGCGGGAACGGTGGACAACATCTTCGACCCGAATATTGCGGTCCAAAACTACGGCTGGTGGGCTACGCAGTTCCCCGGCAATGTGATTCCTGCCTCGCGTGTCAGCACGGCGGGCATGAACACTATGCTGAATTTCTTCCCCAAGCCGAATCTGACAGGCACATATAACGGGTGGTTCCGCAACTTCCAGGCCCACACGCCCGTGCACCAAGATACCAACCAGGTCGACACGCGATTTGACCAGGTGATCACTTCGAAAGACCGCCTGTACGCCGTTTATCACTGGCAGAACTTCAACTATCTGGCCCACGATGCCTTTTACGGCCAGAAGGTGGTCCCTGGCGCAGGCGATGCCGACCAGGCTACTAACGAAGATTCGAGTGCGCAATCGCTTTCGCTGACTTACGACCGCACCTTGAGCGGAACGGCTCTGAACGAACTTCGTTTCGGCTACCTGCGCTCTACGCAGGATCAGACCAGCCTGTTGAATGGAACCGATTACTCCACGAAGTACGGTTTTGGCAACGTGGCAGTCCCAGGCTATAGCGCTACGATCGGATTCCCCCAGATCTACATGGCTGACGGCTACCTGGCCGGCGGCTCAACGTGGAAGCCCTTCCATGTCAAGGACGAAAACTACGAGATCGACGATTCCCTCACGTGGACTGGAGTATCTCGCCATGAGTTCAAGGTCGGAGCCCAAGTCCGTCTGCTGAATTCGCATCCCAACTTCTCGCTCTTTCCTACCGGATTCGATTACTTCGGCAGTTTTGGCAACGCCGAGACCTCGGCTCAGGCATGGTGGGGATACTACTACGCCGCAGATCCGAGTTGGGTCCTCGACAACGGCTATAACTGGCTGGGCGGGTCTGACATCGCCGACCTGGTACTTGGTTTGCCACTGGATGTCTACATGGGCCTGCAGCTGACCAATCCGCACACCAATAGCTGGAATATGGACTTCTACGCCCAGGATTCCTTCAAGATCACACCGCGTCTGACCATGAACTACGGCCTGCGCTACGAATTTCAGAGTCCCTGGACCGAAGCCAACAACAACATGTCCAACTTTGACCTTGCCAGCGGCAATATTGTGATTGCAGGACGGAATGGTGTCTCCAGCGGCATTATCGAGTCGCGCAAGAACGACTTCTCGCCGCGCCTTGGCTTTGCCTTCGCAGCCGATCCAAAGACCGTGCTCCGCGCCGGCGGCGGGATCTTCTACTCACCCGAGAACGACGGCCGCGAAGACTTCCTGACCAAAAACGCTCCTTTTGCCGTTCAAGCCTCCTTCTCGAATTGGGAATTCAATGTTGCACCATCCTCTCCGCAGGTCTGGCCGTACCAGTTGGACGCCGGTTCGCCGCGCAGCACGGCGATCAACGTTCCACCTTCCGGCTTTATCGAGCCTAAGAACCTGGTGAACGGCAGTCTCGAGACGACTTACGCGATTAATCCGCACATTAAGACCGGCACCACGGGTTCCTTTAACGCAGCCGTTGAGCGTCAGCTAAGTCGCACGATTGCGTTGGATGTTTCCTATGTGGGATCGATTTCACGGCACCTCTCCTACGAGGTTGGTGATATAAACGCGAGTGCCAGCACGGGGGGGCCGAACGGAAATTATGACTACCGCGTCACGCCGTACCTGGGCAAGATCCAGTATCTGACCGATCCCGGCAAGAGCAACTACAACTCGTTGCAGGTGAAACTCACGCGACAGATGGCGCGCAACACCAGCTTCCTGGTCAGCTATACCTACGGTCACAGCCTGGACAACGGCCCCGCTCCCTTTGACCTTGGCAACGGCAACGACCAGCCGCAGAACCCGTACGACCTGACGTCAGAATATGGAACCTCCGACTCGGATGTTCGCCATAACCTGGTCGTCAGCGGCGACTACAGGCTGCCCTTTGGCCGGGGACAGAGCTTTGGCAACAATTGGGGAACCATTCCCGATGCCATTCTGGGTGGCTGGAAGTTCGGCGGCATTGCCATCATGCGCACCGGGACCCCGGTCAACGTCATTCTCGGCGATGATCCCAAATCGGCGCTGGCCGGCCTGCGGCCCAACGTCACGGGCAACCCCAACCTTTCTCGCGGCAAGCGCACCATCTTCAAATACTTCAATACCGATGCGTTTAGCTCGCCACAGATTCCCCAGGGGGCCGCATACGCCTATGGCAACGCCGGACGCAACATTGTCAAGGGACCGAACTACATCAATGTGGATGCATCGCTTGCGAAGGAGTTCGCCATTGAGGGCCGCTGGAAGCTCCAGGTGCGTGCGGAGGCATTCAATGGCATGAATTTCGTGCACTATAGCAACCCCGACGGTGACTTCCAGAGCGGAACGTTCGGACAAATTCTGTACACCATGGGAGATCAGCGCCGTGCGCAACTCGCGGCGAAGTTCATCTTCTAGATCGATACGTTGCATACTGACTGGCCGGCGCGGCAATCGAACAAAGTCGCGCCGGCCATTTACCGCTTGCTCCTGCTGAGGCTCTCTTTCAATGATCCATTTTGAACTTGGCCCTGCGCTGCGTGTTCCGGGCAGGGCCGCTTTGGTTGCTTTCCTACTCCTCGGTCTTTCCGGACTGTCGGGCCGAGCGCAAAACAGCGCTCACTTCGCGTCCCACGCATATTTCATCGACTGTTCTGCAACCGAGCCCGGTGATGGTTCTTCGGCTCATCCGTGGAATAGCCTGAAGCCCGCTGAAGATCGCGCTTTGGCGCCCGGCGATCAGCTCGCCTTGAAGCGGGGAAGCGTGTGTCATGGCAGTTTTTCGCCGCATGGATCGGGAACAAAGCAAGAGCCGATTCGCCTTACAGCCTATGGAGAAGGTCCGCGGCCCCGCATCATGGCTTCATCGAACGATCGCCAGGTGCTCCTGCTTTCAAATCAGCAGTACTGGCAAGTCGATTCGCTCGACCTCTCGGGCGCGAACACATACGGGCTTTTTGTAACCGGCGATCAAGGAACCTTGCGCCACATCTACCTCGAGAATCTATTCGTCCACGATGTAGTGGGTGGCGAGATGAAACACAAGGACAACGGGCTGGTTGTAGTGGGGCCGAGCAGTCTTCACGTGTTTTTCGATGACATCCTGGTAGATGGTGTGATTGCAACACATACGAATCAGTGGGCGGGGATTCTCATCGGCGGTGGTCCCTTTCCTTATGCGCCGGATGCGCCCCTCAACAGCCACGTAGCGGTGCGCAACTCCAGCGTGCAGGATGTTTATGGGGATGGCATCGTGCTCTTCCGCGATTCCGATGGCGTGATTGAAACAAGCACGGCCTGGCAGACGGGAATGCAGCCCACTGAGACGATCGGTACGCCCAACGCGATCTGGACCTGGACCTGCACGGACTGCATTGTGCGCGACAACGAGGCATTCCTCACCGACAGCCCCGGCGTGGACGGCGGGGCCTATGACATCGACTGGGACAACACTCGTAATACCGTCGAGCGCAACTACGCACACGACACGCAGGGCTACTGTTTTGCCGCCTTTGGAGCGGGCTATGTGACCAGCGAGAGTGTGGTCCGCGACAACCTGTGCATCGACAACGGCCAGAGTCCTCGCCTTGCGGCCCTGCAAGGCGCGTTCTACCTGCACACGTGGAATGGCGGCATTATCCGCGGCCTGCGGATCGAGCATAACAGCATCATTTGGAACCCACCGGTGTCCACGGCTGCCGCTATCGTCAGCGACGGAGAAACGGGAGATACACCTGTGTCCTTCGCCGGAAACCGGATCGAGTCGACTGCTGCACACTTCTATCGCAGCAATGCACACTTTGCGCCGTCCGGAAATTACTATCGTTACGACGGAGCCGGCGACGCGATGTTTTCGCTTGGCGACAGGCACGATGTCACACTCGCAGCCATGCAACAAGCCGGCCTTGAGAAGGGGACTACCCTCGAAGAGGGAGCAGCGTCAACTCGTAGCGCACCGTCGCTGCGTCTCGACGCCACGGTTGACTTCGCGCTCGATACAGACGGTCTCCTAGCTCCGGGGCCGCGCGCGCAGCTGATGGTGCTGCGTAGCCTGGCCATGCAATATGGCCCTGCCGCTCTGTCAGTTACGGTGCATCTTCGCGCGAAGGCGAGTTCCGCCGCAGACAAGGTTGCTGAGTCCAATGCCCTGCTCGACCTGGACGCCGGATCGATTCGCTTTGAACACGGTGGCAGGCAGGCCGATGGACTTCGTTTGATTGGAGCCGATGGGCGGCTGCTCCAGGAATGGCATGGGTTCCAGAACGCCGCAACCCTCGGCGGAGCAGTGCGTGCTCTGCTCGGCGCTCCGCGATTCGCTCAAATGCCTCAGACAGCAAAGACGGAGAGTAAGGAATGATCTGGAGAGCAATCGGTCGATGCACATTTCGGTTTGCCGCGGCGATGGTTGCCTGCGCGGCTCTTTCGGCGCAAACCGAGCCGCCTCCACCCGCACTCTCGGCGCCGATCTCGGTTTACAACAACTGGTCCTCCTACGATGAGCTCTCCGATAACATTCCGCTGACCGAGACGCTGGCCATGCGCGAACTGGACGAACTGCTGCGGCTGAAAAAGGCCGGCGTGCGTTTCGACTATTACATGATGGACGCCTTCTGGTTTGCGCCGGACGGCGGTTATCGCTGGTGGCGCAAGCCCAACTGGCCCAACGGACCCGATGCGTGGATCGAAAAGTGCCGTGCGAATGGTGTGCTTCCCGGCATGTGGTTCAGCACCAACACGCTGGTAAAAATTCAGGCCGCACCGGTGTGGAAGGATTCACTCAATAAGGACGGCACCGCAATGTCGTTCTCTGAGGGCGGCTTCCTTCCCGACTTCATGAACGCGCTGCAGTACTGGTACGACCACGGCATCCGCATGTTCAAGTTCGACTTCGTTGACCTTTCGGCAGCCACCCCGGCCACCGCCGCAAGACTCAGCAAGGCCGAGATCAAGGAGCGCAACGCGGCGGCATTCCGAGAGGCTTTGCGCGTCTTTCGGGAAAAGAATCCTGAAGCGGTGCTCCTCGCTTTCAATGGCTTTGGGGGTGATCTGGACAACACTGTCGACAGACTGCCTTTTCGCGACCCCACCGACCTGCGCTGGCTCGAAGTTTTCCAGATGGAGTACACGGGAGATCCGCGCCCGTCCGATGTGCCCGAGGCCAACTTCTGGCGCTCCATGGACATTTACGGCGATCACATGGTGCGGCGCTTTGAGCAATTGGGCTTCCCGCTCGAGCGGATTGACTCCACCGGCTTCATGGTGGGCAAAACGGGTACGATCTACTACCGCGCCATGAACGCCTGGAAGGGCGCCTTCCTCCTGATGATGGCGCGAGGCGGCTGGGTGAACACCGTGCACGGCAACCTGGAACTGATCAGGGGCGATGATGTCCAGTGGATGGCCCGCGCACAGGCGCTCTTCTTCGAGTTGCAGGGACTTGGACGCATCCGCACATTTGGCGGTATACCCGGCGATATCGAGCCTTACGGCTTCGGAGGCATCACCACGCGCGGAGAGGTCTACGTGGTCGTAAACCCCGCGCAGAACATCGCCACTGTTGCGCTGCCAAAGCTTGCGCCTGGCCAGCTTACTCCCGGCACAGGGAGGGTGCTGTTTCGCGATGCCGGATTCACGCCGCGGCTGAGCGGCAACAGGATCACTCTCGGTCCCGGCCAGATGGCCATGGTGGGATTCGGAGCATACGCAGCGCCGACCTACGATTTCGGAGTTCAGGAAGACGTGGTCATTCCCAGCGTGATCAATCCACTCACGGCTGATTTTCACACCGCTGCGCCGGGTACAATCGAGGCCAGCATTCAGCCGCCAGGAAACGGTGTGCTGCGGGTGATCATGCGCCAGCGCACTCCCGACGGGTATATCCGCCGCACCTGGGCCGGCGGCCCGCCCAACGGCGAAAACATGGGCAAGGTCTTCACGATTGAGGCCACGCAGGAGGGCCGATCCATACCCGTCAAGATCGATTACGACAAGATCATTTGGAGCGGGCTTTCCTGGGCCGTGGGCGAAATCAAAGCTGCAGACCTTGCGCCGGGCAAGCCTGTTCAAATTCGATTCCACTCCGCAGAGAAGGATCCCGTCCGACTGGATGGCGCGGCCTACCAGGTGGTGTATTGAGCCGCGCATGCAAACCATGGCCACGGCGGCGCTGCGCCACTCAACAGGGTTCGGGTGTGATTCAGGGACAAAGATGAATGAAGCGACGAAAGTGAAACACTGGTTGGTATGCGCAGGCTGGGGGGTTCTGGTCCTCGCGGCATCGGCGGCAACGGCAGGTGCTCAGCAGTTCGCACTCAAAGATGGCGATGCCGTGGTGTTCTATGGCGACAGCATTACAGCACAGCGCCTCTACACCAGGGACGTGGAGGACTTTGTTCTAACTCGCTATCCCCAGATGAATGTCCGGTTTGTGAACGCGGGTGTTCCAGGAGATACGGTGCGCGGAGGCTACGCGGGGACGATGTCCGAGCGCGTACGGCGCGATGTGGAGCCATTTCGGCCCACCATGGTCACCGTGATGCTGGGAATGAATGACGGAGGATGGGGACAGGCATCTCCGGAAATTGATGCCGCCTTTCAAAACGGATTTCGCACCGCGCTGGATGAGCTTCGCAAGGCGGCACCAGGCGCGCTAATCACGCTTATCAGCCCCACTCCCTACGACGAGATTACACATGGTACCGAGTTCCCCGGTTACTCGCGCGTAATCGACAGATTTGCAGAGGATGTGACAGGAATCGGCGATCAGTTGCGGGCGTCGGGAGACAAGAAAGTCCTTGTGGCGAATTTCAATCGCCCAATCACGCATGCGCTGGAGCTTGCGAAGGCAGAGTCTCCGGAGCTTGCGCCGCTCATTGTTCCCGATCGCATTCATCCCGCCGCCACCGGCCACTGGATCATGGCTGCGGCCCTTATGTACGCCTGGCATATAGACCCGATCGTGAGCAGCCTGAAACTGAATGCCGCCACCGGCCAGGTGATCGACAAGGAGCGGACTGCAGTCACGAATCTTGAGCGGCTGCCCGACGGCCTCAAGTGGACGCAGCGCGATGATGCACTGCCGCTTCCACTGGACTTCAACGATGCCATGACTCCGATGCTGCTGCGAATCTCGGACATTGCGGATCTTGATCAAATGATCCTGCGAGTTGAGTCCCTTGATTCAGGAAAGTATCAGCTGTCCATCGACGGCAAGGAGACTGCCAGCTTTTCGCGCGAAGAGTTGCAGCACGGAGTCAATCTGGCGCTCTTCAAGACGCCGATGCTTAACCAGGCACGCGATATTGACTCCCAGGAGAGCGAGCGCATGATGCTCGATCAGGCGCGTTTCATCCTTAGCGCGGATCTCAACCAAGGTGCAGGTTCGAGCGCTGCGCAAGATCGGCTGCGGCAGGCGCAGGACGAACTCGCAGCGTCGATTCGAAAAGATCTCGATCCAAAACCGCACCAATTTGAGCTTCGGCGGAAGTAGGTCCGGACGTCCATTCGATCCGGCTGGAGCGAAGAAGGATTCGGAAAGGAAACTTCAATGCATTCATATAGCAGATATCTTCGGTTACCTTTTGCGATGGCCGTAGTGGCCTGGGGTGCCGCGGCTTGTGCTCAGAGCGCGCAATCACCCTCAGTCGGCCCGGACCTCAACTTTCCGACCGTGCTTTACGGAGCCGCCTACTACAACGAATACATGCCTGGAGATCAGGCTGCCCGGCTGGATAAGGACGTGGCACTGATGAAGGCAGCGGGTATGAACGTGGTGCGCATGGGCGAATCGACCTGGAGCCTGTGGGAGCCCGAAGATGGCCACTTCGAGTACGCATGGATGGACCGCGTGGTCGATGCAATGGGCAAGGCCGGAATTAAGGTGATTCTCGGCACGCCAACCTACTCTGTTCCCGCGTGGATGGCGCACGAGCACCCTGAGATTCTGGCCGACCGTCTCTCGAGCGGCGTCTTTGGCGGTCCGACGGAACCTGCGCAATATGGCCTGCGGCAGAACATGGACACGGATTCGCCGGCATATCGTTTCTATGCAGAGCGGCTGATCCGCCATATCGCGGCCCATTACAAGGACAATCCCACGGTGATTGGCTGGCAGATCGACAACGAGACGTCAAGTTATGAGGCTGCGAATCGCGATGTGTTCATCGGCTTCCAGCATTATCTCGAGAAGAAATTTGGGACGCCCGAGGTGCTGAGCAAGGCGTGGTTTCTGAACTACTGGGGCGAGAATCTGCACACGTGGGAAGATCTGCCGACACGCAACGGCGCTCAGAGCACGGGCTACAAGCTGGAGTGGTCGCGCTGGAGCCAGATGCGCGTGACGGACTTTCTGCATTGGCAGGCGAACCTTGTACGCGAGTGCGCAAGCCCGCGGCAGTTCATCACGACGGACTACGGCGGCATGATGAAGCGCGACATCAACGAGCAGGCGGTCGCCGAATCGCTGGATGTGGTGGCGGACAATATTTACCACTTCTCTCCGCAGGATCACTACGATGGCGCGACGCAGTCCATTCAGGGTGATTTTTCGCGCTCACTGAAGCACACGAACTTCCTGGTCACAGAGACCAATGCGCAGACCGCCGACTGGACCTCGGCGTACCAATATCCCCCGTACGACGGTCAGTTGCGCGAAGATGCCTACACGCATCTGTCGAACGGCGCCAACATGGTGGAGTACTGGCACTGGGCTTCAATTCCCGCGAACCAGGAGACGTACTGGAAGGGCGTGCTGTCGCACGATCTCGAACCGAATCGCGCATATGCGGAGGTATCGCGCACGGCGCATGAACTGGAAAAGATCGGGCCGCACCTTGTTGGTCTGCAGATTCACAACAAGGTGGCGATTCTCTGGAGCCGTGACTCGCTGAACGGCATCGGCTTTATGCCGTTCACGTCCTCGGGAGGACAGTGGAGCTTTACGGGGCCCACGGCCGACTATGCTTCTCTGGTGGCACAGATGCACCGCTCTCTCTACGACCTGAACGTGGGTACGGACTTCGTCTTTCCTGAAACTAAAGACTTCTCCAGCTACAAGCTGTTGATTGTGCCTGCGCTCTATATCTCTAACGATGCCCTGCTCCAACGTATTTCTGATTACGTGAAGAATGGCGGGCACGTGGTGATGACATTCAAGAGCGGGTTTGCGAACGAGAACTCGGCGGTGCGATGGCTCCGTGCGCCCGGACCGTTGCGCGAGGCCGCGGGCTTCAGCTACCAGGAGTTTTCCAATCTCGAACATCCCCTTGCGCTCAAGGGCGATCCATTTCAGGTTGGGGGCGGAAATGAAGTGAAATACTGGGCCGAATTCCTCATGCCTGAACATGCCAAGGCAGTGGCGTATTACGATCATCCATTCTTCGGGAAATGGCCCGCGATCACGGAGAACGACTTTGGCTCGGGAACACTGCTTTATGAGGGCACCTATCTCTCTGACGCGCTTCAAAAAGCCGTGCTGAAGCGCGCCGTGGAGGAAGCCGGACTCGGCAGCGCCGACGAGCAACTGCCCGCAGCAGTTCACGTGCAGCACGGCATCAATCGGCTGGGCAAGCGGCTCCACTATTACTTCAATTACTCCGGCGCAACGGTGAAGTTGCCCTACCTCTACGGAGCAGGCACGAATTTGCTGGATGGCGAGTCGGTGACCCACGGGAAGGAACTGACCCTTTCCCCGTGGGACCTCGCGATTGTGGAGGAGCGCGCAGAAGCTAGCGTTCGGGATTAACCGAGACAAACCACGCATGGGTTTTCGAGTGGGGGGAGGGGTAGGATTGGCAGGAGGAAACCTCATGAAGCGAAAACCTGGCAGGATTCGATGGGTCCTTGGCGTTGGGCTGGTTGCGGCTGGATTTGCAGCTCCAGCGATGGCACAGGACACGCTTAATGCGCCGCGCGAACAGCAGATTCCTCCGCCCGCCTGCTTCACGATGCGGGGCGCGTGGGAGGGCGGATACGTCCCCTGCACGCCTCTCAGCCACGCGGATTGGCTCGCCGACATTACGCACTGGCGCATGGAGCGGCGAATTCGTATCGGATACGACCCTGCGAGGTACGAGATGCCTGCGCTCAAGTGGGCGCAGTCGGTGTTCATGCAGCCGCAGATGATGGTGCACGACCGGTACTTCTACGATCCCTTTTCGCATCAATACACGGTTGATCGCTATCTCGACGATCTCGACAAGCGCTACGGTGGGATCGACGCAGTGCTGATTTGGTCCACCTATCCGAACATGGGTATCGATGATCGCAACCAATTGGACATGGTGAGGTCGATGCCGGGCGGCGTCGAGGGTGTTCGCAGGATGGTGGCGGATTTTCATCGCCACGGCGTGCGAGTGCTTTTTCCGATGATGATGTGGGACGAGGGAACGCGTGATCCGGGCGCCCCGTGGCCGGATGCCGTTGCAGATCTGATGCGGGAGATCGATGCAGACGGCGTCAATGGGGATACGCAAGATGGGGTTCCGCTGGCGTTTTCGCTGGCAGCGGAGAGGATCGGTCATCCACTTGCTTTCGAGCCGGAAGGCAGTCCGCATGATGAGGAACTGGCGTGGAACGTCTTGACCTGGGGTCAGTACGCATTCCAATTTGTGCCCACCGTGGACAGGTACCGCTGGCTTGAACCACGCCACCAGGTGAACATCCAGGGGCGCTGGCTGCGCGACAAGACTGACGACCTCCAGTTTGCCTTCTTCAACGGAGAGGGTTGGGAGAGCTGGGAAAACGTTTGGGGAATCTGGAATGGAGTAACCCCCCGGGACGGAGAAGCGACGAGGCGCGTGGCGACGATTGAGCGAACGGTGGCTCCGTTCCTGGTGAGCCAGGGGTGGGAGCCGTTCTACCCAATGCGCCGTTACGGTGTATTCGCAAGCAGGTGGCCGTTTGGCGACCAGACCGTCTGGACCATTGTCAATCGCAATGAGTATGACGTGATGGGTTTGCAGATGACACTGCCTCGTCAAAGCGGGATGCGCTACTTCGACCTGTATCACGGCGTGGAGTTGAAACCCTTGATTGAAGGCAATGATGAAGTGCTCGACTTCACAATGGAGGCGCAGGGTTATGGCGCAATTCTGGCGACGCCGGGCGAGCCGGATGCACGGTTCAAGGAATTGATGACGAAGATGGCGCGGATGACGGTGAAGCCGCTGTCGAGCTACTCCCGCGAGTGGACTTCCATTCCGCAGAAGCTGATTGACATCGAGCCGACGCAGCCGGCGCGTTCCGCACCGGAAGGCATGGTGCGCATTGATGGGAGTCACTATGACTTCAGGGTGGAAGGTATTGAGATCGAGGGCTCGGACGATATCGGCGTGGATGTGCAGTATCCGTGGGAGGACAGTCCGCGCCGCTTCCACGAACACCCGATGCAGATCAAGTCGTTTTACATGGACAAGTATCCGGTAACGAACGCGCAGTTCAAGAAGTTTCTTGATGCATCGCAGTATCATCCGAAGGATGACGCGAACTTCCTGAAGGATTGGAAGAACGGCTCCTACCCGGAGGGCTCGGCAAAAAAGCCTGTGACGTGGATTTCGCTCGAAGACGCGCGTGAATACGCGAAGTGGGCGGGCAAGCGTTTGCCGCATGAATGGGAGTGGCAGTACGCGGCACAGGGAAACGACGGCCGGATGTATCCGTGGGGCAATTGCGATTGGCAGCTTCCGACGGCGCAAGCTGTTGCTGCTGCGGCAGGTGCTGCTCTGCCTGCACCAATCCAGCCGGAACTCCCCGGGCCGAACTCATCCAGGACTTCGCCATGCAATTGGGGGCCTGGTCCGTCGGAGTATCCAGCTTCGCTGCCCGATCGCGGCCGGACGATGGAGCCGGCGGGCGATGTGGATGCTCATCCGAGAGGCGCAAGCCCATTCGGCGTAATGGACATGGTAGGAAATGTGTGGCAGTGGACTGACGAGTATGTGGATGAGCACACACGAGCAGCGATTCTGCGTGGTGGTAGCCACTACAGGCCGACAGGGTCAATCTGGTACTTTCCGCAGGCTTACAAGAACAATCAGCACGGGAAGCTGCTGCTGATGGCGCCAGGTTACGATCGCTCCGGCTCCGTTGGATTCCGCTGCGCGAAGGACGCCGAGTAGCGGCCCGTCGATACGACAGGCGCAAGCGACATCTGCCGCGGTGCATTCTGCTATTACCCTGTTGCCGGATATGACTTTGAAGAGTCGCTTCGCAAAGCCGCGATTGTCGCCTTGGATTCCTGCAGATACCAGGGAACAAGGCGGTGGACGCAATCGGAGTAGCAGGGTCACGATTCCGCCAGATTCCTATCGATGCCGCCGAGGATCGCCGTGGTAAGCTGCCCAACAAGTCGATGCTATGAGCGCAGCTTTGGAATTCCGGGGTGTTTCGGTGGCGACCGTGAGCGGCCGGCTGCTGCTCCGCGACATCTGGCTCGCGCTTGAAGAAGGGAGTGTCACGGCGATTCTCGGCCGCAGCGGCTCCGGCAAGACCACGCTTCTTCGCACAGCGAATCGAATGATTGAGCCCACGCGCGGCGAGATTCATGTTGCAGGCAGGATCGTTGCTGAAATCAATCGCGTCGATTTGCGCAGAAAGATGGGATACGTCATTCAGGAAACCGGCTTGTTTCCGCATTTCAACGTTGAGCGCAACGTCGGCATCGTTCTTGAAGCGGAGGGACAATCGCCGGTACAGCGCATCCAACGAAGCAACGAGTTGCTGCACTTGGTCGGCCTGGATCCTCCATTGTTCTCACACCGCTATCCTCATCAGCTCTCCGGAGGTCAGCGGCAGCGCGTAGGTTTGGCCCGTGCGCTTGCCGTCGAGCCAACGATTCTGCTGATGGATGAGCCTTTCGGCGCCCTCGATCCGTTGACCAGGGCCGAGATGCAGGACATGCTGCTCGAGCTTCTCAAGCGGCTGCACACCACCGTGCTGCTGGTGACGCACGATCTGGATGAGGCGCTCTATCTCGGTCAGCGTATTGTGCTGGTCAGTGATGGAAGGATTGTCGCGGACCTTCAGCGTGAAGAATTCCTGCAATCGGCGCAACCCGAGATTGTCGCTTACGCTCAGGCATTCCACCGCGGTCAGGCCGGGCCGGTCTCAAATCGGAGCGCATAGGACGGGAGCGCATGAGCAGTTCATTCCTTTCGCAATACGGCGGCGAAATCGCCACGCTCACCCTCGAGCACCTCTGGCTAACGGGCGCCGCCATGCTGTTTGCGACCGCAATCGCCGTGCCCGCGGGCGTCTGGCTGACACGCGCACCTCGCTGGGCGAAGCCGGTGATCGGCGTGGCCAACGTCTTGCAGACCATCCCGTCTCTGGCCATGTTTGGATTCCTGCTGCCGCTGCCCTGGCTTGGTGAGCGCGCCGCGCGTATCGCCATCGTTGCACTTACCGCTTACGCTCTGCTTCCGATTCTGCGCAACACTTACGCGGGAATTCGCGGAATCGACCCAACCTTGATCGAGGTTGCGCGTGCAATTGGCCTGACGGATGCGCAGCGGTTGCTCAAGGTCGAGCTACCCCTCGCGGCGTCATTTATCTTTGCGGGACTTCGCACCGCAACCGTGACTTGCATTGGCATCGCCACAATTGCTGCCGCGGTCGGAGCCGGAGGACTTGGCGAACTGATCTTTCGCGGAGTCGCTTCCGTTGACAACCGCCTCGTCCTCGCCGGAGCAGTTCCTGCGGCGCTTCTCGCCCTTCTTGCCGATGGCGCATTGGGAATCCTGGAACGACGCTTCCGAATCCCAACCGCAGAAGGCGACGGCCGATGATCAGAATCGCCTCATCTGCTTGTGCGATTGTGCTCAGCCTGCTTCTTGCGGGTTGCTCGCCGCCGCGACCCAACCACCCCATCATCGGCGCCAAGAACTTCACCGAGCAGGTCGTTGTTGGCGAACTTCTCGCCCAGGAGATCGAGGCCAGATCCGGCCTGAAGGTGGAGCGGCGTTTCTATCTCGCCGGCAGCTACATCTGCAACCAGGCACTCGTCTCCGGCCGCATTGACGCGTACGTTGAATACACGGGAACCGCACTCACCGCAATCCTCAAGCAGCCCGTCAATCGCAATCCCGATGAGGTTCTCACTACGGTGCGCCATCTCTACGCGTCGCGTTACGGCGTCACCGTCGCCGAGCCGCTCGGTTTCGAGAACACATTTGCCATGGTCATTCGCGGCGACGATGCCCGGCGGCTCCATCTGACAACGCTCAGCCAGGCCGCGACCTGCGCGCCACACTGGCGGCTGGGCGTTGGCTATGAATTCGAGCAGCGGCCCGACGGCCTGCCCGGACTAAGCGCCGCTTACAACCTGCATTTCGATGGGCCGCCTCGAATGATGGATCTTGGCCTGCTGTATCGCGCGCTGACCGCGCACCAGGTGGACATGATCGCGGCGAATTCCACGGACGGGCCGATCCAGGCCCTTGACTTGGTAGCGCTTCGAGACGATCGTCACTACTTCCCGCCTTACCAGGCGGTACCGATGGTGCGCGATGAAGCACTCCGGCGTTGGCCGCAGATTGGCGCAGCCCTCCGCGCGCTCGCCGGCAAGATCACAGCGGATGATATGAGCTCCATGAACGAGGCCGTCGATGGCCAGCACCGCGATCCGGCAGAGGTCGTTCGCGAGTACCGTCTGAGAAAAGGTATTTGATCAATGCTCAGTAATGTCGCTATTGATAGTCATCTCGGCAAAGAACAGGTTGCGCACGCCGAAGAAAACGGTCATCGTGAAAACATCGATCCGCCATCGAGTCTCTTTCCGAAGCTTCATTGCGGCCTTGCGCCCGACAGATTAAAGCCTTCAACTTTGATCCGCGGTCGCTCGCCACGCGTGTCCGCATCTTCCAGTGAAATAGAGATGGTTAGCTTCTCACCCGGCATAAGCGCGACGTAGTTGTCGCTGAAGAGTGCCGGCACAATCAGGTCGCCGCTTCTGCTGCGCACCGCTTTCACGCGCACCATCAGTGCTGGTGACTTTGATGTATTGTGTAATTCTGTCGCGATCTGCCATTCATTGCCATTCCGCTTGATGTGCGTCCTGGCCTTTATCGTTGCTGCGCCCAGGTCGCGAATGCCGGTGTAGTCCTCCTCCGTCAATCCGCGCAGGTAGAAATTCGATGACAGAACATCCCTGTTTCGCATAAGGGACAAGCGAATAAAGTGCGTCCGCGAAAGCCCCGCGGGGAACTCCAGCTCAATGGGAGCGACCGTACTGTCATCGTGGCTGTCGAGAGTTACAGTCTTGTCCCACTTCACCGAGCCATCAATGTTCAGTATCTGCGCACGAGCCGTCAGGCCCGTCCAGTCACCGGCACTGTAGTTCACTACTTCCACCGCGTCGGTCGATGCATTCCACTGGATATGCAGCGGCTCAGCACCTTTCTTCGCGCCGTAGTAGCCGGCATCCGTGTCGAAGAAGTAATCGTAGGTCTGCCACAGGAGCGATGGCCACGCAGGGTGGCTCATCCAGATCAGCAGGCCGAGACGATTCCTGCTTTGCCCCTCGAACATGCCACGGTACGCGTCATAGTCTACGAATTGCGCAAAGCCGTCCCATGTGGCGATTTCACTTGCCCCGCCGAATTGCTTATCCACGGCCGTGGTGAACGGATTGTGCTCATGATAGTCGTGCAGCGGCCACTGGAAGCCCTGTGGCCACATCGCCGATTCCGGCATGGTCCGCCGGAGATCGTCCATCTCGACCACATTTGGTGAGCCCATCTCGCTGTGCAGTTTCGTCGGCGCGTGCTCGAAGTAGTAACGCAGGGGCTCCACGCGATAGGGTCCATGTCCGCTGACGGGCCCATCTGCGGAACTCGAAATGTAGTGCGAGCCGGGCTCGAGCGTCGCCACCAGGCTGCGTAGCCCGTCATCAATCGCTTGCGGTGGAAAGCCCTCGTTGCGTCCGCAGAAGATTCCCAGCGACGCGTGGTTGCGGATGCGCAGAAGATAATCCTTCGCGTTGGCGAGGAACAGTGCATCATCGTCGGGATCAGGACCGTCCCACGGGTTCGCCAGCCAAAAATCCTGCCAGATCACCACGCCGTAGCGGTCGGCTGCATCATAGAACGCCTCGTCCCCGGTCTGACCGACCCAGTTGCGAATCATGTTGAAGTGTTCGTCGCGATGGTAGCGCAAAGCAGCATCGTACTCACGCGAGCGATAACGCAGCATCGACTCGGGAAAGCCCCAGTTGCCGCCGCGTGCGATGAACCGCCTGCCGTTTATCCAGATCTTCAGCACGCCGCCGTCTTCTGAATACGTGAACTGCCGCACGCCGGCGTTGAATGAGGTCGTGTCCAATACAACGCCGTCCACAACGAAGCTGATCGAAACCGGATACAGACTAGGCTTGCCGTACCCGACCGGCCACCACAGCGTTGGATTTGTGAGATGCAAGGCGGCCTGCGTGGCGGGCGTTAACTCAACCACCTTGCTTGATTCGGCATCGACCGTCACCGGCGTCTCCAGCGTGATATCTCCGAAGGTCGCACGCAACTTGCCTGTGAGCGGTTTCGCATCGAGATTCCGCACTGTCGCCTGGATCGTCACATCCGCATGCGTCGTATCCGGCAAAGGCAGCGTTGTTGTTACCAACGGATCCTCGATCTTCACCGGGCCACTCGTAGTCAGTGAGACATTGCTCCAAATCCCTGTGTCACGCCCGCGGATTGTCGAGATCCAGTCCCATCCCGCCGATGCGTGATAGGTGGGATTGTCACGGCCCAGCGCACCGCCATTCACCGTCGGACCCGCCTTGTCCTTGGTGCTGCCCGGATTTGCCACGCGGAGGATATGCACGGCCAACGCGTTCGCCCCGCCGTGATGCACGAGCGCAGTTACATCAAATCGCCCACGCATGTAACCGCCATCAATTCTTCCCACCTGATGGCCATTCAGGTAGACCTCGGCCTTCCAGTTGATACCGTCGAAGTTGAGCCAGGTGTGCTCACCAACATGCTGTAGAGCAGGCGCGGTGAATTCGTCGCGATACCAGAAATCTGCACAGAAGAATGAGTCGGAGATCGCGTACTGGTTGTCACCAAAATCGGGATCGGGAATCGCGCCATCGTCCAGGTAACTGGTCAGAATGGTTCCAGGGACGGTTGCGACCATCCAGTCCTTGTCCGCAAAACCGGGTTGCGAAACAGCTTCGCCGCTTGCCGGCACCAGCGATGCGCGCTGCACACGCCAGTTGCCTCCGGCGAGCGGCAGGGCGCCGTCGGCCTGCACCGCCGCGGCCGCGTGTGCCGCGGGCACAAGTCCGCCGCGGCCGTACACCTCAAGCTCGCTCAGGATGTATCGGTCTCCGGGATGCCTCGGCTTCGTCATTCGAATGCGCACATAGCGCCCGCGCGCTGGTTGCGCCAGGTGAATGTCTTCGTTCGACTCGCCGTCTGCATTCAACGCCGCCAGCGTCTTCCACCCGCTCGCGTCATCCGAGACTTCGATCGAACCTTCCGCAGCACGCTGGATCCAGGAGAGTGTGACGCGATCGAATGTCGAAACGGCGCCAAGATCGATGTAGACCCATTCCTCGCCGCTCCCCGCACTCATCCACGCGCTGGAAAAAAGATCGGGACCGGCCACACGCACCGACTCGCCCTTATCAAAGAGAGCAAGTTCAGCCACTCCCCAGGAGCGCACATTCGGAGCTGAAAGCTGTACGCGATAGCAGCGGAAACGTGCCGGCGCGGAGAATGGAATCGATTGCATGAAACTCGGCCCCGCAGCCCTCATATCCGGCCATTCTGAACCCGAGGCGCGCCCCACTTCCTTCCAGGTCGCGCGATCATCCGATCCCGTCACCGTGTAGGTCCAGGTCCCAGCCAGCGAGCGGCCGTAGATCTTTCGCAGATAGAGATCGATGCGGTCGATCTCCGTCGGATTGCCGCCTCGAATATCAAATTCGACCCAGGGTGCGTCGCCCGTGATGCTTACTGAAGAAGTGATGTTGCCATCCAGAAAGACCTCGCGCTCATTCTTCGGCAACGCGCCTTCACTGCTCGTCGAAGTCTCAATCCACTGCGGCTGCGCGGTTTCCTTGATGCCGTCGGTAATCAGTTGCGCCGTGAGGTTGTAGTCATAAGCGCTCGACTGATACGCCGGACGGTGGAGGGCCAGGTTGCGGTAGGTGTTGGCGTCCGCGACCAAAACAGGTCCCGTATATTCCTTGGGATCTCCCGGATACACGCCAATGCCCCGTGTGTAGTTCTGGGCATACAAGGCAGAAGAAGAAAAAACAAGGATGAGGGCCAGTCTGTTCATGATCTGCTCCACCGGTGCAATCTAGCCACACAAAGCCTTGCACGGTTTCCACGCGCGAGGCTTCTTGATTCGTTGAACCAGCAAGTGTAACCGGCGGCTCAATCGTCCGCAAAGCTGCGCTGGATTCGCAGCGTGGGGGGCAAACCCCAAGCAGAACCAAGAGAAGCGGCGCCGATCACCGGAGTTCGGCGCCGCTGATTGCACACAATACGGAGGTTAAGTTCTGCCCGTTGGGCGAATCTACTGGGCGGTCCAGCCGCAGAGGATTGGAAATGCTGAGCCCATGAAAAACAGGGCAGGTGGCAAAACAACAAAAACGGATCAATTGATCCGTTTTCAAGTGACTGACCAAGCTTGATTCTGGTGCCGAAGAAGGGATTCCAAAGGATGCCTTCCGCTACAACACTGAAACCAGAGGAGATATGGAGTTTCCTCCGCTCCTGGAGCGGGTTTCACAGCTTACGCTGTTTAAGCCATTTTAAGCCTGATTAAGCCACTTTGAGCCTCAAAACTGGCAAAAAGTGTAGCCAAGTGTAGCCAATCTCACGCTCTTTCTGATGAATACAACGAATTCTGCCACCAGATGCAGCGCTATGCTGCCACCCGGTACAGTACAGTCTTAAGCTGCCAGTCAACACACTGAAATCCTGCCACGGGAAGCCCAGGGGACTGAGCAGCGTCATCCACGCCAAAGGCGTTCGAGGGATGTTGACGAAAATATAACTAATGGGATGGTCCGCCGCCTAGACCTCAGCGGAGGTATAAGGGGTGAACAGGAGGCGTCCCATGGAGATCCACACTATCGGTATCGATTTAGCAAAGACAGTTTTTCACCTTGTTGGGCTGAACGCGCGCGGAGAAGTTGTGGTGAAGAGGAAGTGTTCGCGAAGCCAGTTGCTTCGCTTTACTTCGAACCTTCGTATTTGCTTGATCGGCATGGAGGCTTGCGGAGGAGCGCATTTTCTAGGCCGGGCTCTTCGGGAACAAGGGCATGATGTACGCCTGATGCCGGCACAGTACGTGAAGCCGTATGTGAAGACGAACAAGAACGACTATATCGATGCAGAAGCGATCGCCGAAGCCGTCGGTCGCCCCAGGATGCGCTTCGTGCCCATCAAGACGGACGATCAGTTGGATCTGCAGTCATTGCACCGGATTCGCGAGCGGTGGGTGGTGCGACGCACCGCGGTGATCAACCAGATCCGCGGGTTGCTGCTGGAGCGCGGCATCACTATCCGCAAGGGACGGCTGTATTTCGAAGCTTCTCTGCCTGCGATTCTGGAAGACGCCGACAACAAGCTCTCGGGTATCCTGCGAGTGCTACTGGCGCAGCTGCAGTTGGAGATGCAGTATCTGGGAAGACAGATCGATGAGTCCGATAAGCTGATCCTCGAAATCGCCAAGGGAATGGACTCTTGCCGGCGGCTGATCGCGATCCCAGGCATCGGGCCGCTCACAGCGACAGCCACGATCGCGGCGATCGGTAATGGAGCGGCTTTCAAAAAGGGTCGCGGGTTCGCAGCCTGGCTGGGAGTCGTTCCTGGCGAGCAATCCACCGGCGGCAAGCAGAAGCTGACCGGCACCAGCAAGCGCGGGAACAAGTATCTGCGCAAACTGTTCGTGCAGGGAGCGCACACGGTCTTGCTGCAGAAGAACAAGCAATCGGCTGGCCTGAGCACGTGGCTGGCCGATCTCACTGCACGCAAACGCAAGCAGGTAGCGACGGTCGCGATGGCCAACAAGATGGCTCGCATGGTCTGGGCGGTGTTGACAAAAGGAGAAGCCTATCGCCCGCCGCTGTTGCTCCAGCCCGCCCAAATGGCTTGCAGATGACGCCTGTCGAACGACAGGCTTGGAAATCGCTATGCGATTCCCACATCCGCAAACCATCTACTGCGGCTGACTGATCTGACTTTTCCAAGTTCCTGCCAGGTTTGCTGACGAACTATGAGATGGCACAACGGTCGATCCCGGCGCTTTCGAAACCTGTACCCGTCAAAAGCCTTCAAAGGCCGTGTAACTAAATAGGACGAGGGCGCGGCGCATTCCATCCAGGCCAGGAGGTCATCCTCCAATCAAAGGCCGTATACATGTGC
>Ga0326727_10006237_pt1 | contig 32925 bp, 24 predicted proteins | sample MB2enrmetagenome_FD_207643 | JGI IMG/M metagenome (GOLD analysis project Ga0326727, IMG submission 207643) | Lab enriched peat soil microbial communities from McLean, Ithaca, NY, United States - MB29MY | ecosystem: Environmental > Terrestrial > Soil > Wetlands > Peat | place: USA: New York...
TCGGACGGGAGCGGAGAGCGTGCCCAAAGTTACCTTATGCAGGGTCGCGGGCTATCGCCGCTCCCCCCTGAGGGAGACAGCAACGCCCAATTATTCGCTCAACACGCACGCTCCGGATCAGACAGACCTACGGCCTCAACCGCTCCACTGCGACTACGATCTCACCGCTCTCGACCGTGCCTATCATAACCCAACACCTTTTTCATGAGCTTTCGCGGGCCGAAGGCCCATGGGGACAGACCTCCAAGGGCAGAGGTCTGCGCCAGCCCGCGAACGTGTACGCTACCCGCTCGGTCATCCAGCAGGTTGGTGGACGGGAAATGCGTCCTGTGCTAGATTGCAAGCGATGATCCCGAAATTGAAGATCGTAGTGTTCAACTATGAGACGAGAATCAATGGGCAGAATCGGCCAGAGGAAATCGCGACTCGCTGTAAGGCTGAGATATTCGGCATCGGCAATAATCTTCGCAACGTCACCGCCGAAATGCGAAAATCTCTGCGACAAAAAGAACTGGCGGATGTTGCGCGCCTGTGCCTGTATCATTATGAAAACCTGCTATTCCGAATGTATTCATTACGCGAGAGGGCATGGGATGTGCAAGCCGCTTTGGTGGACGTACCCCGAGAGCGAACGGGGAAGCAAGGCTTTCGTCTGACTGTCCTGACGCGTACGAAAGCAGTCTACCCTGAGCTTGAGATTCCATTCACAAGACTTCAAGCTCTGATAGAAGGCGATATGCGGACGAGGAATACTGCCACTCACGAGACCTTCCTTATGCTGGGCTTAACCAATGAGAACTTCTCTAATTTGTGGGAAGTTGATTCAGTGTTGGAATCCTACGACCCCGAGAGTAAGGATGGACTAGAGATTCGGAAGCTGGTAAGGCGTCTCTTACGGCAGTTTGTAACCGAAAAAGAGAAGCACGCTGGGGAAGTGAACGACGTCGCCACGGAGTATTGCGATCTCTGCGATGAGGCAATTCGCAAGAAAAGCTGGTAGGCCGGTGTCTTGGCGAGGCATCCGTCGGATGGCATGTCCAGCTGAACCGTAGCCGAATAGCGCACACCTCCGTTATAAGGTCCGACGGCTTTTCCAATTTTCAGATGCCCGTGTTCTAATCGGCGGGCAGGCGCACCCGCAGGCTGGCGCATCGTGCGAAGCTCTGCGATCCGTGAAGCCGCAACGCACAGGGGAGACGGCGACTGACACTGTTCCTCGAGTTACTACGTTTGCTCGTCCCGCCAATTCTCGATTATCAGCTTGACGCCGGTTCGCTGGATCGCCTGAAAATCAGCAGTGTTGCCGGTGACCAAGGGCCGCTCCAAGCGCACAGCGATAGCTGCGATCAGGCAATCCGGAAATTCGACAACGGAACCCTGCCTTCCGGCCGCCACCTTGATGCCCATTTTAGAATGCCGGCCCGCGCTTGCTAGGTCGCCGTCTCTCCTGGTACGCGATGGAAACCACCTCGTCGATCAGGGCAGCGTCTTCCGGACTGCCCAACAATCCCAAGCCCTGCTCGAAGATCGCGCGGGCATTCGGCGGCGGTTCGGCGGTGCCGGACCCTGAGGGCAGGGTGGCGATGGCGTGTTCAATGAATTCGTGGACGGAGGCGATTCGACCTGCGTCGATGGCAGCGCGGACCGCGTGCTCCTGGTCCGGGCTAAGCTTGATCGTCATGGCTCCTCCCTCACCTTACCCTACTCCATTGTAGCCCAATCGTGCCAAAGAGCGGCAGGTCTGATGCGCCGCGTTCAAGGAATTGCAATCAGCAGGCCGCCGCTTACGCTGACCGATTGTTCGTGCCCTCTGCCAAAATCGTAGTCGTAAGACGGCTCGAGGTACCAGCCGAATCTATGCTTGCCCTTGGGCCAAAACATAAAATCCAAAGCGACTTCACCGCCCACCGAATTGGTGACCAGATTATTGCGGCTGGTATGAATCCATTCGGGGCCGACGCCGAACATAAACTCCGCTGTGCGGGATAGAGTCCAGGGTTTCTTGAAGAGAAGGTCAGTGTCCCATTCAGTTGAGTGGTGACCGAGGAACGGCGTCACACCTGCCTCGAGCTCCAGCCAGTTCGGGATCGGCTCAACTTCCACCGCCACCGTGGGGCCGAAACTCCATCCGCCGCCCGTGAGGCTGAGCTGCGGAGCCGCCCCAAGCTCGAGGGTCGCAGCGGGCTCTTTGTCGGCCGACTGCGCCGGGGCATTCGCAGGCCAGAGGAACAGAGATGCGATTACCAGGGACATTGTGGCGCGCAACATGACCTCGCCGGGATTCATACGAGTCATTAGTATGACCCGACCAGGCGGCAGGGAGTCAAGGGATCGAATCAGGGCGGCTGGGCGCGTCGATGATCGCGAGAGACGGCGCCTGACATGGTCTCTCCCGCGGTCTGGTAAAGCCGGACGAGAGAATCCGGGGATTCAGCTCGCTTTTTTCGCATTTCCGCGTTTTTTACTTGACAAACTCCGGCACCCATGATAGCCTACTATGATGGTCATTTTGTGGACACATTGTCGTAGGCAAGGGCCGGTTGGACACGCACTGCCAGGGATGGCGGGAAGGTCCCGGCACGCGCGGAGTCCGGGAACTGGAAATGAATATAAAATAATACGATCGAAGCCAGTATGTTTTTGAAAACAAACGAGGCATTTTGAAAACGAACTCAAAACGAACTCAAAACGAACCCAAATTGAGCGCTCAATGCGTGCATTAAACCCAAGTTTCGAGCGTTTTGACACCGCGCACGTTCCGGCAGTCGTATGGACCAGTGGAATGCGGCAGGGTCTGGCATTTCCCGGCTGGAGAAATCCGGAGGATCGCGAGGAAATACAAAAATCGAGGGAACGAAGCCAAGGAGTCCTTGAAAACAAAGGACATCACTTTTTTCGAGGCCGCTAATTACGCGCGTTTTGTGCCGAGATCGGCCCCAATCAGACCCCAAAAGCAGCGAAACGCGCCACATTTTGCAGAAACGAACCGAAACACGCGAGTCCCATCGCGGCACCGGAACAGTGACAAATCGTTGGCTAGACGGGCTTAGGTTTGTGACGCCTAACTCCCCTCCTTGGTAAGGAGGGGCTGGGGGTGGTTGACCGATGCGCCCACCACCCCTGCCCATCCTCCCGCTGAGGAGGGGAATTGAGCAGGCAGAACATGGTCAAGATCCCGCACTTCCGCTGGTGGATTGGCTTTCTGCTCTTCATCGCCACCGGGCTGAGCTTCTTTGATCGTCAGGTGCTAGCGATTCTGGCGCCCGCGATCATGCGCGACCTCCGCCTCACGGACGTGCTGTACTCGCGCGCCGTCTTTGCTTTCATCCTGAGCTACACGGTGATGTTCACCGTGGGCGGCCGGTTGATCGACCGGCTCGGGCTGCGCATCGGATTGGCGCTTGCCGTAACGGTCTGGTCCCTGGCGAGCCTGGGACATAGCCTGGTCTACAATGTTTGGCAGCTCGGGCTGGCGCTATTTTTCCTGGGTGTCGGCGAGGGAGGCTGTTTCCCGGGAGCAACCAAGGGCGCGGTCGAGTGGTTTCCCGAAAGGGAAAGGTCAGTGGCTATCGGGCTCGCGATCGGCGGCGCTTCGTTTGGCGCCGTCGTGGCTCCTCCCTTGACCGTGTGGGTCAATTCAATCTTCGGGTGGAGAGGAGCGTTCCTCGTCGCCGGCGCTATCGGCTTCGTTTGGCTGCTAATCTGGGCCGTATTCTTCACACTTCCCGAGAGGTCACGTTTTCTCTCCGCCCAGGAGCTTCATTACATAACCGCGAGGGAGGGCGAGAAATCTCTATCGCCGAGTGCACTTCCGCTACGGTCGCGATCCGATCTTTTACCCCTGGGAACGTTGTTGCGCAGGAAGGAAACCTGGGGACTCATGATTGCACGGTTCCTGCTCGATCCGGTTTTTTACTTCTATATGTTCTGGATCCCGCAGTTTCTCAGCGAGGCGAGACACGTTCCCCTGGCCACGATCGGGAGGCTAACCTGGATCCCCTTTTTGACCTTAGGCATGGCACAACTGGCGGGCGGATGGGTATCCGATCAGTTGGTCAAAAGGGGCGTTGCCGTCGACACGGCGCGTAAGACAGTCATGGGCCTTGCCGCCTTGCTGACGCCTTTCTCGATATTCTCCCTGCTCGCGCAAGGCCCGCGTCTTGCCATCTGCCTGATGAGCATCTTGATGTTCGCTCACGGATTTTGGATTACAAATTACATCACCATGACCAGCGATCTGTTTCCTGCGCGCAGCGTGGGGACAGTGGTGGGCCTATGCGGATCTGCCGGCGGCCTGGGCGGCATTCTTTCCAGCTTGGCCATTGGCTGGCTGGCGCAACACGGAAACTACCACGCGCTCTTCATTGCCTGCGGCGTCATGTACCTGATCGCGTTTGGGCTTATCCTCCTGACGGTGAGGAAAGTTCAACCCCTGGATTTCGAGCTCCCACACGCCGCCGAACGCGTGCCTGCGCTCTAAAGAGGAGGGTATGAGTAGATATGAGACGCTCCACGATGAAGCAAACCACTGCCGCCGGACTTTTGGCGACTCCGTCCATCCCGCGCCGCAAGCCTCTCGCCTCGACGATTGGGGTATTCGGCGTCGGCCACCACAGCTACTGGCCGCAGTTTGACGGGTTGTTGGATGAAATGAAGCGCAAGCTGGCGCTCTTCGTGAACAAGGTCCGCGCCCACGGCGGCCAGGTGATCGATTTCGGCATCGCGGACGATGCGCGCTCGGCCTACTCTCTGCGCAGTCAACTGAAGGCCGCGTCCCTGGACCTGATCTTTTGCGATATGTTGACTTACGCCACCTCCGCGGCCTTTGGGGTGATCGCCCGGGATCTCGATGTGCCGATTGTTCTGGTCGCCTTACAGCCCCTGAAGGCCCTGGACTATTCACGCGCCTCCACTTTCATGCAGCTCTCGAACGACGACTTCTGCGCGGTGCCGGAGTTCGCAGGCGTCGCCATCCGCATGGGGAAGCGCCCGCCGCCGGTTATCCTCGGAACGCTTGACGACGATCCCGCAGCCGACGCCGAGATCGCGGATTGGTGCCGCATCGCGCGCGTCTTGCACGACCTCAAGCGGGCCCGCATCGGCCACGTCGGGCACGTGCTCGAAAACATGCTGGATATGCAAACCGATGCGACGGCGCTGACGGCGGCCTTCGGGTGCCACATCGTGGAGACCGAGCCCGACGACCTCCTGCGGCAGTTCCGGCGGGTGTCCGATGCCGATGCAGAAGCGAAGAAGCGGCAGATCCTGGAGATTTTCGAGACCCCGGATCCCAAGTCCGATCCCATCACCCGTAAGCTGACCAGCGAAGATCTCGATATGGCGGCTCGAGTCGCCGTGGCGCTCGAGCGGTTCGTCGATGAAGAGGAGTTGGACGGGCTTGCCTACTATTACGAAGCGGAGCCGGACAGCCCCATGCGCCGGCTGGTGTCCAATCTCATCGTGGGCAATTCGCTGCTGACGGCCGCCGGCTTCCCCATGTGCGGCGAGTCGGACCTGAAAACCTGCGTCGCCATGCTGATCGAGGACCGTCTGGGCATCGGCGGCAGCTTCGCGGAGTTTCATCCCATCGATTTCCGCGGGGGGTTCGTCCTGGTCGGGCACGACGGCCCCCACCACCTCAACCTCGCCGACGGCCCGCCCCTTCTTCGTAGCCTATTAAAGTATCACGGCAAGCCCGGGGCGGGCGCGAGCGTGGAGTTCCGCATCAAGCAAGGCCCCATCACCCTCCTTAGCATCGGCGTCACCCGGGGCGGGCGCTTCAAATTCGTGATTGCCGAGGGCCAGAGCCTGCACGGTCCCATTCCCCCCACCGGCAACACCAACACGCGCGGCTTCTTTCAGCCCGACGTCCGCACCTTCCTGAAACGCTGGGTCGCCGAAGGCCCTACCCATCATTTCGCCATCGGCACGGGAAACCAAGCCGCCGTCATCCAGCAAATCGGCGAGATTCTCGGCCTCGAAACCGCCATTGTCGCAAGTGGGGCAAAGAAAGACTGAGCGCTAAAGCGGGAGCTATTTCCTCGAACCCCGTTTGGGCAAGAGATTAGTCGCCCGTAACCGGGCACAAATTGCCTCGCAGACAGTCTCCGGTGGTAGTATCATCCGATCACACAGCATCCAGGGAAGAACCTGGGGACCTCTAAAGATGCCAGAGAAGCCCGAGGACAAAGCGCGGAAGGCCATCGACCAACTCCTTAATGCTGCCGGTTGGGTGATTCAAGACACCAGCGAGGCGAATGTCGCCGCCTGTCGCGGCGTAGCCATTCGCGAGTTTCCGCTGAAGTCCGGCTACGGTTTCGCCGACTACCTGCTTTATGTGGATGGCACTCCGGCGGGAGTAGTTGAAGCCAAGAAAGAGGGAGAAACCCTTACCGGATACGAGATTCAGACTGAGAAATACAGCGTCGGGCTTCCGGACGTATTGAAGCCTTACCGCAAGCCCCTGCCTTTTTGCTATCAGAGCACCGGCATTGAGACGCGGTTTACGAACCTCATGGAGCCTGATGCGCGCAGCCGGCTCGTGTTTGCGTTCCACCGCCCCGAAACGATGGCCGACTGGTTGATGGATGAGTCCAAGAAGCCTGGTTCGACGTTGCGTGCGCGCCTCAAGCACATGCCACCGCTCATCGAAGAAAAACTCTGGCCCGCGCAGATCAAAGCGATTCGTAACCTGGAGGATTCGCTCGCGCACGGCCGTCCGCGCGCCCTGATTCAGATGGCCAGCGGCGGCGGGAAAACCTTTACCGCCTGTAATTTCTGTTATCGGCTCATCAAGCATGCGGGCGCACAACGCATTCTCTTCCTCGTGGACCGCAACAATCTGGGGCGGCAAGCCAAGAACGAGTTTGAGCAGTTCTCGACCCCGGAAGAGCATCGCAAATTCACCGAGCTGTACAACGTCCAGCACCTGAAATCGAACAAGCTCGACCCCGTCAGCAAGGTTTGCATCACCACCATCCAGCGGCTCTTTTCCATGCTGAAGGGCGAAGAGGAATTGGACCCCGAGATTGAAGAGAAACCCCTGGGTAACCTGGAGTCCCTGATTAAGAAGCCGGTACCGGTGAGTTATAACCCCGCTATTCCGATTGAGTTTTCGATTTCATCGTGGTGGATGAGTGCCACCGCTCCATCTATAACCTCTGGCGGCAAGTGCTGGAGTACTTTGATTCTTTCCTCATTGGCCTCACCGCCACGCCGTCCCTGCAGACCCTGGGCTTCTTCCACCAGAATCTGGTTTCCGAGTACACCCGTGAGCAGGCGGTCGCCGATGGCGTCAACGTCGGCTTCGACGTCTACCGCATCCGCACCGTGGTCAGTGAATACGGCTCCACGGTCATCGCCGGGCTTTGGGTGGATAAGCGCGACCGCCAATCGCGCAAAGTCCGCTGGGAGCAGCTTGACCAGGACTTTACCTACGCCTCCCAGCAGTTGGACCAGGACGTGGTGGCGCCGGACCAAATCCGCACCATCATCCGCACCTTCAAAGACACGCTATTTACCGACATTTTCCCGGGCCGCACCGAAGTGCCCAAGACGCTGATTTTCGCCAAGGACGACAGCCACGCCGAAGACATCGTGAACATCGTGCGCGAGGAATTCGGGAAGGGGAACGATTTCTGCCAGAAGATCACCTACCGCACGGGCACCGTGCGGGTTCTCGCCAAGAAGAAACTCCCTGATGGTACGGAAGTGGAAGAATGGGTCTACAAGAACATGGGCGCGGTGACCGCGGAAGAGCTTTTGACCTCGTTCCGCAACAGCTACTTTCCGCGTATTGCCGTATCCGTAGATATGATTGCCACAGGCACCGACGTGAGACCGCTCGAATGCGTCATGTTCCTGCGCGAAGTGAAGAGCCGTTCGCTTTTCGAGCAAATGACGGGCAGAGGCACGCGTGTGGTGACTGCGACGGAGTTGAAGGCGGTTACTCCCGACGCCGAGGCAAAGACCCATTTCATTATTGTGGATGCCGTGGGCGTCTGCGAGACCGAACTGGTGGATACCCACCCGCTGGAAAAGAAGCCCAGCGTGAGCTTTGAAAAGCTGTTGGATGCTATCGCCTTCGGCAATCGTGAGAAGGATGTCCTGTCGTCGCTGGCCTCACGGCTCGCGCGGCTCGACCGCCAGCTTAACAAAGAAGACCAGCAGATCATTTCCGGGATGGCGGGCGGCAAGCCCCTGGCGGCCATTACTCACGGGCTTGTCGACGCCCTCGACCCGGATAATCAGATCGAAGCCGCTAGGAGGGCTACGGGTGTTGAAGAGCCGCCGCCCGAGGCGATAGAGAAAGCCGCAAGTGCACTGCTTGCCGAAGCCGCGAAGCCGCTGGCCACCAATCCCGCCCTGCGTAACAAACTAATTGAATTGAAGAAGTCCTACGAGCAAACCATCGATACCATCACCAAGGATGAAGTGCTGGAAGCCGGGTTTTCCGCCGCCGCCAAAGAAAAGGCCCGCTCCGTAGTCGAATCGTTCGAAAAGTTCATTCAGGAACATAAGGATGAAATCACCGCGCTCCAAATCCTCTACAGCCGTCCCTACAGCCAGCGGCTTACCTTGAAGGGAATCAAGGACCTTGCCGCAGCAATAGAAAAGCCGCCGCGCGGCTGGACGCCGCAAGTGTTGTGGCGCGCCTATGAAACGCTGGAAAAATCGAACGTGCGCGGTGCAGGTGGTAAAGTCTTGGCCGACATCGTATCGTTGGTTCGCTTCGCTCTCCATCAGGAGAATGAACTCCGGCCCTTCCACGATCAGGTGAATGAACGCTTTGCCCAATGGATTATGCAGCAGGAAAAGAAAGGCCGAAAGTTCACGGACGAGCAGCGGCAATGGCTCGAAGCCATCCGCGACCACATTGCCGCGAGTTTCGCCATTCAAGTAGATGACTTTGATTACGTGCCTTTTGCCCAGCGCGGAGGCTTAGGCAAGGCGAATCAGGTGTTCGGTTCGGATTTAGGCCCATTATTAAATGACATGAACGAGGTTCTAGCGGCGTAGGGGCACCCCTCGTGGGTGCCCAAATTCAGGGCAGGCACGAGGCCTGCCCCTACGGTACGCGCGGGACTGTTGAATGATCTGAATGGGAGTATGACGGCATGAACCAAGTTGGAAAGTCAACACCTCCCCCTGGCTGGGCTGTCGCGGAACTCGGGATGATCCTGCCACTCAACTACGGCAAGGGCCTCACAGAAGAACGCAGGGATGCCAGCGGTCGGGTGCCCGTATACGGTTCCAGCGGTATTGTGGGATACCATTCAGCCGCGCTCACTCGGGGGCCTGCGTTGGTTATTGGGCGTAAGGGTGCGGTGGGCGAGGTCTATTTCTCCAACGGTCCCTGCTGGCCGATTGACACAGCTTATTATTCTGAGGCTGGCGCGGGACTTAACCCCTCCTTTTTTACGTACCTCCTTCGCTTTTTGGTGCTCGGAAATTTGGACAAATCAACGGCCGTTCCCAGTCTGAGACGAGATGATTACAACGTCGTGAAAGCGCCCGTTGCTCCCGCAGCAGAGCAGACACGCATCGTCGCTGAAATCGAGAAGCAGTTCACGCGGCTGGAAGCCGGCGTTGGGGCGCTGAAGCGCGTGCAGACCAACCTGAAGCGCTACCGCGCCGCCGTGCTCAAGGCCGCCTTCGAAGGCCGCTTGGTTCCCACCGAAGCCGAACTCGCCCGCCGCGATGGTCGCTCCTACGAGCCCGCCAGCGAACTGCTGGTGGCACAGCCACTCCTGGCTGTGCCAAGGAAAGCACAGGCAGGAGTGCCTGTGCCACCAAAGCCAAATTCCAAAGCACCCGTCGCACCCGACACCACAAATTTGCCAAAGTTGCCGGAAGGCTGGGAGTGTTGTTCGCTCAGAATGCTTATTATTGAAGGCCCACAGAATGGCTTGTATCTCCCGAAGTCGGCATACGGTGGAGGGATTCCAATTCTCCGAATCGACGATTTCCAAGACGGGTGGAGTCGAAATTTCAATGAGTTACGTCAAGTTCACGCCAGTAGTGCAGAGGAAAAATGCTACTCGCTGAAGGTGGGCGACCTCGTGATTAACAGAGTGAACAGCCTGAGTCACTTGGGTAAGGCACTGCTAGTGGACCATAAGAATCTTCCGGCACTTTTCGAATCAAATATGATGCGCTTGCGTCTCGCCACTGCTCTGAACAGCCGGTTCATTGAGATGTATTTGCGATCAAAAGAGGGGCGGGCACGTTTGATACAGCGAGCTAAATGGGCGGTCAACCAGGCGAGCATAAACCAAACCGATGTCGGGCTTACACTGGTGCCGTTGGCTCCTGTTGCCGAGCAACACCGCATCGTCGCCGAAGTCGAGCGCCGCCTCTCGGTGATCGACGAGCTTGAAATGCAGGTTGAAGCCAACCTGAAGCGGGCCGAGCGGCTGCGCCAAGCCATCCTGAAGCGCGCCTTCGAGGGCAAGCTGGTGCCCCAGGACCCCAATGACGAGCCGGCCAGCATGCTGCTGGAACGTATCCAAGGTGCCAAAGCTGGTGGCACAGCCACTCCTGGCTGTGCTCCTACCCCTTCAGACTCAGTTGGCCGTGGTCGCAGGAAAAACCAAAAGACACAGCCGGGAGTGGCTGTGTCACAGAAATAAACCTATGAGTTTCTATCGCCGCAACCTCCCGCATTGGCACCCTGAGGGTAAGGCCATTTTCATTACGTGGCGGCTGTTCGGATCACTGCCTAAAGGCGTGGCTCCAGGGAGAAGTCATTGGGCCACGAAAAGGCAAAGTGACACAGCCACTCCTGGCTGTGTTCCAGAAAGCACAGGCGGAAGCATAGGCAAGAGTGCCTGTGTCACCACGTCCGCAGGGAGGGAATTTCGTCGGATGGATGCCGAACTCGATAAAGGAGCCACGGGCCCACTTTGGCTTCGTGACCCCAAGATCGCCAGCCTTGTTGAGGACACTATCTTCCGCGGCGATGAATTGAAGCAATATCAGCTTGACGCTTATGTGGTAATGCCCAATCACGTGCACGCGCTCCTCTGGCCTTGGATTCCGATGGATCGCGTCACCGGCGGTATCAAGGGCGTATCCGCACGCAATGCCAACGCGACTTTGGGACGCACGGGGCAGCATTTCTGGGAGGATGAATCGTTTGATCATTGGGTTCGGAGCGGTCGCGAATTGGAGCGAATCCGAACCTACATTGAACGGAATCCCGTCACCGCGGGATTGGTCGAAAGGCCCGAGGACTGGCCGTGGTCAAGCGCGGCAAAGCGAAGTGACACAGCCACTCCTGGCTGTGTGAGGTAGTGCACGGGCAGGAGTGCCTGTGCCACCGGAGAAGGTTTAATGTCCAATGGATCGGCCGCAATTGTCCAAAAGCTTTGGAACTACTGCAACGTCCTGCGTGACGCCGGACTCTCCTACGGCGATTACCTGGAACAGCTCACTTATCTGCTTTTCTTAAAGATGGCGCATGAGCGGACCGAGCCACCCTTTAACCAGCCCTCCATCATCCCCGCCGAAAACGATTGGCCAAGCCTGTTTGAATATGAAGGCATCGCGCTCGAACACCACTACCGCGATGTTTTGCAGAATTTAGGCCGCCAACCCGGAATGCTGGGCGTCATCTTCCGCAAGGCGCAGAACAAAATTCAAAATCCCGCCCTGCTGCGCCGGCTGATTTCCGACCTGATTGACCGCGAGGAGTGGACCGCGCTGGATGCGGACGTGAAGGGTGACGCCTACGAGGGCTTGCTGGAGAAAAACGCGGAAGACGTCAAGGCGGGCGCAGGACAGTACTTCACTCCACGCGCCCTGATCCGCGCCATGGTCGAGGTGATGCACCCCAAACCGGGTGACGCCATCCACGATCCGGCGTGCGGCACAGGCGGATTCCTGCTGGCCGCGCATGAATTCCTCAGCAAGCACTATGAACTCGACAGCGACCAGAAGAAGCATCTGCGTTTTGAGGCGCTCAGCGGTTTCGACATCGTGGACGGAGTCACCCGCCTCTGCGCGATGAACCTGTATCTGCACGGCATCGGCGGCGATAACTCTCCCGTCGCGACTTTTGACAGCCTGGCCTCCCCGCCCAGCACCAACTACGAAATCGTGCTGACCAACCCGCCTTTCGGGAAAAAAACCAGCATTACGGTGATCAACGAAGAGGGAGAGGAAAGCAAGGAAAAAGCCATCTATTATCGCGATGACTTTTGGGCCACCACCAGCAACAAGCAGCTCAACTTTCTTCAGCACGTCAGGTCGTTGCTGAAGATTCACGGGCGCGCGGCCATCGTGGTGCCGGATAACGTGCTTTTTGAAGGAGGGGCAGGCGAGACGGTGCGGCGCAATCTGCTCCAACAATGCGATGTCCATACCCTGCTGCGGCTGCCCACCGGAATCTTCTACGCTCAGGGAGTGAAAGCCAACGTCCTCTTTTTCGACCGCAAACCCGCCAGCGAAAAGCCCTGGACCAAAACCCTCTGGATTTACGATTTCCGCACCAACCAGCACTTCACGCTAAAAACCAATCCGCTAAAGCGCTCCGACCTTGACGATTTCGTGGCCTGCTACAATCCGGAGAACCGATTCGAGCGCAAGCCTTCCGACCGTTTCCACTCCTTCGACTACGACGACCTGCTGAAGCGCGACAAGGTGAACCTCGACATCTTCTGGCTGAAAGACGACAGCCTGGAAGACTCCGCCAACTTGCCGGAACCCGACATCATCGCCACCGAGATTGCCGAGGACCTAGAAGCCGCCCTCGATCAGTTTTCCCAAATTGCCGGAGACCTAAAACGATGAAGTTTTGTCAATCCGAAGTGCTAGTTTATTTCGTCTCAAAGAGCAAGCACGTAGCGCGGACCTGCGGTTCAAGGTCCGCGGTTTTCCGGCTGGCGTTCGCGGGAAGGGGCAGGCTCTCATTTTCTGGCGACGGGCGTGCCAGCCAACGACATTCCGTCGCAATCAATCTTCCTGGCGCGGTCTGGCGGGGCAGGAAGAGGATATTCGGGAACGTCCGCTCGTTTTTTTGCATTTTCCACTTGACAACCTCGCGGACTTGTGATAGCCTATAATTGTGGTTTGTTGGTGGACACATTGTCGCAGACACGCGCCGGGGCGCGCCGAGGCGCTAGAGAAAGTGGAACGGTCCTGGCTATGGGGGAATGCAGGGAACTACAAGAAATGAAAAATAGTGGGAACGAAGCTAAGAAGTACTTGAAAACAAAGCACATCACTTTTTTGTAGGGTGCAAATTATGCGCGTTTTGCGCGCAATTTAGCGCAAATTAGGGCCTGAAAGGAGCAAAAACAGCACACTTTGCGAAAACGAAGTCAAGGCTTCCGAGCCGCGAGGCGAGGTGTGGCGAGCGACAAACAGTCGGCTACACGAGCTTCCGATTTGCCTGGCGACCGTGCCTGCCGTCACGGTGCGGGGCATCGAGATTTCGCTCCGGCAATGCGGACAAGAAGGCTTAAAGCAAATTGTCTGTAGGCGGCCGGCCGCATGGGGTGGATGACCTCCCGTAATTCAATTCAGTTGTTGGCTAACCAGCAATCGGCTCGCCCCCCGTGCTTGGCGCGCGATGGTCCCCCGACGGCAGGAGAATCGTGGCGCAGGAAACTAGGCTTACTGCGCTGATGATCTACGAGTTTAAAACTCAGAAATGGCCGGAACTGATCAGGATTTCAGGAAAGGACGTGACTTTTCCGCAGCGGTCAGCGGATTCAAAATTGGTCTATTACGCGGCTGGGGATGAGAAGTTCAGCATTCGCTTAGAGGATCGTAAAATCCAGAAGCTGGCCAGCCTTGCAGGAATCCGAACAACGGGCACTTCAGGATTCCCTTGGACCGCCTTCGCGCCCGACGGCAGTCCCATCATCCTCCGCGATCTTGGCGTGGTGGAAATCTACGCCCTCGATGCGGAGCCCCCGTAGCCGGCGCCCTGCGCACCGGCCTCGCTTCCATGACCTCCTGCGCCGCATGAATTTTTCGCCGTAAGCTCGCCCGCGGCCTTTGGCTCCCCATTTCTTACATGCCCCTCCGATGCGATTCCGTTCCGGACATGCCCAGTTGCGGAATCGACTGGCATACATGACAACAAGGGAGCACAACCCTTCCGATCACCTCTGCCAGATTGTGCCTGTGAATCGCCCTGCTCGTTCCATGGCATTTCATCCGGCTGATCATGGACTAGCGGATAAGGAGACCGCTAGCCATGATGAGCAAAAGCCCTCAAAAGAAGCTGGCCTGTCCAAAACGAATCCTCCGCCTTCCCGATTTGGACCACGCCAAGGTTGCCGTCCTGAACACTCTGAGCTCGCCCGATTCTCAACGCTCGTTCCGGTTCGCGATCGACGATTTCATCGCCTGGTACCGTTCCGAGCCCAGTCTGGCCTTAAACAAGACCGACGTCCAAACGGTCCGTGGCAAACGCAGTCGAGGCATCCTCGCGGCCTGCTTCGGGTGCTGCTTTCGCCATACACCACCTGAAATTGCGAGCGCTGAAGATCTTTGGTCACGGCCATCGCTAAGGCCGCCGACCGCGCCGATCTGGTGGACGCGGGGCTCGATTCCCCCCTCAACAACCACGCGGCGGCGCAGATCTTCGCGGAGTTGCTTGGTGGCGGGCTGTTTGACTTAATCCTGACCGGGGTGCGCGCCATCGACGACTTGGATGGCTCGCTGGGTGGCCTCGTGGCGGGCACTCTTGACCTTCCTTATGCTGGTCTGATTCGGAAAGCAGACGCCGACGGAGATGGGAAAATCGTAATAGTCCAGAAGGAGTACCCAGGCGGCTATGCCGTAGAGTTGGTGGTGCGCCTGCCGACCGTACTGGGCATTCAAGCTGCCGAACAGCCTCCGCGCTATGTCCCGATCAGCCGTCTGCGCCAAGTGATGAAGACGGCAACGGTCGAGGAAGTCTCCGTCGCACCACCGAGTCAGCAACCGCTTGACGTCACACGCCTGTTCAAGCCCGAGGAGGGTGCAGGAGCGGTGATGATTTCGGGTGATGCCCAGGAAGCCGCCCGACAAATCACGAGCCTTCTTTCCGAACGTCGTCTACTGAGGTGAAGTGTGCGCAACGACATCCTAGTTTTCGCCGAGCATTTCCGGGGGACACTCAACGATATAACATACGAGCTATTGGGTAAAGGCCGCGAACTCGCTCAGAGCTTGGGCAGCAGACTGTTCGTTAGTCTCCTGGGCCATGAAGTGGGTGGGTTGGTCGAAAGGCTAGGGGCGGCCGACCACGTCTGCCTGGTAGACCGACCGGAGCTGGAGGAGTTCGCTTCCGACTCTGCCAAAGCAGTGCTGGAGGCCATACTCGAAGATGTTCAACCGCGCTTGGTGCTGCTAGGCAGCACGTCGATTGGCCTGGAGTCGCTGGGTCTCATTTCGGCGCGCAAAGGTGTCCCCTGCCTTGACAACTGCACTCGGCTCGAGTCCAGAGACGGGCAGTTGGTCGCAACCTGCCAGATCTATGGCGGCAAAGTCTTTGTGGAGGTGGCGCTGCCGGAGGCCACAACCCTGGTCGCCGTGGTTCCAGGATCGTTTCCCAAGGAGCCTGGAGAAGTTGCCACCAAGCCTGAACTTCGCAACATCGCTTTGCCACCTGTGTTGCCCGAAGCGCGGACGACGTTTCGGAAATTGTTGGAGCTGCCCCCAGGAGATGTGGATATTACCAAAGCACCCATTCTCGTGGGCATAGGACGGGGCATCCAGAACGCCGACAATATGTCTTTGGCGGAGGAGCTCGCGGCAGCCTTGAGCGGAGTAGTTTGCGCCTCGCGGCCCGTAATCGACCAGGGCTGGCTGCCGTTCACCCGACAGGTTGGGAAGTCCGGCATGACCGTCAAACCTAAGCTTTACTTGGCATTGGGGATCAGTGGCGCGCCGGAGCATCTGGAAGGGATGAAACAATCTGAGCTGATTGTGGCCGTCAACACAGACCCGAACGCGCCCATTTTCAGCGTCGCCCACTACGGCGCGGTAGTTGACGCACTGGAACTCTTGCCATTATTGACGGAAGAGGTTAGCAACCAAGCCACGAAGAAGGCGAGCTCATGATACCTACAACGGCAAAACTAGGGTTGGTACCCGGCTGGGCCGTCCTCTGGTTGTTTTTCCTGGTGGCCGTGGGAATCTTTGCCCGGCGTGTTGTCTTCCTTATTCGTTTGGTTAAGTTGGGCCGAGCAGAGAATCGCTTTGACAATATCCCGGAACGGTTGAAGCGAGTGCTTATCTACGTCTTCGGCCAGCGTCGGCTGTTGGACGAGCCCCTGGTGGGCATTCCCCACGTGCTCATATTTTACGGGTTTCTCGTCTCTTCTTCCTGGGCGGTCCGGATTTCATTGTTGGTCCTACCGCCCCGAAGGCCGAACGAAATATCCTGGGTGTTCTGGGCAAGGTGGGTGTGGAGGTGGGTCGAAGCGTCATCGCCATGCGCAAGGAACTTCGTGAACTTATGACTTACCTCGGAGGCAAAGCCATTCACCCGGTCTTCGGGTTGCCGGGCGGGGTGGCAAAGCCGTTGAACCCAGCCGACCAGCCGAGATTTGTCGAGACAGCAAAAAAGGGTTTGGATTTTGCCCTATTCACCCTGGCCAAATTCGAGGACATTGTTCTGCAGAATCAAGAATACGTCGCGACCATCACCTCAGAAATGTATACCCACCGCACCTACAACATGGGAATGGTCGACGAGAAGAATCGCGTCAATTTTTACGATGGACGAATTCGAGTTGTCGACCCGGAGGGAAAGGAGTTCGGGAGCTTTACGGCGTGCGAATACTTGGACGCCATCGAGGAGCACGTGGAACCGTGGAGTTACATTAAGTTCCCCTTTCTGAAAAGAATCGGCAGGAAAGGATTTGTGGATGGCGCAGAATCCGGCATCTACAGCGTCGCGCCGCTCGCGCGGCTCAACGCCGCAAATGGCATGGCGACTCCGCGCGCGCAAGAGGCGTACATGCAGCTTTATGCTGTGCTGGGCGGCAAACCCGTTCATCATACCCTGGCGAACCACTGGGCGAGAATCGTGGAGATGGTTTACGCCGCGGAACGATTTCTAGAACTCGCCAGCGACCCCGAGATCGTGGACCAGCGAGTGCGTGCGCTCCCCACAGCGGTTCCCACGGTCGGCATGGGCGTGGTCGAGGCGCCACGTGGTACGCTCTTTCACCATTATGAAACCGATGAGGCCGGCCTCATCACGCGGGCGAATTTGATTGTCGCTACACAAAACAACGCGGCACGAATCGCCCTCTCGGTTGACAAGGTCGCACGCGCTCTCCTGGACGCATCGAAGGCCGACGATCAGGGACTCCTCAACATGGTGGAGATGGCCTTCCGAGCTTACGACCCGCGCCATGGATGCGGAACCCACGCGCTTCCCGGTGCGGTGTCGCTCAAAATCTCCATCCGTGACGCTGCCGGAAATCTCTTGCGGACGGTTTCGCGATGAAGGCTGCCTCAGGATGTGTATGTGAAGCAACCCGCGATTATGAGAAGACTGGTTTGCGATCACACGGAGAAATCCCCCCACCTCCGGCACCCATTCTGGTGCTGGGACTCGGAAACGATTTGCTGAAGGATGACGCCGTGGGGATCCGCGTTGCCGAAAGGCTCGCAGCCGTCTTTCCCGACGAAGTCGAAGTTCAATCGATAGCGCTTTTTGGTCTGGCGCTACTGGACTCATTTGTGGGTCGGGATAAGGTGCTTTTGATTGACAGCTATGTTCCCGAGAACTTTGGCTGGTCGAAGATCCGGGAAATCAGGCTCAATGCCATGGTTGAAGCTGGCGCTCCCAGCCCACACTTCGTTGGCTTGGGCGAGATTATCGAGATCATGCGCGCGCTGGAAATCGGTTTTCCACGGCAGATTCGCATCTTGGCGATTCCTGTCCTCGATCCAGTCACTTTCTCAAGTGAAATGTCTTTCCAAGTCCAGGCTCACGTAGGCAGAGCCGTGCAGCGGGCAAGCCGTATCGCTTGGGGGTGGATTGCCCAAGAAGGCAATGGGCGAGATACCTAGAGATCCGGAAAAACTTAAGTCGTTTGTAAAACCTATAAGGGGAGGGTCTTAAGATGGAAGGACTTCAACAAATCCTGGCGGAGCATCCCTTTTTCAATGGCATGGAAGAACGCCTTCTCCAGATTCTAGCGGGATGCGCAAGCAACGTACGCTTCGACCAAGGCGACGTAATCTTTCGCGAAGGTGAGGAAGCAGACAAGTTTTATCTGATTCGCAACGGGAGGGTGGCATTGCAGGTAATTTCCGACCATCGAGGCCCCTGACGATCTCGACCCTCGACGGCGGTGACATTTTGGGTTGGTCGTGGCTCTCTCCCCCTTATCGGTACAAGTTCACCGCCCGGACGGTGGTAGCCACACGGGTCATCTCACTGGATGGAAAGTGCCTCCGGGAAAAAGCACAAAAAGACGACAAGTTGGGTTATGAACTTCTGAAGCGCTTCGTTCCCATCATTGAGGACCGCCTTCAGGCGACAAGACTGCAACTCTTGGATGTCTACAAAGATTAGGACCAACAGTGACCGCAGGAGGCGGCACGCGAACTGGAAAGAGCTGTGGCCATTGCTCCCCATCTGGCCAAAGCCCATTCCCAATTGGCGCGAGCCTACACGGCATTGGGGTTTCAGGATAAGGCCCAACAGGAGTCGGAACGTGCCACGGGCCCGCAGGCAGTTGACAGCATAATAGAAAATAGAACCATATTGACTATCGAAGGCGAAAACGATAGCATCCGACCTTGCCTTTCGCCCTGGTTGGTGGCGCAAGGATCCTCCCTATGTGAGCTTGCTTTCGCGTTGGGTCCTTTCCTAAGATTGGCTTCCGTCGGTTCTCGGGTCGGAGAGAAGGAGCGCTTATGCCTCGACAAATCTCCGTTTTTGTCTTTCCAGCCATCCGCCGGTTCGGCAGGATCATGACTCGCATCCCCATTCTTGCTTTACTTATCTTCCTGGTTAAACCGATGCTCGCGTCCGCGCAATCGTACAGTGGCTCGTTAACTGGCGTGGTCAGCGATTCTTCCGGCGCGGTGATTCCTAACGCGCAAGTCACGCTGACCGACACGGGCAAGGGGTTCGACTACAAAACCACCACGACCGCGGTCGGGCGTTACCTCTTGCGGTCGCTGCCGCCAAGCACTTACAAGCTGACGGTGGAGAGCAAGGGTTTTGCCCCGTCTACGCAGGACCGGATCGTACTGGACGTCGATCAGAACGCGACGGTCGACGTCACACTGCAAGTCGGCGGCACCATGCAAGCGGTGGAAGTGAAAGCCACACCACCCGTCCTCGAAGCCCAGGATGCCACGACCGGCCAGGAGATCAACCGCACGTTTATTAACGATCTGCCCCTGATCGGGCGGGGCGTCACCGATCTTGCTTTCTTGGCCCCGGGTGTCAATCCGGCTCCGGGCTGGACCTTCGGCTCCATGAACAGCATGTATACGACCAACAATTTCACCTCCAATGGCGGGCGCAATGCGACGTCTGACATGCTTGTGGACGGGGTCAGCGCCTCGGGCTACAACTCGAACACGGCCATCCAATATCCGCTCTACATGCCCTCGGTGGATGCGGTGCAGGAATTCAAAGTCCAGCAAAATAACTTCAGCGCCGAAATTGGCTACAGTTCCAATACGGTGCTGAATGTGGTGACGCGTTCCGGCACCAACCAGTTTCACGGGAGCGCTTACGAATTTCTCCGCAACCAGATCTTTGACGCGAACAACTGGTTCAATAACGCCTACGGCATCAACCTCCTGCCTTTGCGCTATAACGATTTTGGCGCTACGGCCGGTGGCCCCCTCCAGAAGGACAAGACGTTTTTCTTTGCGGACTACGAAGGTTCGCGCATTCACGCGATGAGTTCGGCATTCCACGCCGGCGTTCCCAGTCAAGCCGAGCGGTCGGGAGACTTCGGAGAGCTTTGCACCTATGCTGGAGGCACGTTCGATTCGAGCGGCCTCTGTAATGCCCCCAATGGCGCCGGGCAGCTTTGGGATCCCTATTCGGGCGTCTACAACGCGAATCTGGGCGGGGCGGTCCGTTCGCAGTTCATCCCCTTTAACAACATGTCCACCTACCAGAGTCCGGGAAATCCCAATCTCAACGGTACCGGGCTCCAACTCGCCGCCAAGCCTGGCAACCTGATCGATCCCGTCGCTTCCAAGATCATGTCTTACTTCCCGCTGCCCGACTTGAATGTGGGCGCCGCGAATTACAATCCTTATGATAATTGGACGAGCAACGGCCTTGGCGTCAACAACCACAACCAATTCGACGCGCGGATCGACCGCCGTTTCGGTGACCACAACCAGCTCACGGGGAGGTTTTCCTACGCCAGCAGCCCGAGTAATGGCGGAGCGTCTTGCTTCGACAATCCCATGGACCCGTGCTCGAGTGGCACGACTTCCTGGGAGCAAAGAGCCATTGCTCTGAATGAGGTCCACACGTTCAGTCCGAGTACGGTGCTCACGCTGTCCTACGGCTTCGCCCGCCAGTTTGTTAATCAGCCAGGTCCAGCCGCAAGCTTTCCTAGCTTTGATCCGGTCAAAGACCTCGGATTTCCGAGTTACATGGGAGATTCGGGCGTCAAGGCCGCACCTGTAATCGTCCTCTACGGGGGCTACTATCAGGCGGGTCCTCTCAATGCGATTGGCGGACAGCCTTGGGCCATCCTTCGCAACGCGGAGGAAACCCACCACCTCATTGGAGCCCTCGATCACATGCAAGGGCGGCACGAGTTCAAATTCGGCGGCGAGATGCGCGTCCATCACATCAACCAGGGGCAACCAGGCACTCCCGCGGGGTACTTCACTTATGACTACACCACCACTTCCCAGGGACCGAACTACGGCGGCGGTGACGCCATGGCCGGTTTGCTGACCGGCACCAGCACCAGTGGTTGGGGACAGTACGAAATACCCCCCTACTTCGCCATGCAGAATATCGGCTACGCCTGGTACTTTCAGGACAACTTTCGAGTCAGCGATAAGCTCACGTTGAACCTGGGTGCCCGTTACGAATTGGAATATCCGCGCACCGAGCGCCACAATCGCGCGGCGTGGTTCGACCCAACGCTGGCGTCGCCCCTCGGCAACGTGCCCGGTGTGGGTCAAATCGAGGGTGGGCTCGTCTATGCCAGCAACGCAGAACGGCATATCGTGAACACCAATTACGCGGGGATAGCTCCTCGCCTAGGGGTCTCCTATCGTTTGAAGCCCAAACTCGTCCTGCGCACGGGTTACGGGGTGTTCTACAATCCCAGCCAGTTTGTGGCCTCTAGCCCCTCCGGCAGTACTGGCGGTACAGACGGGTTTGACGCTACCACGAGTTGGCTCCCTACCTACCAAGGCGACGGAGCCACGCCGTGGGGCCGCATGAGCAATCCCTTCCCGAGCGGTCTTGTCTTTCCGACAGGAAGTTCCCTCGGCGCGATGACGAACGTCGGTACGGGCATTTATGAGTACCTGCGCAATTTGATCGCACTTCCTTACACACAAACCTGGAACGGGGGATTTCAGTACGAATTGCCGGGCGGCCTAGTCGTGGAAGCCAACTACGTGGGGACCAAGGGAACGCATCTTTACTTCGCAGGCGCTTCGGCGCTGAATTATTTGGGTCCATGGATCGAGAAAGCAAGCCCCGGCGAGATCGCCAACCTCATTAGCTACGTGAATAACCCCTTCTATGGGATCATCACCAATCCCTCGTTTCCACTTTCCAACCCGCAGGTGCAGGCGCTGCAACTTCTTTACAAGTATCCACAATACACATCAGTTAATATGCAAAATCCGCCTTGGGCCAATTCCATTTACAACGCCCTCCAGTTGCGGGTGGAGAAGCACATCTCGAAGGGGCTGCAACTGCTGGTGAATTATACCAACTCGAAATCCATTGACGACGCTTCGGTTTCGACCAACACCACCTGGCTGGGCGGGTTCATCAGCCAAATTGACCCCAACAACCGCAAGCTCGAACGGGCGGTCTCCGAGTACGACGTCCCCCAAGTCCTCAATGTCGCTTACACGTACCAGCTTCCGTTTGGAAATGGGAAACACTGGGGAGGAAGTTGGAACCGCTGGATCGATGGCTTTTTGGGTGGCTGGCAAACCAACGGCATGTGGCGATTCGATGACGGCCAGCCGATGAGCCTGGGGGAGGTAGGCGGTGGCTTGGCGCTTCCCGGTTACGGACAGCGGCCGAACCTGATTGGACAACTCCGCGTCAATCCGCGGTCCAAATGGTTCTGCTCCGATCCGGACTGTGGTTACTTCTCAAACCAGGGCGCGACCACTGAACCCACGGACGTCGCGGTGCTTCCGGCTAATTACACCATTGGTAATGCCCCGCGCGACCTGCCCGACGTGCGCGTGCCCGGCACCAGCACGGGTGCTCTTTCCCTTTTCAAGGAAATCAGCCTGAACAAGTTGCGTGAGGGATCGCGCGCGGAGTTCCGCCTGGAATCGTTTAATGCCTTGAACCACCCGCAATTCTGCGGACCGAACACCACGGTCAATGGCGGGAGTTTCGGTCAAATCACCTGCCAAGCCAATTCTCCTCGGGAAGTGCAATTGGCCCTGAAGCTATATTGGTAAGTGGGCGGTGACAATTTCAAATTTCAAATTCCAGATCTCCGAACTCGTGAAATCGCCTGTAAGAGGGTCAGGTCGAAGGGAACGTGACCGCGCCCGCGAGGCTGGTCGCGGTCCACCCTCTTGCCTCAAGGCGACCGCTCGGAGAGCAGGTGTGAAAAAATTGGCTGTCATGCTGAGCGAAGCGAAGCATCTGCATTTATCTCCTTGAAAGCAAACAAATGCAGATTCCTCGCTACGCTCGGAATGACACGGCTGGCCGATTTTTTCACACCTTCAGAGGGCAAGACCCACTTTGCATGCGTTTGCATTCTGAGATCACGGATAGAGTTCCTCGGGAGGTATTGCTCTGCATTTTTGCTGCGGGCCTTCTCGCCTTTAACACCCCGCGCTTTGCCCAGGTTCCTACCGGCGCTCTTCATGAAGCCATTGCGGACCTCAACGAGCAGAAGTATCAGGAAGCGGAAACGATCCTGCGAGGGGTTCTGCGCGACCAGCCGCAGGAGCCAACCGCGCTGGGCCTGATGGGAGTAGCTCTCGACGGGCAGAAGCGGTTTGCGGAAGCCGAGAAATTCTATACTCAAGCCGTGAAGCTCGATTCCGGCTCGGCTGCACTTTTCAACAATCTCGGTACCCATTATCTTGCAAGGGGTGACCGCGGGGGCGCGCGCCAGGCCTACCTTGCTGCCATCAGAATCAATCCGCGCGACCCCAACGCAAATCGACAGCTTGCTCAGATCGCGATCGAGGCGAAGCATGGCTCCGAGGCGCTTCGGTATCTCGGCCGGTTGCCCCAAGAGGAGCAGGCAACGCCCGCCGTCTCGATCGTGCGCGCGCAGGCGCTCGCGGCGGCTGGAGAACCATCTGCCGCGGAATCACTGCTACTTCATACCCTCGAGCAGTCCCGTGATGACCCTCGGGTAGCTTTCTCCGCAGGCATAGTGTTTGCCGGCTGGAAGCATTATGAAAAGGCCGAGGAGGCCTTTACCGTAGCCTTGCGGGCAGCGCCCACGGATTTTGACGTCCAGTACAACCTGGGCTTGGCGGCGCTTGGCGCTAAACATTTCGATCGTGCGGCCGACGCTCTCCAGGTGGCGTTGCGGCAGCGGCCTGACGATCCAGACTGTCTCTACAACCTGGCGCGTGTTTATGATGGTCAGAACCGAACCGACCTTGCCGTGGCGCCACTCGAGCGGGCGCAAAGCCTGGCTCCTGAACGGCCGGACATTCTGCTACTGTTAGCCACCCTCACGGAAAAGCTGGACTACTACCGCGACGCCGCTACGGCTTACGACCGTTACCTGAAACTTCGGCCGCAAGATGACCAGGCATGGCGGGAGCGCGGATTTGCTCTGGCGCGCGCGGCCCGCACTGAGGACGCCCTCCGCGACCTCAGGGCCTACGTTCGCCGAAAACCTCGGGACCCGCGCGGCCTGTATGAGCTGGGAGTGGTGGAGACGATTCGCGATCGGGGCAAGGCTCTCTCGGATTTCAACGCGGCCCTCTCTATCGATCCGAACCTCATCGCGGCACGCTACGCGCGCGCAGTGCTCTACTACCAATCGGGTCGGTACGCTGAAGCCCTCAAAGATTTGCGGACGGTTCTCGCACATGAGCCGAACCACGTGGGGGCGCTTGATGCGCTGGGCGAAACCGAGCTTCGATTCGGACATCCGCACGAGTCGGTGCAGGCCTTGAGTCGCGCTGCGGAGCTCGCGCCTGACGATCGCCTGGTCCTGATGCATTACAGCCGCGCGCTCGCTCGAGATAATCGCCTGGGGGAAGCTCAGGCGATTCAGAAAAGATTTCAGCAACTGCCTCCCGCCGCAAACAGCAGCCGTCCTCACGGCGGCTTGCTGAGCTTTCTGGACTTACCCCCCGCACAGCAACGCGCCAAGTACATGGAGAATCTGCAAACACGTCTGCGGATGAATCCTGAGGATATGGGTCTGAAAGCACGTATCGCGAATGAAGAACTGGCCGCGGGGAAGCAAACGGAAGCGCTCGAAATGTTCAAGCAGGTGCTCGCCGGAAGCACCGACGCGGACATGCTTGAAGATTGCGGCCGGGCGCTGCTGGATGAAGAGCAGTATGAGGCGGCGCGCGGATTCCTGGAAAAGGTCCTGGCCATCGAGCCTTCTCGAGCCGGCGCTCGCCTCGACTTGGCCATCACGACCTTTCACACCGCCGGCCCTGAGGCTGCCTTGAATGAGCTTGATAAGTCGCCGGCGGACCAGCAAAAGGGTGATTTCTTCCTTCTACGGGCGCAGCTACTCGACGCTCTGGGGAAGCCGGAGAAAGCCGCGGAGGCACTGAATCGAGGTTTTGAAGCTGCCCCCACCCGCCCCGATCTTTACTTTCAAGCAGCCGTATTTCTTGTGAAACACGGCCAGGCTCGACAGATGATTGAGATGCTGGGGCGCGCTGACAAGATTATTCCGGGGGATCCAAAGCTGATGCTGACTCGCGCCATCGGCTTCGAGTTGCTGCGGGAGCACGAAGAGGCGGTGGCGCTACTCTCCCAGCTCGAGTCGCGCGAGCCGACCTGGTCCCTGCCTTATGAGATTCACGGAATCATTCTGACCATTCGCATCCGGCCGGCAGAGGCCAGGCCGATCCTTGAAACCGCCATCGCACTGGGCGCCGACGATCCCCAGTCCTATTTCTACCTTGCTTCAGCAATTATTCAGGCCAATACGGAAGACGCCCCCGAAGCACAGAAGGCTATTGACCGGGCGCTGACGCTTGACCCCAAGGACCCTTATATCCAATCACTGGCCGGCCGCATCGCTTACCTCAGCAAGGACTATCCCGCGGCCTTGCAGCATTTGCAGGCTGCATTGGCAATCTGGCCGGATATGATCGAAGCTCATCAGACGCTGAGTGGAACGTATCGCGCGCTTGGCGAGAAAGAGAAGGCGGTGCAGGAATTGAAGACCGTGTTGCGCATCAAGCAACAGAATCCCACGGCAGATCAGGAGTTGCCGTTTTCGATAGGGGACATGCTTTTTTCCGTCGGCGCCCGCAGTGCTTCTCATGAATGAAGGTAAGGCGCCCTGCCCACGGCGAGCACAGGGTGGCGCTCATGCCCTCTTACGGTTTTTCGCCGGGAACTTCTGGAGCAGGCAACTTTCCGGAGACAGTATCTTCGAATTTCTTCCGAGCCAGCGCTTGCAGTCTCCCTGATTTCTGACTTCCGCGTCTCGCGTGCTTTGGAGAACCAGGGGTAAGAGGCAAATTCTGTTTTTGTAGACGGCGAAATCCGCCTTCCATACAACCCAAAGAGGATTCTGCCCGAAAAACGCCCTCCCACGCCGGAATCCCGCCAAACGCCAGGATTGTCGATGGGAAACCGACTTTTCAGGCCAAATCCTGAGTGCGATCCCAACTGTCCCGCTTGTAGCGATTTGCAACCGATCGGGCCAGACGCCGGGTTGTGCGGGGAATCGGATAATAGCCAGGAAGCTTAACTTGGTCGGCTCTCCGGATCACTGCCCCTTCAAGCGTGCGGTCCAGCCGGTGATCAACGTGAGTGGGGAGGAGGTGCCGGAGGAGAATGAGTTGATGAGGAAGCGACCATCGGGAGCGACGGCGTACTGAAACCAGCCGAACGTGGCTGTGGTAATGCGGGTTTGAGCGACAACTTGCGGCGGGCTGGCCGAACTTGTTGTAGAGTTGAAGGCCACAACCATTAACTTTCGATCCGGCTGGACAAAGAATATCTTCCTGCCGTCATGGCTCCAACGTGGCTGCGCGGACCCGGGTATATTTGAGATTTGGACATGAGAGCCGGGGCCGGGAAAGGGCTGAACAAAAATCTCGCGCTGGGGCATTCCGATGTAGGCGATCCATTTCCCGTCTGGGGAGAATTGAGGTTCCGCACCGAACTTCGCGAACCGTCTGGGTTTGTGATCGAACGGAGAATAGACGTCCAGACTCGGGAACGCGCCTCCCTCCAAGCTCATATAGATCAACTGGCCATCTTGAGACCAGTCGCAAGGGATGACGTTGGTCCCGGTCACGAGTGGCCGAGGAGGACCCGAGGCATCGGCGGGAACTTCTTCGATGTTCAAAGAAGTGTCGCGAAAGGCAATAGATTTCCCATCGGGGGACCATACGGGGTTACTCTCATTCCCACCGTCGGTAAGGCGAGTGCTGATTCCGCGTTGGAGGTCATAGATACGGATAAAGTGCTTGCCGTTGTGTTCATCATCCGAATAGACCGCTAGCGACCGACCGTCCGGAGAAAACTGGGGACCCTCGTAACCAATCTCGGGAAACTGACCGAGCTCCTTCCAGGTGGAGTCGTACCAGACAAGCCGCGAGGGGGCATCGGCGGCGGACTGGAAAACCAGCTTGCCCTCCTGTGAAGCAGAAAAGCTGGACTGCCAGAAGTCGAAGAACTTATCCACTTCCTGTTGTGTCAGCGGAAGCGGCGGTCCGGTGGTTTGGAGGCGGCTGGTATCGAAAGGTTGGGCCATGACGTTGCGGTCGCGGACATAGACCAGATTGCCCGAGGCAAAAAGCACGTTGCCGATGATATCAGCGGAGACCTGTTTGCGTGTGTCGGTCCCGAGTGAGGCCACGTAAAGGCCATTGCGCTGGAGGTTGGTGGAGCCGCTCCAATTCACGAAATAGAGGAAGTGTTTGCCATCGGGCAGGAAAGAAGGCCAATGTTGAGATTCAGTGCTATTCGGGGGAAGCTTGGTGACGGCCTCGGGTACACCGCCATCGGCGGGGACACGGTAAAGAGGGCCCGTGATGCCGGGAGCGAACACAATGACGCCGTCTTGGTTCCAAGTACCGCCGAAACCCCCTGCGGCATCACAGATGGTCTGAACCGCGGAATTTGCGAGATCGATGGTCTTGAGTCGTCCCTGGGCGAAGAAACCAACACGGAGGCTATCAGGTGACCAGAAAGGATAGATTGCACCCTCTGTGCCCGTGAGTTGCTGTGCGTTGGAAGAGGCTAGCCCCCGCACCCAAAGAGCAGTTTTGCCGTCCGACCCAAGGGCGACGAAGGTCAAGCGCCTGCCGTCCGGAGAAATTGCGAAGTTGTACGGAAGGAAGGACGCGTATGGAGGTGGCATCAAGGAAGACCGTACTAGTTCTGGCTGCAGCCTCGGGAGGTGGTAATAGCTCAAGGCTAGAAGTAACGAGGCGAGTAGGGCCGCAGCCGCCCACCCAACATATTCGCGCTTTCTCCGGCGTACAGTGACCGTCGCCGGAACGCCCGCCCCCGTGCCACCCTCCAGGACCCCCTGAAGTTGAAGCTTCACGTCATGTGCCGCCTGCCAACGCTCGTCGGGGTCTTTGGCGAGACACAACTTCACCAGTCGCTCGAGGGCCACTGGCGCCAATGGCTGCACCGCGGTGAGCGGTTGCGGTTCCCGTTCCAGCACCGAGGCCATCACGCTCACCGGGTTCGTCCCCTCGAAAGCTCTGCGCCCTGCGGCCATTTCGTAAAGAACGGCACCCAGGGCGAAGATGTCCGAGCGCGTGTCGGCATCGCTGCCCCCCAGTTGCTCTGGCGACATGTACGGGAAAGTCCCAATCAGGGTTCCTTGTTCCGTCAGTGGATTACTCGCGGTCGGCAGGGTTTGGTGGGACGCTTGGCCCTCCCGCATAAGCCCAAAAGACCGCTTTGGGTGTATGGCCTTCGCCAAGCCGAAATCGAGCAGCTTCGCGCCCGACGCGGTCAGCATGATATTTCCGGGTTTGAGATCGCGGTGAACGACGCCTTGGCGGTGGGCTTTGTCGAGCGCGTCGGCGATCTGAATTCCATAGCGCAGCACTTGTTCGGTGGGCAGCGGTCCGCGCTTGAGGCGTTCCGCCAGCGTCTGGCCCTCGAGGTACTCCAGAACCAAATAGTCCGTCTGATCCTGTCGACCGAAATCGTACAGCGTGCAGATGTGCGGATGATTGAGGCTGGAAATCATCCGGGCCTCACGCTCAAGGCGCCGTCGTAGGTCGGCGTCGGCGGAAAGTTCGGTGGGCAGGACCTTGATGGCTACGGTACGATCCAAGCGTGTGTCGCGAGCGCGATACACCTCGCCCATACCGCCCGAACCGATCGGCGAGACCACCTCGTACGGTCCGAGTTTTGTGCCTGGTGTGAGTTGCATAGCCAGCCCTGATTATACCTGCAACCCCTGGGATCGAGTGAGGGAATCCGGGCCATGAGTCAGGAAGTCGTGCGCTGCGAGACCGTTTGGCTACCGGCATACGTGCTTCGAGACATCTTCAGCCTCGCGAATTCATAGTGCTTATGATTATGCCAAAAACGGGCCGAGCAATATTGCAGTGACCTTTGTTTGTCGCGCCGTCTATGCCCAGTCAATTCAGTAGCTCACCGGATAGCTGTTGAGAAAGCCCTTCGCGCGACCTAAACGGGATATGGAACGAAATACGCCCTTCCAAATTGGAATCCACTCCTACCGTTGGGCCAGATGATGGGAATCCGACTTATCATTCCCAATCCATTCTTTGTGTCCAGCATCCATGAGTTGCGACTTTTAGGCAAGTTCTGTTTTGCAGTCGAGACCGCATCACGGTTGATCCAGCATGGCGAGGTGTTGCCGCGGACACCACTCCGGGGAACTGTTCCGCCACTTGAACTGTCCCAGCTAGTCCTATTGCGTTGACTCGCCAGTACACGCGGCGTATGCTGGCGTCATTCCGGAGTTCGCCAGCATCTTGCTGTGAGGTAATCGCCTCATGGTTGGTAAGACCGTTTCCCACTATCGCGTCGTGGAGAAGCTCGGTGGCGGCGGCATGGGTGTTGTCTATAAGGCCGAGGACACCACGCTGGGCCGTCAGGTCGCTCTCAAGTTTCTGCCTGAGGAATGGAGCAAGGCTAGTCAGGCCCTGGAACGCTTCAAGCGCGAAGCCCGCGCCGCCGCGGCGTTGAACCATCCCAACATCTGCACGATTCACGAAATCGGCGAGCATGAAGGCCAGCCCTTCATCACTATGGAGTTGCTGGAGGGGCAGACCCTGAAGCAGCGCCTTGCCGGGAAACTGCTCAAGACGGACGAACTGCTCGACCTCGCCATCCAGATTGCCGATGCGCTGGACGCTGCCCACGCGAAGGGAATCATCCATCGGGACATCAAGCCGGCGAACATCTTTGTCACGATACGTGGCCAGGCGAAGGTCCTGGACTTTGGCTTGGCCAAGCTGGCGCCAAGGGCCAGGCGGGCGGCGGAAGCGGTGGGAGGCTCTGCGCTGCCCACCGCATCGGTCGAACCGGAACAGCTCACCAGCCCCGGCGAGGTGATGGGCACAGTCGCCTACATGTCGCCAGAGCAGGCGCGAGGCGAGGAGACCGACGCGAGAACTGACTTGTTCAGCTTTGGCGTGGTCCTGTACGAGATGGCGACAGGTCACCCCGCTTTCTCGGGGGCAACTTCCGTGCTCATTCTTGATGCGATCCTGCACAAAGCCCCTACCTCGCCGGTTCGACTGAATCCCGACTGCCCTGCGGAGTTGGAACACATCATCAACAAGGCGCTGGAGAAAGACCGGGAGACGCGCTATCAGACAGCCTCTGACCTGCGGGCCGACCTGAAGCGCCTGAGGCGGGACACGGAATCCGGGCGTGTAGGGGTGAGCGGCGCTCGCCCGGCCGAACGCCGTTCGGCCCTACGAAAACTCTGGAAGGTTCTTGTTCCCGCTGCCCTGATACTTGTCGCGGCTGCCATCGGGGGAACGCTCTACTTCCGCTCGCGCCAGGCCATGGCCCGCCTGACCGACAAGGACACCATCGTCCTCTCCGATTTCGACAACAAGACGGGCGATGCGGTATTCGACGACACGCTGAAGCAGGGACTCTCGGTGCAGCTTGAGCAATCCCCCTTTCTCGACCTGGTTTCCGACCGCAAGGTGAACGAGACATTGAAGCTGATGGGCCGTCCCGCCGGCGACCGGCTGACGCCGGAGGTTACACGCGAGGTCTGCCAGCGCACAGGCAGCAAGGCCATGCTGACCGGCTCGATTGCGGGGCTGGGCAGCCAGTACGTGATTGGCCTGAAGGCCGTGAACTGCAACACGGGGGATGTGCTGGCGGAGGCGCAGGAGCAGGCGGCGGCCAAGGAAGCGGTGCTCAAGGCTCTGGACGCTGCGGCAGTCAGCATGCGGAGCAAGCTGGGCGAGTCGCTCGGCTCGGTGGAGAAATACGCCACGCCGGTGGAGGAAGCAACCACGCCATCCCTGGAGGCGTTGAAAGCCTACAGCCTGGGAGTAAAGACGTTCAATACAAAAGGCGACACAGCCGCGCTGCCTTTCTTCAAACGGGCGGTGGACCTTGACCCAAATCTTGCCATGGCCTACAGCTGGATGGCGACGGCTTACTTCGACCTCGACGAAATCGGGTTGGGGGCCGAAAATGCTCGCAAGGCATACGACCTGCGGGAGAAGGTAAGCGAACGGGAGCGGTTCAACATCGAGGGATTCTACTACGTAACGGCAACCGGTGAACTGGAGAAGGGGGCGCAGACCGACGAGCTGTGGCAGCAGACCTACCCAAGAGACGCCATGGCCTACACTGAGCTGGGAGCCATTTCCGCCACCCTGGGAAACTGGGAAAAGGCATTGGAGGAATGGCGAGAGGCGCTGCGCTCGGAGCCAAACAATGGGCTCAACTATTATCTCCTCGGCCTCGCGTACATGAGCTTCAACCGGCTGGACGAGACGGCGGCGGTGTACAAGCAGGCCGAGGAGCGCAAGCTGGAGAGCCAGTTTCTGCTCCAGAGCCGCTACTGGTTGGCTTTTCTGAAGGACGATACGGCGCGGATGGCACAGTTGCTCTCAGCCGCCATGGGCAAGCCCGGCTCGGAAGACCTGTTGCTGGCCATGCAGGCGGACACGGAAGGTTGGTACGGCAAGCTGAAGAACGCGCACGAGCTGACCGGGCGGGCGATGGATTCAGCCCAGCGCAACAACGCCAAAGAGACGGCCGCAGGATATCAGGCAGAGGCGGCGCTGCGCGACGGAGAAGCGGGAAACCGGGAACAGGCGCGTGCCGAGGCCAATGCGACGTTGAAGCTGGCCCCCAACCGCGATGTGCGGGCGATAGCGGCGCTGGCCCTGGCGCGGGGAGGCGATACGGCGGGGGCGGAGAGGCTGGCGGCCGAACTCGAAGAGACCTTCCCGCTGGACACGCTGGTGCAGAGGTATTGGCTGCCCACCATCCGGGCGGGGGTCGCCCTGGAACGCCAAGACCCGAACCGGGCAATCGAGCTATTGAAGGCGGCGAGCACGGTCGAACTTAGCTCAATTACGGCCGCCCTGACTATATTCCTGTGCCCCGCTTATTTGCGTGGGGAAGCCTGTCTCATGCTGCACGACGGAGAACGAGCAGCAGTGGAATTTCAGAAGTTCATCGACCACCGGGGAGTGGTGATGAACTTTCCCTGGGGTGCGTTGGCCCGCCTCGGACTGGCACGCGCTTACGCCATGCAGGGCGACACGGGCAAAGCCCGCGCCGCCTATCAGGATTTCCTCACCCTCTGGAAAGACGCCGACCCTGATGTTCCCATCCTCAAGCAAGCGAAGGCGGAGTACGCAAAGTTGCAATAACCCCTGTTCTCCGACCTGCGCTTCCCGGGCCTCCTGCGCTGCATGAACTTCCAGCCATGAGCACGCGATCCCTTGAGCGCCCGAGATCATGACAGGGGGATATCAACCGGCAACCTTATTCAGTAAAGCACGTCCTTCTCGCCCTTTTCGGCGATCTTTTTATCAAAGTCAGCTACAATCAGATCCCGGCGCGCCATGACTGCCTCGACTTGCGTCTTGGTAATGTGCGGCGAGGTTCAACCACCCCAAAGGTGCTTTACTTCCGTAATGTGTGATTCTATACTCCACCTGTACAGGTAGTATCAACGACGGGCGTATTCACCAAGCCAAACGCGCGCCAGCCAGACGCGCAATCAGAGGAGAATACCACGAGAAAAGTCATCGTGATTCTACTGTTCGCCTCGTTTGCAGTGCTCGGACTTGCCTCCCACGACGCTGTTGCCTACGGGCAGGAGAAGGCAGCGGTGGGCCCACAAGTAACCCGTTGGCACGGCCACATCGTCAGGCTCTACAAGGACGAGTCCAAGATGGACGTGCGCAGGGGAAACACCATAAAGACGATCCGCTTCGACAGTTCGACAAAGTGGACCGAGGGTACGAAGGTCATCGATATGAGTAGCTCACCGGGCTTTGGCCCGGCAACGAAGGACGAAAATAGGCGAGAGTGATGTAAGGTATTGCTGGATGGGGCGGCGAGAGAGGTCGTTTCACTCTGGCGCAGCAGGAAGCCCGCGT
>Ga0326727_10006238_pt1 | contig 32921 bp, 29 predicted proteins | sample MB2enrmetagenome_FD_207643 | JGI IMG/M metagenome (GOLD analysis project Ga0326727, IMG submission 207643) | Lab enriched peat soil microbial communities from McLean, Ithaca, NY, United States - MB29MY | ecosystem: Environmental > Terrestrial > Soil > Wetlands > Peat | place: USA: New York...
CGCAGATGCCGGGCATGGACGGCTTCACGCTGGTGCAACGCCTCCGTCAGCAAACCGACTTGGGCAAGATGACCATCATGATGCTGACTTCGGCCGGGCAAAGGGGTGACGCGGCGCGCTGCCGGGAATTAGGCATCGCCGCCTATCTGGTCAAACCGATCGTGCAGTCGCAACTCTTCGACGCTGTACTCAATGTCTTGGCGACCAAGGATCAACAACCTCACGAACTTCCTCTGGTTACCCGTCACTCTTTGCGCGAAGCCCGTCAGAACCTGCGGATTCTGCTGGCCGAAGACAATGTCGTCAACCAGGTACTGGTGTGCCGGCTCCTGGAAAAACACGGTCACAGTGTGGTGGTGGCCAATAATGGCCGCAAAGCCCTGGAAGAACTGGAAAAGGAGAAGTTCGATTTGGTCCTCATGGACGTTTCCATGCCGGATATGGATGGCTATGAAGCCGTCGCAGCCATCCGCGCCAAGGAGGGAGCGGCGCAAACCCATATTCCGATCATCGCCATGACTGCCCATGCTATGAAAGGTGATCGTGAACACTGCCTTGCCGCTGGAATGGACGCCTACATCTCCAAGCCTGTTCAACCCAAAGAACTCTCTGAAATCATCAAGTCGCTGGCACTGGTTCCTGCCTAGGGGCTCGACCCTGACGGGTCATTGGGAGCGGCGCTTTCCAATTGACTTGTCCCCTTCTGCCCATTAGATTCTGAACATGCGTGGCTTGCAGTAGTGTCTCAGTTTGAACTAGAGGCGGCTTTACGCCGCCATTTGGCGAGGTAAACTCGCCGCTACGAATTCAAACTGAGACACTACCTGGCTTGCAGTTGCTTTGCGCATCTGTCGCGCTTGCTGTACTCTCGTCGGCGAGTGCGTTTGCCCAAGGCGGTAGAGTAGCGATCACGGTTGACGATCTGCCGTATGCCGGTAACGCCGCCACACGGCAGAAACCCTGCTTCTTCCACCGTCGAGGCGCGAACCTCTATCCGTGGCCGTCGCTCATTCCCACGGCGGTTCGTGGAAACCATACGAAACCCTTCCTATTTTCGAACGGATCGGCTGTTAACAGTTCTGCTCATCCAATCATCTATACTATACAGAGCGACTGAAGTGACTGCGCATCGCTTCGTGGCACGGCCGTCCCGGCCGTGCGCACGGGCGGGACGCCCGTGCCACCATTTATGTCGCTCTGTATAGATAAAGGATTGACTAGCGATGGGCTCAAGTCTGGAAGAGGGTTTTGAAATGCTCACTGCGGGCTTGGGAGGCCAGCTTGTGGGGGAACAACTGGAACTCTCCGAGAACGCCAGGTTAGTGTGTGCGGCGCGCGACGGAGACCGCGCCGCATTCGGCCTCCTTTACGACCGGTACGCCCGGATGGTCCACGGAATCATGCTGGCCAAGGCCCCCATCGCGGCGGTGGACGATTTGGTTCAGGATGTCTTCGTACTGGCGCTCCGCCGGCTGTCAACGCTGCGTGAAGTCGGAAGCTTTGGAGCGTGGCTCGCAGCCATCGCACGCAATCTGGCCAAAGATCACCACCGCCGATCGGCCCCCGAGGAGCAACTGGCCGTGGATGTGTCCGAAGAAGAAATAGAGATGCGCGTGAGCGGCGGCGATCAGGAAGCTTCCGCGAACCTGATTTTGGACGCGATCAAAACTCTGCCGGACGCCTATCGGGAGCCTTTGATTCTCCGCCTTGTGGAAGGCATGACCGGCCCGGAGATCGCTGCACGCACCGGCCTGACGGCCGGCTCAGTGCGCGTCAACCTGCATCGGGGGATGCAGCAGCTCCGCGCCATACTGAGCCCCAGTCCAGGCAGGTCAGGACAGGAAGGGCCGTAATCATGAATGCGGGAAACAACGAAGCAAAAAAAGAAGTCCACGCCATGGGGAACGACTATTTATGGGACAGGTCAGGCGAGCCTGACCCTGAAATTCAAAGGCTGGAAGCATTGCTCGAGAGATTTCAATCGCACCGGCCCAGGCCGGCATTCCCTGAACTCGCGCCGGCCACAAGATGGTGGATGATGCCTCGCCGGCCGCGATGGGTTCTGGCTCTGGCAGCCGTGGCTGCAGTGGCGGCCGTGTGCGTTACGACGGTGCGGGTGTACGAAAGGAAGCCGGACCGCGACACGGCCGCGGGGTGGGATGTCTCGGTCATGGAGGGCACCCCTCGATTGGGGCGTAAGGCCGTCAGCGAGAAAGAAGGAAACAGCCGGCTCGGCGTCGGCCAAACCCTCGAAACGGGCCCACAGGCTCGGGCAAGACTTCGGGATGAGGAGATTGGCCAGATCGAGGTGGAACCCGGTACACGCCTGCGGTTGTTGAACGTGGGCTCGGGCTTGAAGCGGATTGCTCTCGATCTCGGCACAATCCACACTTTTATCTGGGCGCCTCCGGGCCAATTCGTGGTCGATACTCCGTCCGCAATGGCGGTGGATTTGGGCTGTGCGTATACCTTGAAGGTGGACGACACAGGCGCCGGGCTCGTGCGCACCTCGCTCGGATGGGTGGGGTTTAAACTGAATGGGCGCGAGTCCTTTATTCCTGCGGGAGCCGCCTGCCTGACGAAGCCGAAAGCCGGTCCCGGCACTCCCTATTTCGAGGATGCGTCTTCGGAATTGCGTTCTGCGCTAACGAGGTTCGATTTTGAGGACCCCACCCCACAGCAACGCATTGCCGATCTCGGCATCGTGCTTGCGCAAGCACGCCAGCGTGACGCACTCACTCTATGGCACCTGCTGTCGCGAGTCGATGAGCCACAACGGGCCCAAGTCTTCAACCGCTTGGTAGAATTTGTTCCGTTACCATCCGGCGTTACTCATGCCGGTATTCTGCGCCTTGACCAGCGCATGCTGGATCGGTGGTGGAACGACCTCGGGTTTGACGATATCTCGGTTTGGCGCTACTGGGAGCGTTCGTGGTCTGGCGCCGCGCCGCAGGCAATCGCAAAGTAGCAGCCAGGCAGGCCGCCTCGCGAATGCCCACCTTCTGACTTCCCTCAATTTTCACCTCAGCCTTGCGTAAGTTGCCTGTCAGTGGATCTGCCAGGGCAGGCGCTTTGTTAACACTTGGCTCTTTTGAGGCGTCTCTTTGGACGTAGGGCTAAAAAACAATACAAGGAGGCTTCAGAACATGAAATCACTTCTGTTTTCGCGCACGGTCATCGGCATGACGGCGGCCTTGCTGGGATTTGCAGCATCGGTAAAAGCGGGACCGCCTTTGATCTGCCATCCCATTGACATCGGCCAGGCGAAGTCGCTGCCTTTGGTGGATTGGAACCAGAAAGAGAAAGGGGAATATGATGTGACGAACCTGACTCGGGACACTCTCGCGATCCTCACACCGGGCACGCCGGTGTTGGTGCGCATGGAGACTCTTCGCCGAGCCACATTGTTCGCCCGGCAGGACCCGCAAGTGGCGAAAGAGCTGCTCACGCGCCTTCACCTGCGTGCCGTTGATTCCGACGCCGCTGGCCGCCCTGACGCTCTGGCTTGGTTCGACTTTGGTTACCTGGCTGAGACTTACAAACAATGGATGGGCAAGGACGAGCCAAATCCCGCCCGGGCCCTCGATGGCTATAACTACGTGGAGAAGGCCATCCGCCTGCGCGCGTCCGATCCGGAGATGGAATTCGCCGCCGCGCTCATCACCCTGGAGGGTCCGGCAAGCGATCACCAGGCACATCTTCGGAAGGCGTTAGCGGGCTCAAGTAGCGATCCGCTTTTGGCACGGAATCTGGCTTCCAGGTTTAATGGCCAGATGCTCTCTGCGCTCTAGAGCGTAGGGGCACGCCATGGCGTGCCGCTTGTAGGGGGACGGCTTGCCGTCCCCGCATTTCCGCTGGCACCGACGAGGGTAGGGCAAGCCCTACCCCTACGCGTTTTCAGAGCAGGAGGCCGAAGTGATGAGTTCACGATTGAGGCAGTCTTTCTGGAGAACGCTAATGCCCCGAAGGTTGGCTTGCTTGGTCGCAGTCGAGTTCGCGGGTATTTGTATTGCGAGCTGGCTTGTTGCAGGGGGACTGAATTTGCCGGACCTCACGGTTCACGAGTGGGGGACGTTCACTGCGATTGCCGGCAAGAACGGTCACGCGGTCGAATGGCAGCCTTTGCCCTCAACGGGAGCCACAGACCTCCCGGGATTCGTGGAACATTTCAGCAGCGCGAACTTCAAACTGGGGTTACGTGGCACGATTCGTATGGAGACGCCGGTGATGTACTTCTACTCTCCGCGGGAAGTGACGGTGTCAGTCAAGGTCGCCTTTGACAAGGGAATTGTCACCGAGTGGTATCCCCACGCTCGGCGCGTTGAGCCCGGCGGAGTTCTCCGCAACACCGATTTGGACCAGTTGCAGATGAATGGAACCATTGCATGGGATAGCGTGTCTATCTCCCCGTCTTTGGTCACGGACTTTCCTCGCGAGGATCGGGAGAGCCGCTACTACACCGCCCGAGAAACCGCCTCCTCCCCGGTGAGCGTGACGACGCCGCGGGGCGACCAGCAGGAAAAATTCCTGTTCTACCGGGGCGTCTCAGCTTCTCCGCTGCCGCTATCCGCCGAACTGGACTCCGATGGGAGACTATGGGTGAAGAATCTCGGCCAAGAGGAGGTTCCGGCGATCGTTCTTTTTGAGCGCCGGGGTGAAGCAGTCGGCTATCGTTCCGGCGGCGCGCTCACGGATGAGACGGTTCTGGATCCGCCCGCACTGACCGATACAGTCGAATCTTTGTGCGCAGAGTTGGAAGGGATTCTGGTCGAGCGAGGTCTTTATCCAGACGAAGCGAGCGCCATGATGCGGACTTGGCGTGATGCCTGGTTCGAAGAAGGCAGCCGCCTGATCTACATCGTGCCGGGCGGTTTTGTTGATAACATCTTGCCGGTGACCATCGAACCCGTGCCCGCCCAGTTCACTCGCGTTTTTGTGGGCCGGCTTGAAATCGTAACCCCAGCGTCGATCCAAGCAGTGCGAACTGCACTAGCGGCTCATGATGAAGCAACCTTGAAGAAATACCGCCGATTCCTCGAGCCCATTCTCGAGGTTGCACGGGCGAACCAATCGCCCGCCGCGCAATGATGCCAAGTCTGCCATTGAACGGCGCGGTCCCTGCATTGGGTTTCCGGGGTTCTTCCGCCACGGGGAGAGCGCAAGGGCTCTGCGAGTTTTTCGAATGCACCGCGACAACCCTCCAGCCAAGGGCGTATATTGCTGATATGCGCATACGGCTCGTTGTTTTCCTTCTTCTGGGTCTACTGGTTTTTGCAGCACGTCCATGCGGTGCCTCCGACTTGGCTCTTGTCGGAGCGAAGATTTATCCCTCCCCCACTGAACCCCCCATCGTGAACGGCTCAATCGTCGTACACGACGGACTTATCCTGGCCGCCGGCCCGAGCCCTTCGGTCAAGATTCCGCGTGGCGCAACGGTGATGGATTGCAAGGGATGGGTCGTGACGTCAGGTTTCTGGAACAGCCATGTCCACGTCTTAACTCCTGCTCTCCTCCATGTTCACGGGGCCCGCGCTCAAGACCTGGACGAACAGTTGGAGGCGATGTTCAACCGGTGGGGATTCACCACCGTCTTCGACATCTCCTCAAAACTGGACAATACACTCGAGTTGCGCCGCCGCATTGAGAACGGCGAGCTTCGCGGCCCCCACGTGCTTACCGTTGGCGAGCCAATCTGGACGATCGAGCCGGTGTATGTACGCGATTTTCTGCGCGCCAATCACATCTCGATCCTGCCAACCGAAACCCCGGATCAGGCGATCGCATTGGTGCGCGATCATGCCGCGAAAGGCGCTAATGGCATCAAGTTGTTTGCCGGTTCTTACCAGGGAGAAGGCAAGGTTGCAGTTTTGCCCTTGGCTATCGCCAAGGCGGCGGTTGCGGAAGCGCATCGCCACTCCATGCCGGTATTTGCGCATCCGCAGAACGCGGAGGGCGTGGACGTCTCGATCGAGAGTGGTGTCGATATTCTGGCGCACACCGTCCCCCAGTCGTCGCCCTGGACGCCGGATTTCGTCGCACGGCTGAAACGGGCAAATATGGCGCTCATACCCACTCTGACGCTGTTTGATTTCGAAGCGCGCAAGGGAGGGCTCTCTGACCAGAATCGCGAGGGTTGGCTCGCCCAAATGGTCGCGGAACTGCGCGCTTACTCCCAGGCGGGCGGGGAGATCCTGTTCGGTACCGATATCGGTTACACCGATCATTACGATACGGCGCTCGAGTACACCCTGATGTCGCGGGCCGGGATGGATTTCCGGCACATCCTCGCCTCTCTCACCACCAACCCGGCGCGCCGGTTCAGATACGCGGGCCGCACTGGCCGCATCGCGAAAGGGATGGATGCCGATCTGGTTGTCCTTGGTGGCGACCCGGCGGAGGACGTGACGGCGTTTTCGAACGTGCGCTACACGATCCGCACTGGAAAAGTCATCTACTCGAAGAAGTGACAACTTGAACTTCTCTTTGCTAGGATGCTGCTGAGGGTTGTTCGTTTCATGAAAGTACTGGGGACCGAGGCCTTTCAGAGTCCATTTGTCATTCCGAGCCCTTCGCTGTCATCCTGAGCGAAGCGAAGAGCCTGTCCTGAACGAAGTGAAGGAATCTCGCTCTGGGTGCTCAGGGTAAACTCCGCGAGGAATCTCGCTCTGCCTTGATTCAAGGACCGCGCGGGATTTCTGGCGCCGCTCGAGATTACGAAGGATTTGCTTCAAGACTATGAACCAAAACATGCAAGGCAAGGTGGTGGTTATCACCGGTGCGACATCCGGCATTGGAAAAGTCGCAGCGGAGAATCTTGCGGGAATGGGCGCGCGCATCGTCCAGATCGCGCGCGACCGGCAACGCGGTGATGCCGCCCTGAAAAACCTCCAAGCGTGTGCGCCTGGAGTCGAGCACACTATTCACTATGCCGATCTCTCGCGCCTCGGCGAAATGAAGCGAGTAGCGTCGGAGATCGCGGGCGCTGAACCCCGGATCGATGTGCTGATTAATAACGCCGGCGCTCTCTTCGGCTCGCGCCAGGTCACCGCAGATGGTTTAGAGCGCACCTTTGCCCTGAACCACCTCTCCTATTTCGTCTTGACCCAGGGCCTGCTGGAGCGGCTCACCGCCTCCGCGCCGGCACGAATCGTGAGTACGGCTTCGGATGCGCACGAGCCTGCTACGCTCGACTTTGACGACTTGCAATCTGAAAAAGCCTATCGCGGCGGCTTTTGGCAATCGCTGCGATACGGAGGGCCGGGCTTCAAAGTGTACGGGCGCTCCAAGCTGTGCAACATCCTCTTTACGCGCGAACTCGCGCGGAGGCTTCAAGGTACAGGCGTGACGGCCAATTGCCTGCATCCCGGCTTCGTGGCTACTCGCTTCGGCGACCAGAGCGGCGGGCTGATTTCTTTCGGAGTGGGCGTCGGCAAGCACTTCGCCCTTACTCCCGAGCAGGGCGCGGAAACAATCGTGTACCTGGCGTCCTCCCCCGAGGTCGCCGGCGTGACCGGCAAGTACTTCCACAAGTGCCGTCCTGTGAACCCCTCCAGAGCCGCCCAAGACGACGCCGCGGCGCGGCGTCTTTGGGATGAAACCGCCAAAATCGCAGGCCTGACAAGCTGATCAATTCACACGTCTCCGGCTTGTTGTTTGGCGCTGCCGTAGCCACTTCTTTCGGTGCGTCTTTTGGAGGACGTTTCTCGTATACAACGATAGAATGGGATTCGCGACTAGCTGGCTTATGAACGCGGTGGAACAGGAAGCCGGAGAGCTGGCAGGAGGGCTGCGGCGGCGCGATCCCGCCCTGATCGACTATCTCATCGAGCAATATCGGTACCGCCTGTTCCGCTACCTGCTCATGCTCACTGGCCGGCGCCACGAGGCTGAAGACCTTTTTCAGGAGACCTGGATCCGGGTGCTTGAAAAGGGGCACCAGTACCAGCAGCGCTGGAAGTTCGAGACCTGGCTCTTCAGCATCGCCCGCCACTTGACCATCGACTACCGGCGGCGCCGGCAACCCGAAAGCCTGGATTCCTTGCTGGAACCGGTGGACACCCGCCGTCCTCTCGAAGTCGAAGACACTGCCTCATCATCGGCATTCCAACAGGCGTTTCAGGGCGAAGAGGCTGCGCGCATGGCCACGGCGCTGGCGCATCTGCCCGCTTCTTACCGGGAAGTGCTGACCCTGCGCTTCCACGAGGACTTGGAACTGGAAGAGATTGCCCGCATCGTCGATTCACCTTTGTCGACCGTGAAATCAAGGCTCTATCGAGGCCTGGCAATGCTTCGAGAATGGTTGAAGGACATCTACTCATGACGGAAGAAAGCCACGAACGAGCGCTGCAGCTCATCGATAAGATGCAGGTGGAAAGCCTCACCGCCGCAGAACGCGAAGAGTTGGAGGCACATCTGGAAAGCTGTGTGCATTGCCGGAAGCTGGAGCGTCAGACCGAACTGGCGCTACGCGCGTTTCGTGCTGCGGCACCGCGCTTCGACTCCTCGCTGGTGCTGAAGACCCAAATGCAAGTTCGCGTTCGAGCCCGAGAAATCGCTGAAAACGCCGCGCGCCTGCGAGCCCTGTGGATTTCCTGTACGCTGTCTTGGATCCTGGGAGTGGTCTCAGCACCGCTCATGTGGCGGGGCTTCGAGTGGATCGGGCATCGCTTGGCGCTTTCGCGCGTGGTGTGGGTCACCGGCTTCGCGCTGGCGTGGATAGCACCCGCCGTTGTGGCTGCCGCGATTATCGTATGGCGGCAGACAGAGAGGGCAGTCGGCAGTAGGCAGTAGGCAGTGGGCAGTGGGCAGTAGGCAGTGGGCAGTAGGCAGTCGGCAGTAGGCAGTAGGCAGTGGGCAGTAGGCAGTGGGCAGTGGGCAGTAGGCAGTCGGCAGTGGGCAGTCAGCAGTGAGAAGCATCGTATCAGTACTCGTCACTCGTCACTCGTCACTTGTCACTGGTCACTGCCTTTAGGGAGAATGACCATGGCGGAAGCAAAGCCTGACATCGTTCAAGAAGTGAAAGTAATCCCCTGGTGGGCCATCGGCCTCTCCGTGATACTCTTCGCGGGCTTGCAACTGCTCTTGCACGCGGTTTTGTTCCCTCGCGACCCCCACTCGCCCCCGTTGGCCTGGCGGATTTTCATCGGCATCCTGGGGGGCGTCGTACTTGCTTTCTTCATACTGCTGGTCGGCTATGTGAACCGCGACGCGAAGAGACGGGGAATGAACGTAACCCTATGGACGCTGGTCGTCATTTTCGTCCCCGATGCAATCGGGTTCATCATCTACTTCCTCATGCGACAGCCCCTGAGGGTCATATGCCCCAATTGCGGAAACGTGGCGGACTCGGCCTTCAATTTCTGCCCGAAGTGCAAATTCAACCTGCACCCCGCCTGCCCCGCCTGCCATCACGCCGTCCGAGCCGGAGATCTCTACTGCCCGTTCTGCGCGAGGGAATTGTCGGCCACGGCCTCCCGGCCCGGTGCGGTTTCTTCGTAACAACCGCAGAATACGCTGCCGAAGGTACTGCCCCCTCGCCCCCTTGGGGGAGAGGGTGGCGAGCGTAGCGAGCCGGGTGAGGGGGTCCGCAGACATGGTCGGCAAAGATGAGCGCGAAAACACACGAAGTGAGTTGATACTGCGCCGGATTCACAGCAGCCGCGCCAAGAGTTGGCGGAGGGCATCCGAAGCCAGCACCGCCGCGTGTCGGGAAGCCGCCGGCAGCCCGCCCAAGCCGTCGGCGATCCCGTCAGAGGCTAGAATAGTAAGCTCTGTCAGCGGCGCTCCCTTGATTCGTTCCGTCAGCCAGGACCCGCAGGCGACGGCCGGAACGCATCCCGCCACCTTGAACTTGACATCCACAATCACCCCCTCCCGGACCCGCACCCACAGTTTCATCAGGTCGCCGCAGGCGGGGTTTACGGTCTCCACCACGATCGCCGGCGGCTCGATTTCGCCGACGTTGCGGGGATGATGGAAATGGTCGAGCACCTGCTCAGAGTACATTGCGCTCCGCAATGCGGCTAGGGCAGGACTGCCCCGAAGAACCAGAACCGCAGCAAGAGAACCAGCGCCACGCCGGCCCCAACCGTCAAGGCGACGCGCGGACCGGGCAGCTTGTTGACCTCCGGAATAAGGTCCGACGCCGCCACGTAGAGGGTAACTCCCGCCGAAAGCGCCAAGCCGTAGTTAACCCATTGCTTCGCGACCGCCATGGCCAGGATACCCAAGAGCCTCGATATTCCCAAGCCTGCCACGGCCCACATGCCCGCGGCGCGGCTTTTCTTGGCCGCCGCCATGACGGAGGCCATGGTGAATCCTTCCGGAATATTGTGGAGGATCACCGCACCGAAGATCACGATGCCCAGCCAGTTCGAAATCAGGAAGCCGCAGGCGATCGAGACCCCGTCGAAAAACGTGTGGGTCAACAAACCACCCAGCGCCGCATAGGCTACTCCGGGATGTATAAACTCCTCGGCATGGGTCTCCTCGCCGAAGTGAAAATGCGCCGGCAGAGAGTGTTCGAAGACGTGCACGATGAAATATCCCACCAGAATCCAGGGAGCGGCGCGAGCGCCCTGCAGGCGCTCGAAGCTCTCGGGAATCATCACCGTGATCGTGGTCGCCAGCATGAAGCCGGAGCCGAAGGCGATGAAAGAGGTCAGAACACTCCGGCGCCAAGGCCACGCCGCGACAACCCCGCCGCCCAATAGATTGGCCAATCCGGCGGCCGTTCCTAACGCGAGACTGATCCAGAGGTAGGACATAACAGTGACGAGTGACGAGTGACAAGTGACGAGCAACGAGCCGGAGATCGGAGGTCAGGCTCATCACTCGCCGCTCGCTTCACCCCGAATGTCGAATGTGCACGACTTCACCGTCATGCACGATATAGTCTTTGCCTTCGAGCCTGAGTTGGGCGCGAGCGCGGGCTTCGGCAAAGCCGCCTGCTGCCAGCAGATCGTCAACCTTCACCACTTCAGCGCGGATAAACCCGCGTTGCAGATCGGTATGGATTTCCCCGGCGGCTTCCAGGGCGGAGGTCCCCGCGCGGATAGTCCAAGCCCGGCATTCGTCTTCCCCGACGGTGAAAAAGGAGATCAAACCCAGGAGCTGATAGCTGGCACGAATCAGCCTGAAGATGGCGGACTCCTCGAGCCCATAACTGGCCAGGAACTCCGCGGCCTCGGAATCGTTCAGTTCCGCCAATTCGGCTTCGACTTTGCCACAGATTGCCGCCAGCGCGGTGTGCGGCCTCTGCTTCAACCCCGCTTGCTGAGCGAACTGCTCGGCGGCGTTGGCGCGGCCCGCGTCCTTCTCGCCCAAGTTGAGGACATAAAGCATGGGTTTCAGACTCAGGAACGTGAAACCACGGATAACCCGCTCGTCTTCGGCAGTCAGCGCGGCGTCGCGCAGGGGAATCTGTTTCTCGAGGCTCGACTTGCAGACCTTCAAAACCTGGAACTCCTTTTCAAGCGCGGCGTTCTTCTGTTTCTTAACGTCCTTTTCAAGCCGCTCGAGGCGTTTCTCCGCCACCGCGAGGTCCGAGAGGATGAGCTCCAACTCGACGTTCTCAATGTCGCGCGCGGGGTTCACGGCGCCTTCGGCGGCAATCGTCTGGTCATCGAACGCCCGCACCACGTGCGCCAGGGCATTCAATTCCCGCAGGCTCTGGGATTGGACGCCCGCCCGCGTTAAATCAATGATGCTGCCGGGCGTATCGAGGTATTCGACCGTGGCGTGGATGGTTTTTTGCGGGTGAAACATCTCCGCCAAGCGGTCAAGCCGCGCATCCGGCACGCGGACCACGCCCACGTGCGCCTCGGCCTTTCCCCCGCCATGCCCGGCCGCGTGCGCCCGGGTAAGGATTTCGAACAGCGTTGTCTTTCCTACTTGGGCCAAGCCCACGATGCCGATTCTTAGCAAGATCCCCTCATAACCGTCATATTCTAATAAATTCCTTCTTACGATACATCCAAAATAGTATTAACCAAATAATCGTAAAGGCCGCGGTGGCCTCCACCAGGCTGTCCCACCGGCCCACGCGCGGCAAAAGGTGCCCCACGAAGATGTTGCCCACGCGGCTGAAATCAAAGATTTCGGTGGCAACGTAAACCGCGATGGAATTCATGCCAATCACGATAAAACCGAAAGCCCACTTCCGGTATCCGCGCACATCGACAATCCAGTAGAAAAGGGCCAGGACCAGAAAACTGAATCCGCCCGAGATCAGGACGTAAGAACTCGTCCACATCAGTTTGATGACGGGAAACCACAAGCTCCAGAGGAGCCCTGCCAGCAAGCTGAGCACCCCCATTCCCACCAGACGCAGAAGTTTGCTGCCCGGCGAACGGCCGGACATCAGCAGTTGCCCGGCCAGTACGCCCAGCAGTACCGAGGCCCCGAAGCCCGGGTAGCTCAGGAACCATGTGTTCTCGCCGAAGTGCAGATGGCCGAGGACCAGCTTATCCACGTAGGTCGGCAGGTTGCCCTGAGGAGTCAGGACCCCCGCGCCCACTCCCGGCACCGGCACGAGCATGACGATGGCCCAATAAGCGAGCAGGAAGGCGGCGATCGTAGCGACATGCCATTTCGGTTTTACCTTTACCGCCACCACGGTAGCGATCAAGTACCCCACGGCGAGTCCATGCAAAACGCTGTAACAGGGGCGGAACTTGTACCAATCAAACAGAAGGAGATTGCCCTGCGTCACCGTCCCCAGGCAGAACATGACGATGGCTCGCCACAGCGCGTGCAGCAGGAGCCGCCGGTCAGTCTCGCCCTTGGCCCGCCGCTTGGCGATCGCAAGCGGTATAGCAGCTCCCATGATAAACATGAAGAGCGGCCAGATCAGGTCATAGAAGTGCAGCCCCCGCCAGGGCACATGCTCAAATTGCTCGAGGAACTTGTCGGACCAGGGGCGATCGACAACCTTTCCCAAACCCATGAGGATTGCCGTGCCGCCTGTGATCCAGAACATGTCGAAGCCGCGCAGGGCATCGAGGGAAACCAGCCGCTGAGCGGGCGTAGGCGGATTGGCGGGGGTAAGCGGCGAGGGTTGGGGCAATTTGTCTCGCTCGATCTCCAGAGCCTTCATGCCGCACGATCCTTCCTTCTTTCGACAGCAATCCCGGTTTCACGCCAAGGCGTGAAGCACACAAGGGCCGCTAAGCCACACCACCCCCGACCCTTCCTCGTCTGAGGAGGGGAGCCTGGAATTCCCCTCCTTCGATAATAAGGGGCCAGGTGTGGCTGATTCTCACACCGTGCCTTTGTTTTCATAGACATTCTCGCTTTGTTCCGCCGATTATCGACGCTCATCGAGGCAATCAGGCTGGCGCAGACCCCGACTTGTGGGGTCTGCGATGTCCCGAGGGGACAGGTCGGGGGGTGTCGTACAATTTGACCGAACTGCTCCTTCGGGGCATTGCGGACTTTCAAGAGCAACCTCTCTGCCAGCCCATGACTTTCTGTCATTATCCTTTGTTTTCATAGACATTCTCGCTTTGTTCCGTCGAAAAAGTTGAGAGTCAAGAGTCGAAAGTCGAGAGTCCAGCAACTGCCCGGCGGGACGACTAGGGACTTTCCTCCTAGAGTCGATCTCGCTTCTGTCACTTCTCGACTTCTCAACTCCTCGACTCCTCGACTCTTTGTTTTCATAGACATTCTCGCTTTGTTCCGTCGATAAACGACCCTCAGCACGCTATTGAGGCCGCCGCAGACCCCGAATTGTGGGGCCTGCGATGTCCCGAAGCGACAGGTCGGGGGTACCGTGCAATTTGACCGAACTGCTCCCTCGACACAGACGGTTTCTAGGCTATCAAGTTGGGCGCAGCTTGTCAAGGATTTTCTTGTAAGCGGCCCAGTTTGATATTGGAGTGGCGAGTTTCGCTCGTCAAATGGCAACCTCAAGCCGCCCCTGCACCGAACTGCGCCACCGTCGTTATTCTGTGGGTGCGCCAGTTTGTCCGAGCGGCGATCTCCGGGCGGGCGCAAGAACGCCTTACCAGGGGTCTTCGCCCTTGAGCCGAAAGCAAAGCGGGTGTAGTCTTAGTTCGGCAGAAACCGAGTCTGGAGGTTCCTGCCGGAGGAGGGTGTCGTGAGTCGAACCCACCTATACGCTCTCACGCTGCTGGTGGCGACGGGCCTTTCGCCTGCACGCGCGTTGGCGCAGGGGCAGACAAGGATATCGGGGGCTGTTGCCGCGATGGATACCATGAATCGGGACCGCTCCCCGAAGAACCGCTGGTGGGTGTCCGGCAAAGTAACGACGATCGAGGGCGACCCGATCCAAGGTGCGGAGGTCGAAGTAGAGCCGCTGAATGCCGCCGGTGAGTTCCGCAGTTTCTCGACCAGCCTGCAAGGGCTTTTCCAGACCGAATACTGGCTACAGGTGGACATATTCAAGGAACTCGACGTAACCCTGACGGTTACCAAGAAGGGCTTTCGCAAGGCGCAGGAGACCGTGGCGCTTACCGATCCATCCCAAGCGTGGATTATTCCCATTACGCTGCGGGCGCCGGGTGAGGATCCTCGATTGCTTGCGCAGGCCAACTTAATCGCGCGCCTCGCACCGAGACTGAAAACGCTGGGAGCATTTGACAAGCTGTCGGCTGCGGAGGAGAAGGATTACGCGCGCGGCGTGGAGGACTTCTTAAGCCGGAAGCGCCCGGACCTGGCCCTGACGCCTCTGACCAAAGTGATGCGCCATGACCCCTCCTGTGTCCAGTGTCGCGCCATGTTGGCGCTTGCCGAACTTGACTCCGCGGATTGGGATGGCGCCTACCGAAACCTCATGCTGGCGGGCCAGACGATGCGGGCCGACACGAGCTTGGGGCGTCCGGAACCGCTAATAGCCCTGGGAGTTATGGAGACCTGGCGGCGCCATCCGAGCGAGGCGGCCGGTGTTTTCCTCGAGGCGCTCAAGTACGCGCCTCAAGACCCGCTGGCTCTCCAAGAACTGGGCCGTTCGCAGGTGTTGACCCAGGAATGGGAGGCGGCCGAACAGGCCCTTTCCAAGGCGCTCGCGGCCGGAGCGGGGCCCGAGGCGCGCCTCCTGCTCGCCGAGGCCTTATTGGGGGGAGATCAGACCCAAGCCGCGAGCACAGAACTGGCCCGTTACCTTGCCGGACGGGAAGTGAGGACGATGCCGTTCGAAGTGCGTCAACTATGGGTGCAGATTGAAAATCGCAAAAAGTTGGAGGCAGCCTACATCAAGGGACAACCGAGGGGCGAGGCAGCGATTGACCATTATCTTCGCCGTCCTCCGCCCGACCTCAAAGGCCTGGAACCCGCCGCCGACCAGGCCCAGTTAGCCTCGATACTGAGCGGCGTGGGCAAAAGCGTCGCCGAGTTTTTCAAAGATTTCCCCAATACAACTTCGCTCGAAGAAATCCATCAGGAAAAATTGGGCCGCAAGCAGAAGGGGGGCGAAACGCTGGAGCGGAAGTTCCGCTATCTGTGCGCCACGCCGGCCAAGGCCTGGGGGCCGGGCTTCGATGAATTCAGGGAGGAGTTGCCGGGCGCCCAAACATCCGCGCAGGCCCTCGAGGCTGGGTTTATGCTGACCTCGGGATTCGCGTCGGCCTCGCTTGTCTTCCATCCGATATACCAGGCGCAAGCGGACTTTCGATACCTGGGGCGGCAGAAAATCGGCGGCCGAAGCACCTACGTCATTGCCTTCGCTCAGCAACCAGGCAAAGCGCATGTGCACGGGGCCTTTAAGTTTCGCGATCTGGCCCTGCCGACTTTCACTCAGGGTCTGGCCTGGATCGATAGCGAAACTTACGAAATCGTGCGGTTGCGCACCGACTTGCTGGCGCCGCTGGCAGAAGTCAAGCTGGAGCGGCAAACCACCGAAATCGCCTTTGCTAAGGTCGAGTTCAAGAGCATCGGGAGGGAGTTCGAGCTTCCTCAGCAAGTCACCGTCAACGTAGATTGGAACGGCAAACACCTCCAGAACGAACATCGCTACTCGGATTTCAGACTCTTCAACGTCGAGGCCGTCGAAAAACGAAAGCCCAACGATTTCGGTGAAAGGTCCAAGGAAGCTTCCAAGCCCCAGACGCCACCCTGATCGTGCTTGCGCAGGTGTTGGAGCAATGTGCTTCTTTTCACTTAACGGTTACGGCGTCAAGTTCGGCTTCGGGTGGGATTCCACGTAGCGCGTCCTGCCGCCTGTCCTCCAAAATGAGGGCAATTGCATCCGCCAGGCTCGCTCGAGCTTCATCCTTAGTTGTGCCCTGTCCATTCGCTCCCGGAATCTCGGGGCAGTAGGCTATATACCATTCGCCATCGCGCTCAAACACGGCAGTGAACTCATTCGCCATCGATCCTCCAGGCCCTTCCCTCACCCATTGAGATTATATCCCACTTTGCTTCGATTCAATTAGGAGTGCGCGGCCAACTTCGCCGAGCGCCGCCCGACCGCTGGCCCAGTCCGGATTATTCCAGCCATCGCTTCAACCGCTGCTTTGCTTCGCCGTGAGTCAGAGTCCGCCCTTTCTGGATTGCTCCTTCTCCACGTGCGATTGCCGTCAGAAGTCGCAGTCGATTCTCGAGGTCTTCAGATATGGACTTGTTCGACCGCTTGAGAGTGGGCAGCGACTTGATCGATTTGCCACTGGCCTGCTCGGCGAGGCGGATTTCATATAGGCTCTGCAAATTCAGCCAAAATTCAGCGGTGGTCCCGAAGAAATGGGCCAAGCGCAGGGCGGTGTCACCGGTGATGCCACGCTGTCTATTCAGGATTTGAGTGACGCGGTTGGTGGGGACATCCAGTCGTCGTGCCAGTTCCGCGGCGCTCATGCCTAGCTCCTTAAGCTCTTCGGCCAGATGTTCACCGGGATGAATGGCTGGGATGGCCATACCCGCTCCCCCATGGTACCGCGATTAAGGCCGCGTCTTTACGACCTGGGTGGCCTGCCAACGTCTCGCGCGCTCTGCGAGCGCCGTTCCAAGCAACTGCCAATCGCGCAGAGTGGCCGGATCAAAATCTGCGCCGTTTGGCCAGACCAGCGTATGCACCTCAGGGTCAATGCTGACTTGATTGAAAAGTTTCAGATCGGTCAGTGGCGCGTACAACTCACCTGCCAAAATGGGTTGGAAGTCGATCGTCTGGCGCGTCGCGTCGTCGAAATCAAGGCGCAGGGTATACGGGGCCACGACCTCGAAATTCACCACACGATAGATTGGATGACTCATAGCTTTACTTTAGCGGCTCAATCGGCCTCGGGAGCCTACCTTGTTGCAAGGTGTCCCACCTTCCCACTACAGCGTGGCCACCCACTGTCTTCGCGGCACGAGTTGCACGGGGCCGAGCAGGCCAGAGGGAGGGATGCTCGCCGGCTTGACTTCCCCGTAGGTGCCCCAGCGGATGCCAAACGTTTCAGCCAAAGTTTTTCGGTCCGGTTTGGGGAGAGACTGGACATGATGAATCCAGAGATTCCCGACTTCGACTTTCAAATGGTTCGTCCCCGCCTTTAGAGCCTTGCCGCACGGCACGATTCGTGAGCCCTTCCAAGCGGCTCCCAGATTAATTCCGTTCAGAACCACTTCGGCGGTCTCGTGGACAGTGCCCAAGTCCAGCGCCCACTCGATCTGTTCGCCCAAAGTGGTGAGTTCAAGATCTGTTTCGTAAACTCCCCAACCGCTGTAATCTTTCCCCTCCGGCAGAGCGTTCCAGGATTGCAACTGCGCGAGCGCCGGCACGGTCTTATCACCGAGCGTCAATCGCCAGGGGCCTTTCAGAGGAATCGGCTCTGGCACGTCCTTCACATTGAAGCGGTGAGTTTTCCCCGCGCCATCCACGAGAAAATACTCCCCGTTTTTCGGAATGAGCCCGGTCACCCGAACCCCCTCCCCGGCTTTTTCGATCTTCAGCCGCCCCCGCCAGTCGCTGTGAGTGATAATCGGACCACTCCCGCCGGGGCTGAATACCACAAAGCATGATTCATAAGGCGCGAGGCGGAGTTGAACTTCAGTGACCGGCGATTTCGAGCTGGCTAACTCGGAATGGCTGAAGACCAGCGTGTCATCGACCTCGCCGCTTTCGGGACTCCAGCGCTGAGGCTGCTTGTGCCCGAGGGGAAACCTCGCTCTCAGATCCTGAAGAAACAAGGAGATGTTGCTGATGAAATACAAATCTATGTCGCCCACCCGCCGGTGGAGGAAGCCGACATTCTCCCGTGCGCGTTGCATGGACAGGTCACTCGAATCGCCCACCTGGAGGATTTCGAAGTCCGGTGGAAGCACCGCCGGCAAAGCCGCCAGTGCCGTCGAAGGGTGATCGGATACCAAAACCTTGCCTTTACCACAGGTCTCGAATCGATCGACTGCAGGAGCTGTTCCCCGGAGGGTAGTGAGGATCGATTTCACTCGCGCGCTCCGGGTGCTGTTATCCTTGAGGCCCGGGGCCGTGACTGTATAGTGCGATCCTGCGAATATAACACAACCACCATTTTGAACGAATCTGAGCAGCACTTCGAGCGACTCCGGGGGCATGTACTGCACATCCGGGACGATCACGACGCGGTAGGCCCCGGTCCCGGCGCTCAGCACGCCCGCCTCGGCCGAGGCGACTCGCGCCAAGGCGTCGTCGTTGAGGAAGTCGAAGTCATAGCCGGAGCGCCTCAATTCAAGCAACCACTGCGTCCCGAGTTGGCGTTCGATCTCGACGTCCATGTTGAGGCCGCCGATGCCGAACTTGGCGTAGACGTCGGCAAGCGGAACGTACACGCCCACCGGATTCACCGCGACTCCCTGCTGAAGCAAAGTGCAAACTCGTTGGATGTACTGCGTCAGGTAGTGATAGTGGCGCCACCAGATATTATTGTGATTGACGACCGTCGAGGCATAGAACGTCCAGCCGGGCTGCCCGACTTGAGGCGGCGAGTAGGAATAGCCCTGGTTTACGATTTGATTGATGCCGTCCAGGAATTGCGCGTCCGAAGCTGCCTTCATCATCTCGAGCGTGACCATGAAAAGTGGAAAACGCAGCCACGAATAGCTCTCCGCCGAAACGACGGGCTTCCGATAGATATGGCCGGCGGAGGATGCGAGGCGGCGATGCTGGATATCAACTGCGTACCGGTCGCCTCCCTCGATGTGCTCGCCTTCCGGGATGTGCGCCAGAGCGTAGCCCTGCATCACGTCTCCCATAGCGCCGTGGGCCTGGATGCGCGCCGTCATGCCACGCTTCCCGGCCCAATCGGCCAAGGGCGCGAAAAAGTTTTCCAGGATGAGGTCCGAAAGAGTGAGGTGATAGTCGAAGCGGATGTGCGCGGTGAGCGGACCGGCCTCCTGCCACAAGGCGGGGAGATACGGCGTCAAGGCATAACCGCAGCGTTTTTCGAATTCTCGCAGGAGGTTCGGGGTCCAGTCCGCGCCGTAAACTTCCAGGCTGTCGCAGAAGACCGAATGAAAGGGAGGGTCGGCGACCGTCTTGAGTTCGTTCAAGACCTGGTCGCCCGCCGCGGCGAGAAAAACGTCCATGGCTTGGCGATTGAAATGGTCGAGAACGTAGCCTTCCATGCCCAGCGTGGGCCGCTTCACCTGCTGGCCCGTGGGACAATCAATGACCACCATCAATCTCCACGTGCCCGGTGGAACATCCCAGTTGTCGAATCCCATGGTGCTGAACCCCGCGGAGGTGCCGGGACGGCGCGTTTGATCCCAGACCACTCGCGAGCGTTGGAGATCCGGCTGGCCCGAAGGCAGAACAAAAACGGCCACGGCGGCAACGACGTTTTCATCTTCGGTGAGTTCAGGCGCAAGACGCCACGAAAAACGCCCCGGCCCTGCCGTCTCCTGAAACAGGACGCGGGCCTGGCGCGCCGCCAACTCGATGGGGATGAACGGCCCGCCGTAAGGCCAGCCGCTTCCCAAGGTGAGATCAAACTGCATGCCCAGGCGGCGGGTTTCTTTAACGGTATGTCGCAGCAGGTCATACCATTCGGAAGAGAAATAACGGATGTTTCGAATGCCGCGCTTCGGGTCATCCACCTCGAGCGGGTAAACAGGTTGAAGCTCGACGCCTCGCAAACCGCTTTCCGACATCAAGGTGAGTTCACGCGTAATCTCCTCCGGCGTGGCCGCGCCGCCAAACCACCACCAACGCGTCATGGGCTGGGAAGATTGCGGCGGGTGGAGAAACAGGTCTTTCAATTTGGCCGCTTCTCCGGCGGGTGCGGCACCTTGCGGTGATGACGGTTCTGAAGTGCCGCGCGCCGGTTCCGGGGCCGACCAGAGCATGGCCAACGCCAACCCAGCTCTCCCGGATTGACGGATAAACTGTCGTCGCGTGAAAGAGATCGGTGTCATTGATGTGGCCTCGAAGTTTAGGTAGAATGAACGCGGTGGAAAGTGCTCAGCCGAAATGGTGGGCGGTAGAGGATTTGAACCTCTGACTTCTACCGTGTGAGGATAGCACTCTACCGCTGAGTTAACCGCCCACGCAGCAACATCCAGCATAGCATAACATGGGAAATACGATTGTAAACGATCACGTGGCAGAGGTTCCCGAACTTCTGATCCGAGTGCAACAATCCGTCCAATCGGTGATACGAGGCAAGGACGAGGTCATTCAACTCGTACTCGTAGGCCTGCTGGCCCGCGGCCACCTGCTGATTGAGGACGTTCCTGGAGTTGGGAAGACGACGCTGGCTCACGCCCTGGCGCGCTCCTTCGACTGCGCCTTCCAGCGCATCCAGTTCACCTCCGATATGCTTCCGTCCGACGTTATCGGAGTGAGCGTCTTCAGCCAGCAAACACAGCGCTTCGAGTTTCGGCCGGGACCCATCTTTGCCAACATCGTCCTCGCCGACGAAATCAACCGCACCACCCCCAAGACTCAGAGCGCGCTGCTCGAAGCCATGAATGAAAACCAGGTGACGGTGGATAACCGCACTTCACCGCTTCCTCAACCCTTCATGGTGATGGCCACTCAGAACCCTATCGAACACCACGGAACCTATCCGCTTCCCGAATCCCAGTTGGATCGCTTCCTGATGCGGGTGAAGATCGGCTACCCGAGCGCCGAGAGCGAGAAAGAAATCCTTCAGGACTTCGCCGATTCCGACCCGCTGGCCAACGTCAGACCGGTGATGACGGGGCCGGAAGTGGTGGGGCTCCAGAATCAGGTGCGCCGGGTGAAAGTGGATCCAGAACTTGTGAACTACACGCTGGCCGTCGTGGAAAAGACCCGTCAGCATGAATATCTCAGCCTGGGTGTGAGTCCGCGTGGCTCCATGTCGCTTTACCGCGCCGCTCAGGCCCTTGCTTTCCTCGAAGGCCGCAACTACTGCATCCCCGACGACTTCAAACGCCTTACAATCCCCGTTTTTTGCCACCGCTGCGTGGTGAGCTCGCGATATATCTCCACGCTCAAGAAATCCGACCAGGCCCGGGCGATCGTGGAAGAGATTATCAACAGCACACCGGTGCCGCTGTAAAGGGCAGGCGACAGTCGACAGTTCAAAGTCCACAGCTTCGGTGTCATTCTGAGCGAAGCGAAGAATCTGCATGAGTTCGCCTCGGAACTCCACTGCAGATCCTTCGCTTCGCTCAGGATGACAGGGACTTTTCATCTCCGTGAACGGGCCGCGGGCCCATCTCCACTCATCTCCACTCGGAATGACATGGCCGGACTGATACGTTACAATCCCAAACGATGATAAGGCCGCCTTCAACCACCGGCAGCACTACGGGCGACTTGCGCCTTCGCGTTCGCGAGCAGTGGGCGAACACCGACCGCGCGGGATGGCGACGGTTTTTCCAGGGGCTCTTCGGACTGGGCACGGCCTTCTGCCTGGCGCTCTATTCCACCGCGCTCTCCGAGGCGGGACGCGTGGGGGCAGCCGTCTGGGCCGCGGCCACCTCGCTGTTGCTCACCACCATCGTCGCCGTGAAAGTGGTTCCCTATCTGGCACGCCGGACCGCGCTGAACCGTTGGCTGGTGAGGATGAAGTACGAATTCACCCGCGAAGGAGTGGTCTACCTGATCATCATTGGTCTGATTTCGATTGCGGCCTTGAACACCGGGAACAACCTTCTCTTCCTGATCCTTGCCAGTCTGCTCGGCGCCATCCTGGTTTCCGGCATTCTCTCGCAAATCGTACTATCGCGCCTGGAACTGGAATTTGTGCTGCCCGACCACATCTTTGCCGAGCAGCCCATGATTTCGCGGCTGACCGTGAGCAATCTCAAACTGCTCTTTCCGTCTTTTTCGATCACGGTCTCGGCGCGTGATGCGGAGAGGAGGAAACGTAAGAAGAACGCGGCGCCGCTGGCACGGCAGATCTTGGATGCCCCCGTATACGTCCCTTATATCCCTCACCGCTCGTCTGTCACACAGCACGTCGAAGTCACTTTTCCGCGCCGCGGCCGCTACACTCAAGAGGGCTTTCGCGTCAGCAGCAAATTCCCCTTCGGCTTCGTGCGCAAATCCCATGAAGTCCCCACCCGGCAGGAGATTCTGGTATTGCCCAACGTTCAGCCCACCGAGGAGTTTTACGAAATTCTCCCCATGATTGGGGGCGAGATCGAGAGTCTCTATAAGGGACGGGGCAACGACCTCTACGCCATCCGCGACTATCAGGAAGGCGATTCCGCGCGGCATGTGGATTGGAAGGCGAGCGCCAAGGCGCAGGCCGTGAAGGTGCGGGAGTTTACGCGCGAGGACGAGCGCCGCCTGGTGCTGGTCTTTGATGCGCGCCTGCCCCACGCCGACACGAGTCTGCTGGCAAAATTCGAAAGGGCCGTGACTTTCTGCGCCTGCCTGGCATGGCACTTCTACGAGATCGACGCGCACCTGCAATTCCTCACCAACGGGCAGGAGACACCTATGGCTCCTTCCGCAGAGATCATCTACCCCACACTCGAAGCCCTGGCGCTCATCGAGCCCGTGCTCGACGCTTCCGCGCCTTCCGTGCTCTCGGCGATTGCCGGCGCGCCGCGCACTTACAACATCATCATCACCGCCCAACCCCATGGGTCGATTCCCACCAGCCTCTGGGGCTCGTCCTACATGGTTTTCATGGATTCGCTCTAGGCTATGGTAAAATCCGTTTCATGGCGAATACCAAAGCACAGGCCGCTGTGCGCAAAAGCGGGCGAAACGATGTTCTATTGATACGGAGATCCCACTATCGCCGCTTGCTGCGCCGAATCGAGGACTTGGAGGACGCCTTGACCCTCGACCGCGCCGAAAACAATTCCAAGAGTCTGGTTGACTATGCTGAAATTCGCAAGCGCCTGAAACAAGTTGGCACGTTGTGAGCTTTCGCGTTCGAATCGACCTATAGTTGCAAAAGATCTCTAAGCTTGGATGCGACGAGGGTGCGGGTCTGGCCGTCCACGATGCCGAGATATCGGGCGAGGCTGGAGCAGTGAATGGTCGCCAGTTTGTGAAGACGCAACACAGATGGTGTCTTGAGGTTGGTCGACTGAAGCCCCGGCTCGCCTGGATCAAGAAGAAGGTCAGACGGTAGAGGCAGAGTGGGAACCACTGAGGAGATGTAAGCGACCAGGACTTCCGGGACCATGCCGAGCGGCGCAGTCAGCAGCAGTACGGGCCTGAGCTTCATTCCCGGAACATCCCCGAACGGGAACTTGGCGAGGTAGATTTCACCGGGGCGCATTTACTGGCTGTCCGTCTTCGAGAGTATAAATGTCCTGTTTGAGGTCGCCCAAGTCTGCCAACCATTCAGCGGATACGCCGTGAGCCCAAGCTGAGCCCGCTTCGTCCTCGTCCGGCATCAGGACGATCAGGCGAACCGAGCCCGCAGGAAGGTCCTCGGGCACCTGAGCGCTCAGCCGGTGCCGGTCGTCAATTTCACCCAAGAGTTCGATAGCTCGCATAGGCGCCACCTTGTCAAGTATAGAGTAGCATGCTCCGGCAGGGCAACGGCTGGTTGCCGCCTGTCGTCGCGGTCCCACCCTGGGAACGCTGTGCCTGGTGAGGCGGCTATGTCGTTAGCCTGTCTGCAGAAATGGGGCGCATCTCCCAAACATCCAGAGACTTCAGGCGGGCTCCGCCGCCGTTCGTATTCACGTTCAGAGCGAGGCTGTCGGGCCGTGACGGGTAAACGCGGCTGGTGAGGCAAGCGCGATCATTCGCAAAGATTTCTATCACCGAAGCGTCCAGGAAAATACGCAATTTCAGCGTTTCATTCATGGCCAGCGTGAACGATCCGCCCTGGGGTCCACGATCCACGTCCGGGCTCAGGCTGGAGTGTTCGCGTTCAACCAGAAATTGAGCTGTCGTTCGATTGTACGTGATAGAGGTAAGTTCTTCCTCACCTGGCGAACTTCGCACCGTCAAGCCCACGGCTTCAGATGCTCCCGGCTCGAACTCGGCTTGAATCTCCAGGCTGTCTCCACGAATGGAGAACGCGCCGCGCGCCGGCTGTCCACCGAAGTGGTGATGTTTGCCCCGCAAAGTTTCAAGTTCGGGAGCGGGAGTGATGCGAAGCCTCCCGTCAGCCGCGAGCGAAACAACGCGAGGCAGTGACATTACTCCGGCCCAACCGGCAGCGCGCTGTGCGGCCTCGCTGCGCCCTTCCCTGATCCAGCCCCACAAGATCCGGCGACCCGTGCCGTCGGGCATACTCCGGGCGGCATAGTAGGAGTCCGAGAGGTCTGCTTTGCCCTGAACTTCAGGACGGAAGTAGTGATTCTCACAGGCGCCGACTGAATAAATTACTGCGCCCTGCGTAGAGACCAGCAGCGCGTGCTTATCAGACAAGGGAAAGAAGTCCGGGCACTCCCACATCTCACCGGTGCTGACGGGATCTTTTCCCGGCAGGAGTTCATCCCTTCTGCCTTTGCACAGGAAGTGGAGATAATCCCAATGGATCAAATCTCTGGAGCGATAAAGCAGGACCACGCCGCCCTGGCCTTCAATGCCCGATCCGATCGCCAGAAACCACTCGTCCTCTTCTCGCCATACGCAAGGGTCGCGGAAGCCGGTGGTCTGCATTCCTTGTGGCGGAGCGGCGATAATGGGATTTCCGGCGAGTTTTTGCCAGGTTCTCATTCCATCTTCGCTCCTCGCCAGGCACTGGACCTGCGGGAAAACACCCGTATAAAGAATCGCCGGGGTGCCCCCCTCAACCACTGTGCAGCCGGACCAACAACCGTCCTTGTCAGGCCCGCCAGGGGTGGGCGCAAGCGCGATGGGAAGGTGCTTCCAGTGCACCAAATCGGCACTCGCAGCGTGCCCCCAATGCATGCTCTCCGGAAACGCCCCGTGGGGGTTGTACTGATAAAACATATGGTATTGACCCTTCCAGACGATGGGCCCGTTGGGGTCGTTCATCCAGTTTGCCGGTGGCATCAAGTGGTATCGAGGCCGCTGCGGGTCCGCCGCTAAATTGCTCGGTTCGTCTCCAGACTGATCGACGCCGGTGCTCGTGCCATTCGGCAGAGCGATGCGGCCCGCCAGGACGGTGGCGGCGGAAAAGGTGAGAAAATCGCGCCGGGTTGCCATTCGCTGAATACTTTGCCGACCTCAGTCATGCGCTGAGGTGTCTGTTAACCTAAGCCGGTTCGCTGCTCTCAGAATGACAAGCCGATTCCGCCCCGCTACACAGTTATATTCCCGCCCAGCTCCTGGCGGAACTCTGCCTTGTAAATCTCGAGGAACACTAAGAGCAGCGCGACCAGAAAAGGCCCCAGGAACAAACCCAGAAAACCAAAGACCCCAATGCCTCCAAGCACACTCAGCAGAACCCAGATTGAGTCAATCTCTGTTCCCCGCCGGATCAGCAAGGGCTTAACCAGGTAATCCACGATTGCTGCCACTGCTCCGAAAGCGACCAGCAAGAGGATTCCCCGCAGCACCTGCCCCTTCAAAATGTAATAAACCACAAGAGGAATCCAAACCAGGGATGTCCCGACCACCGGGATCAACGATAAGATGGCCATCACCGCGCCCCAAAGCAACGGAGAGGGCAAACCAAAAAGGAAAAAAATAATCCCATCCGCAGCTCCGTGAATCGCGGCTGTGGCGAGGCTTCCTCCAAAGGTCGAAACGGCGATGGCGTGGAATTCCTCGATGATCCGTTCTCCATGCTCGGGCTGGAGAAGGCTCAACTCCCGGAGTGCACGAAGCATGTCCGGACCACGCAGAAGGAAGTAATACAGTCCAAAGAGCATCACGAGGAAGTTGATGACGGAGTGGGTGATTCTCGAAAAGATCTTGGCGCTGCGGCTGACAAGAAACTCGCTCACGATGCCAATGCCTTTCGGCGCCACCGAGCCCAGCCCAGGCTCCGGCATTCCTAGACTCCTGCTCTTGGCAAGAAACCATTGGTAAGCGGATGTCTTCTGGAGGGCGCCTAAGGATGCCGGGCCGCCGCCCGACACGTCCTCTTCCAGCGCCTTGTAAGCAACGACGGATTCCTTTGCCAGCACGAGGATGAGAAACAGCGTAGGCAGCACAATGACCACGGTAAGAATAACGCAGGTCAGCGTGCTCGCCAGGCGGAGGTGGCGCATCCGGCGCGAGAGAAACGAAAACAGCGGGTAGAAGACCGTGGCCAGAATTGCTGCCCACACCAAGGCCGGCAAGAAAGGCTCTAAGATGCGGTAGACAAGGTACAACACGATAGCGAAGACGACGAGGACAGCAATTCGAGCGTATTGAGGGCGAGGCATGATGGTCGTCAGACGTTAGCTGTCAATTTGCGGGCTTGCTCGCAAGGCGTTGCCGGGCCAGGGCCACCGCGCCGAAGGGTCCCGCGTCGTCGCCCAGTATGCCTGGGAGAATCTTTACGCGCCGGGCATCGTGGCGGCGGAGGAAATACTGATAAGCGGTCTGCCTGATAGGCGTCACAAAATCCTTTCCCAGCCGCGCGGCGATTCCTCCTCCAATAATCACGTACTCGGGATCGAGCATGTTGACGACGTTCGCTGCCAGAATGCCCAGGCAGAACTGCGCGTGTTCCATAACCCGTACCATGACCGGGTCGTGTTCTTTCAAGGCTCTCTGAATGATGCTGCTGGTCATGCGCGTCCGGCCCCGTTCCGCCATAAGCTTCAGGACGATGCTTTTTTCTCCGCGACGGATGGCGTCCCTTACGTCGCGCTCCATCGCGGTGCGGCTGGCCAGGGCTTCAGCGCAGCCGCAGTTGCCGCAGCCACAAAGCGGCCCATTCATCTCGATGACGATATGGCCGACCTCCGCGGCAGCACCGCGCGAACCGAGAAAGAGCCGTCCTCCGTTGACGATGCCTCCCCCAATTCCCGTCCCGACGAATATTCCCACGAGCTCACGCGCTCCCTGGCCTGCGCCCAGGGCGTATTCCCCCATCACGCCGACGTTTACGTCGTTTTCGATGAACACCGGGACCTTAAGCAGAGCCCTCAGCTTGGATCCCAACGGCACGTTCTTCCATCCCAGGTTTGGAGCATGAAAGACCATACCGCTCACAGCGTCGACCGCTCCCGGTACGCCCATGCTCACCGCGCGCAAGTCAGAAACTTTCAGGGACGCGGACCGCACCGCGGCCTCAACCAGAGCAGCGATGTCCGCGACTAGCCGATCGGTTTTCTGCTTTGGGTTGGTCGGCGCTCTGTGCATCCCCAGGATTTTGTTCTCCGCGTTCACCACCAAGGCGCGCAAGCGCGTTCCCCCCATATCGATACCTACCATCGCTTCCTTCTTAGCGGGCATCTGATTGTTCCTCCTGGAAACGCTTCCAACTCCTGCTAGCAGAGTTTACCTTACTTAAAGTTCCCGCGAAATGCCACATTTGTTTGGTAGTGTTCTGGTTTGATTCGTAGCGCGCCGACCTTCAGGCCGGCAAATGGCCCGACAGGTCGGGGCGCTACGAATCAGATTGGCATTTGTTTGAAAACGTTGACACTCCGTGCGCAGGGCAGTAAGCTTTGTGCGCTCACCGGGCGAGACGATGCCTTTACTAAGGGAGGTTCCACCATGTTCGAAACCAAGATTTCCAGGCGTGATTCATTGTTTCTGATGGGAAGCGGAGCGGCGCTTGCCGCTTCGGGGTTCAGTGCAAGTTGTGGGAAAGTTGAGGCGCCCGCGGAAAAACCTGCCCAGGCGGAAGTGGAAAGCCCTGAGGTCGTCGCCGACCGCCAGCGGCGCATGAAGTGGTGGCACGATGCCAAGTTCGGCATGTTTATTCACTGGGGCCTTTACAGCACGATTGGCCACCACGAGTGGGCCATGGAGATGGAGGGCATCCCGGTGCCCCAATACGAACAGCTCGCCAAGATTTTCAAGCCGCAGCCCAACGCGGCGCGGGCCTGGGCCAAGCTGGCCAAGCAAGCCGGCCAGAAGTATATGGTGATGACCACCAAGCACCACGAAGGCTTCTGCAATTGGGACACGAAACTCACCAACTATTGCGCGCCCAAACAAGGACCGGGCCGCGACTTGGTGGCGGAATACGTAGAAGCCGCCCGCGCCGAGGGACTGCGCGTCGGCTTCTATTACTCGCTGATGGATTGGCACCATCCGGACGGCGCTCGCTGCGCCACCGACGAGGCGGCGCGACAACGCTTTGTCGAATACACGCACGGGTTGATCCGGGAACTGCTGACCAACTACGGGAAGATCGACGTTCTCTGGTATGACGTGGATTGGCCTCTCACGGCCGAGCAGTGGGAGTCGAAAAAGATGAACGAGATGGTGTTCAAGCTTCAGCCGGACATCATCGTCAATAACCGGAATGGCCTGCCTGGAGACTTCTCGACTCCCGAGCAGGAAATCCGCGCCGAAAAGACGGGCCGCTCCTGGGAATCCTGCATGACCATGAATGAGAGCTGGGGATTCACCGAGGCGGACGATGCCTGGAAAGACTCTAAGACGATCGTCCGGAACCTGATTGAGTGCGCGAATGGCGGCGGAAACTACCTGCTCAACATCGGCCCGAAACCGGACGGCTCGGTGCCTGAACAATCCGTCAAAGTCCTCACCGAAGTCGGCAAGTGGATGAGCAAGAACGGCCCGACGATTTATGAAGCGGAGCCCTGCAAGGCCGACTGGCACACTTACGCAAGCTACACCCGCAAGGGGAACACGCTGTACATGCACATCCACTTCTGGCCGGCGCAAACGGCGGGCACTAAAGCCCTCGATTACTATAAACCGCCCACGGTGGTGGCCATCGGCGGGATTCGCACCAAGGTCAAATCGGCCCGCTTGTTTGCCTCCGGGAAGAAGGTGGATTTCGTTCAGGACGACATTTCCGTGAGGTTCACGGGGTTGCCCCACGACGCGCCCGATCAGCCTGTGAGCGTGATCGAGGCGGAGTGCGAGTCCGAGCCGATCATCGAAAGCGAATACGTGCGGAAGCAGCGGCCAAGAGCCCAGGTGGGAATTTAGAGCACTGCAGTGCACCGCGCCCCCCCGCGACAAGAGCAGCCCTCTCCCTTGGGGAGAGGGTGTCCGGCGACGGCGTTTTCTCCAGCCGTCGCCGGACGGGTGAGGGGTCGGTAGGTGTCTAGGGCGAGGCGTGCCCACTTGCATCACGGGTGCCTGGCAATGTCAGGATTTGCTGCGGGCGGCCTAAACTTCGCGCAATTCGGATCGTGCTCGTCAAGCCACGGCATTTGACCGCTCTCTTTCACGAGATCTGCGAAGGCGGTGGGAGCGAATTGGCATAGGCTGGTACAACCGCCCGACTTTGTTAGGCAACCAAAATCGAAGTCGTAGGCGCGTTTTCTTTCTTCAGTATTTGCTTGGGCGGTGAGGGTGGAGTCAATTCCCTCCCCGCCACCTGGAGTTGTTATGTTGAACCAACCCACATGATAGGAGCGCTGGCCCATTCCGTCTTGAAGATACTTCGGTACTTCCTTGAACTCGCTAGCGCGGCGCCCCAAGACCTCGCCTCCCTTCCCGCGCACAAACACGGCATAGTCAAGGTGGGTGACAATCCCGCGGTCAACCGTCACGTTCGCCCCACCCAGTCCATCTTGCAGGCCGAGAGCGGGCAATAGGCGGAGCAAGTAATCCCCCATCTGAGGAGTCAAGAACCGACCCCACAGCTCGATGAAAAAAGGGAAGTGTTTCAACGTCACATCAAGTGTGCAATGCGCAGGGCTGCAAGGCGTGTGGTCGTAGGTCGAAACACCGCCGTGGTGGCGGAGGATCAGAGCCCGAGCATCCTCGAACGTCGACTTGCCGACCTGCAGTTGCCTGACGTCCTGGAGCAGCCGCTCCGCTCTACGGCGGTAAATGCGATTGGACACCTCTTCGGCCGAGATCGCCAACACAGCGACAGCAGCAAGTCCGATTAGTAGATAACAGATGAATCGCGTAATCGGTAGTCGTGGCAGAAATGACATACAGAGCCGCCCTTGATAAAGCGGCAGGCCGGATCACAGGTCGCGCGTAAAGAACCCCTCACCCATCCCGCTCCGGCTGACGAAAGCGCCGGCAGCGGGACACCCTCTCCCCAAGGGAGAGGGCGGTCGCACGCACTCGGGTCACTTTAGATTCGCTGCGGCCTCCAGCCGAATCGTCACGATCTGAAACGGCTTTATAGAGAATCTGAAGCCATAAGGAAGAACCTGGAGAGGCCCTTGCTTCCTCTCCAGGGCGTCGTTCAACCACGCCGATTTCACTTGGAATAGCGGCGATTGCACCTCGATCACGCTTTCCTTGCCCGCCACTTCCACAAAACGCAGGATTGTGCCCTGGCCGTCTTCGGCCCTCTTCCACGTCACGAGGACGGCGTCGGGATCCTTCACTTCGAGGAAGCTTGCCCGGAAAGGATCCAATGGCCGTGGAGAATTGATCGCTTTATCCTGGGAAGTGATTTGGTCGATTTCAAGAGGAGACATTTCCTCGCGGCCCAACCGGCCCAGGTAGCCAGGCTCGAGATTATTGCCGCTGGTAAACACGTAGCGGAAGGTGAAGCCGCCTCCCTGCCCTGCTGCATAGTTTGTGTCCCAGTAGTTGTCCATCACATATGAGAAGATCGTGCCGGGGCGCTGCCCGAATTCGAGCGGCCATGTCCCCCGCACTATGTCTCCCAAGGCCACCAGCGGGGCATCAACGGGAACCAGCGCCGCCGTCACGCCGCCCTGCTCCGCCGCCACCCAGTGCTGCACGGAAAACCATTCCTTGCCGGCTCCGGGCAGTTGATCACGGCTGGGGTCCACGATTCCGTTTTGAATCTCGTAGCGAAATCGCGGATGGTCCATGGCCAGGGGAAATGCAAAGTAAACACCTTCCTTCGTGAAAACCTCGGTTTTGTGCACGCGGTTGATGAACTCGATTTTCTTCTGCCCGTTAAACAGAATCACCTCCGTCTCGATGCGGGGCGTATTCACGGCGGCAGACTCGAGGTGCGCGACGGTCCCGAAGGGCTGCCTGGTCACGGACAGCAGCCGCCCTTCCCCCGAGTTGTGCACCGTAAGCTCCGGGACAGGAAAGGCGGGACTGTACTGAACCAGCCGGTTGGGAGTTTGATCCGCCCCCGTGACGTAGAGGTACTGATCGAACACATAAGGACTCGAGGCATTCACAAGTTCCTGGTTTAGTTCCTTGTCGTAGATGCTCTTCACCGCACCGCTGTCGGGATCGAGCGTCACCCGGTAGTACTGATTCTCGAGAGTTTCTTCAATTAACGCCTGCGGAGCCGCCGGTTCGACTTTGATTCCCTTCAGGGCGTAAGCCTTGTAGCCCACCGAGGGCACATTCTGAGCGAGGAAGCGAACGCGCCGGTAAGCCGGCCCTGTGGACAGGACTTCGTAAGGGACGGTGCGGCGGGTGAACTGGTCAACGAGTTCGAGGCCTTTGTCCAAATCCATTTCGACCAGGCCGGAGCGCTGCCAACTGAGAGGATTGAAAACCAGCAGCGTACCTTGCGGGTCGTAGATGTAGTCGGCAAGAGCGGCCATGCCTCGCCGCAGCACGTAATCGACGTCCTTCTTGGCCTGTGCTGCGAATCCTTCTTTGACGGACCATTGCCCGAGGGTTTCCTGGCTGCCGGGATTCGATTCACTACCCGCCGCGCCCCAGGTGTGCTCATCGTAAAGCACCATGTTGTGCCAAAGGCGCTTCAGCGCCTCGTCCCCGGGTTGAAGGCGGGGATTGACCAGGCTGCTAATGGTGGAGAACTTTTCCGCCGCAAGTGCTCGCTGTTCCGTCCCCCGCTCGAGGGCCGCCGAACGAGCCGTGGAGATAATCCCATCTTCCCAGTACGGCCCGCCGTCGCCTCGCACCACAGGAATCGCTTCTCCGAATTGACGGGCAATGTAATTAAGCGCTTCGGAAAAACCCGTGTAGCTTAGCCGTGGGTAGGCGTAAATCTTGTTCCACTCCGCGGCCAGCGTCGCTTGCTGCGGGAAGAGGTCCGTATTCTCCACCTGCGTGCCGTAAACCACTACGGCGTCGGATTTGTATTCAGGATGCGAATAGATTTGAAGGAAACGTGGCAAGGAGTCGCGCCCGCCGGCAATTTGAGGCGGTATCCCGAACAATGTTAAGACCTGATGGTAGTGCCGCGAGTACCACATCAGGATTCTTCCGCCGTCCGGGCCTTCCCACCAGAACGGCGACTTCTCATGAAGGCGTCCCTGAAGGAGAACTGGAGCGCGATAGTTGTCGCTTCCGGCAGCGAAGTACTTCAGGCCTGCCGCCGCCAACACCGAGGCGTAGGACCAGGAATAGGAGGGGACATCCGTGATATTGGCATAATCGCCGTCGCCCCCGTGATCGTGATTAAACCGGAAGCCAGGGTATAGCGAGCGCAAGAGTGTCTCCAGGCCGGGAAAGCCGGTGAGAAGGCTCGCCTCCACCGAGGGCACGAAAATCTTCTTCCTCTCGACCATCTGAAAAAACCGCTGCTTCTCCTCTTCACTGCGTCCCTCGAGAAACTGCCGCACGCACCAAAACCCATCCGGGCTGAAACGAAACTCGGGATGGTCGAGAATCAACTGGATGGCTT
>Ga0326727_10006239_pt1 | contig 32918 bp, 29 predicted proteins | sample MB2enrmetagenome_FD_207643 | JGI IMG/M metagenome (GOLD analysis project Ga0326727, IMG submission 207643) | Lab enriched peat soil microbial communities from McLean, Ithaca, NY, United States - MB29MY | ecosystem: Environmental > Terrestrial > Soil > Wetlands > Peat | place: USA: New York...
TCCAAAGAAGTGACTCAGGCTCAAGGACGGGGCCTTCGCTATTGGAGCCTGCATCATAGCGGCTCACTGTAAGTAAAGGACTGGCGGGGTCACGCGCGGACCGCTCTCCAGAAACTCTCTTTTTCCCGCGTGCGCCCCCAGCAACTCATCGCATCTACGCGGGAAAGCTCAACTCAGCAACGCAACGCGAGGAGGTCGGAACAAAGAATGCTCCTCTCTTAGCCGCCCCGAGACGACTCCCCTTCCCGCGTTCCGCCCCGGCCTGATCAAGGCAGGATGAAAACCGGGGAGCTGCCGGCAGGATTCGCAACTGTAATTGGCTGCCGCGAATAGCCGGAGGCCGGAAGCTCGGCGGTCAGTTGCCAAGGGCTGATGTATGTAGTCGAGAGCGAGGCCCCATTCCGGTACACGATCGAGGCCGGGACAAAGTCCGAGCCCGTCAGCGAGAGAATAGTCCCGTTGCCGCTTACTGTGTCAGAGACCGAGGCCGAACTGATGCGGGCAACCGGAGAGTCGGAGAGCACGGCAACGGGCGCGCCGCTTGCAATGCTCGCAGAGGAGGCCGATGCAGTGGCCACCGTAATTAGCGCGGTTCCCTCCTGCGTAAGATATTCGGCTGGGACCGTGGCCACCAACTGAGTGGCGGCGATATAGCCAGTCGGAATTAGAAAGCCGTTCCACAGCACAACGGAATAGTTGTTGAAATTGGAGCCGCTGATTGTGAAGGCGAGGCTCTCGCCGTTGGCAACGACGCTGCTGGGACTCACGGCGGAGAGTATGACAGCGTTCGAAACATTCGCTGGCTGCATCGACGCCAATGTTGGGCTGCGAACCACATACAGATCCTCGCCGTTGAAACTGCTGTTCTCGGACAGGAAGGCAAAGCCGTCGGCTCCCCAGCGGGTCAGTGCCATGGGTGTACCGAAGTTGAGCTGGGAAAACACGAGCGTACCAACCAGATTGAGCGACTGCTTTGCGACGGCGGATAGGGTATCGCCACCGTTCTGGTTGCCAATCACGAATAGCGCTCCGAGATGGGAGTCCAGCGCCAGATTGTACTCGTTCGGGTAGGACTCTACATTGTAGGCGAGCACTGGAAACTGTCCGGTCTCGGTAAGCGTAGCCGGATTCCAGAGTTGTCCAGCGCTGGTGTAAAGGAGGGTTCCGTCGGAGACGACAGTGGCTCCGTTGGGTTCCATCTCACCGTAGTACCCGTAGGGCGAGGGCTGCTGCAAGCCGGCAGATGTATACGGGATGGTAGTGAAGAAGTTCGAGTTTAAGGCGAAAGGCAGGCTGTAGATCGTGCTGCCGACAAACGCGAAACTTTGGGCGTAGTTGGTGATGGAATTGACCATGCCACTATCGTTGTAAAGCCCCATTTGGCCATTGGCGGCAAGCACAACCTGCTGCGAAGAGCCGGTAACAACGTGCATCTCGGTGGCACCGTTGCTGGGGTAGCAAGAATTGCAGTTGGGATACGGAAAGGTCCGCTCGACGGTGTTGGTCCGCAGGTTTATGCGCTGCACGGTCTGATCGGTGGCAAGAGCGACGTAGAGTGTCTGGCCGTCGCTGGAGAGCGCGAGCAGTATGGGATTGTTGCCGACCGCGATAGGCGTGCCCAAATTGCCGGTCACAGGATCAATCGGCAGCACGGTGTTGGGATTCGATGATGCAGAAGAGCCAACCGCGGCGTACAGGAGTTTGGTTGCCGGGCTGTAGACGGCAAACGACGGTTGGACGGCCAGGTCGCGATATAGCGTGACGATCGCGGAGTTACTGGCACCGCCGCCGGGGACTGGGTTGGAGACGGAAATGGAGAGCTCGCCCAGGCTGGTTCGTAGCGAAGGGTCGAGGTTAAAGTAAAGATAGGAGCTGCCACCATAGCTGGTGGCCTGTGCGGTTCCGTTCACTTTTATGACGGAAGCAGGAAAGAAGCCGCTGCCATACACATTGACGGAAAGAGCAGAGGAACCGACTGGTGCCGTTGGGGAATTGACTGAGGTAATGGTAGGCACGGGATAGAAGGCGATACCGGATCCGCTCAGGGAAACACGACCGGGAGAGGATGAGGCATTGGAAACGATTGACAGCACGCCGGAGCGCGGGCCAACTTGTGTTGGCTTGAAGGTGACTATGAGCACGCAGTATTGGCCATTATTTAGCAGAACGGAGCAAGAAGACGCGTCGACGGAGTAATCCCCGGTAGCACTCGTAGCGACCGTGTCAATCCGCAGCGGTGCCATACCGCCATTAGAAAGCCAGACATCTAAGGTGCTGCTCTGGCCAACAAACAGCGGCGCGTAGGAGAGCGCTCCGGCATTGAGAGTCAAGACCGGCTCGGCACCGGTACCGTTGACGGCAAAAGACGCGGTAGGAATCGAGGCATTGGTGGTGAGCTGGATTGTGGCGTTATAGATCACGGCATCGGTGGGAGCAAAGTTGACGGCGAAGGTGCAGGACACTCCGGGGGCCACGGCGACATTGCAATGATTGTCGGCCGCCGGGACGGTGAAGACGGAATTTGTGGATTGAATTGTACTGATCAGCAGATTGGACGTGCCGCAGTTGTTGACTGTGACATTCTGCATTTTGATCGTGCCCACGGGTATGTAGCCAAAGTAGATCCCGCTGTTGGTCCCGCAAAGAGCAGAGGAATTGGTCTTAGGGTCGATGACAGCGGCAAAGGGAAAGGTGGAGTAGGAACTCGCGGAAGTGACGGAACCGACAAAGGCTCCAGGGGTGGTGTACATCGAACCGACGGCCGTTCCAGCGATGTGCACCTTGCCTAAGGGATCGATCGCCATTCCGTCAATCACGGTGGATGGCGGCCCAAAGAAGGTGGACAACTCAAGCTGCGTTCCCGTGGGATTGAACTCCATGATGAATCCCTCGTTGCCGCCGGAAGCACCCTCAAGCGGGTGCACGAGAGGAAACTGCGGGTCCTCGCTGTCGCCACTGATCCAGATGTCGCCACTGGCATCGAGCGCTATGCTGCCAGTGTATGTGTTCCCACCGTAAAGAGTGCCTGGATTGGAGCCAAGCAGTGTCGAGTACAGTAGTTGGGAGCCGTCGGCACTCAGCTCGCTCATAAAGGCGCAACAGTCTTGGGTGGAAGGCAGGAAAGCGTTGGAGGTGACGGGAAAGGTGGCGGGCTGGTCGGGGACTCCGGTGACAAACGCCCGCCCCTGCGCGTCCACAGCGATGGAGACCGCACCGCCGACCGCAAGGAAGGTGGAGTACGCCAGCTTGGACCCATCGGGCGAAAGCTTGGTAATGAATGCACCGCGATAATTGTTCGTTCCGGGAAGTTGCGTGAGATAGGCCCCGCTTGTGGTCGGCCACAACGTCCCTGCCGCGCCAGCAAGGTAGGCGCTGCCTTGGGCATCGACGGCAATGGAACGTGCTCCGATGAAGCCTCCACCGCCGGTCTCCGGTTCGGTGTCTCCGATCAGGGCACTATAGGCGAGTGCGCCGGAGGGTGTGAACTTTGAAACGAAGGCTATGTCCTCCGGATACTGGGGCGTTCCGCTGGTATACGCACCTACAGTCACCGGGAAGCTCGACGAGTCCGTCGTGCCTGTGACGAACGCGTCTCCCGCGGCATTCGTCGTGACCCATCCCCAGCCCAGGAAGTCGATCGGCAATAGGCTGGAGTAGTTCAGCGCGCTTCCATCTGCGGTGAGTGACACAACGAAGCCACCCGACGTGGTTGCGGGACTGACGGGATTCTTTACTGGAAAATCGGTGGCCATAGTTTCACCGGTGACAACCACGTTGCCCGAACCGTCGACGGCAATTCCTCCATTGGGCTGGGTATCTCCATTAGAGCCTCCCAGAAAGGTGGAAAACACCTGCGCCGTGCCGGTTGCGTTCAGCTTGGTAACGAACGCTACTCCCCAGTCGCTGGAGCAAGCCGCGCAACGCGTTTGGAAGGCGCCGGGAGTAACCGGAAAACTGGTGGAAAATGTTTCTCCGACGATGTAAGTAGCGCCCGAACTGTCGGTAGTAACACCCATCACATAGTCGCTGCCGGTATCGAGAAAAGTAGCGAAGCTGAGGGCCGGGTCAATCACGAGCGGCATGTTCCGGTCGTAGACTCCCAGGCGGAACCCGATGTTTCTGTTGCCGTCAATCGCGAACTCGGCGGCTACCGACTGGCGCCCCTCTGGGCTCTCCTGGTAGGCCACCGGCTTGTTCATCGTTAGCACCCCGCGGGCGAGACGGATTGCAATGTCGCCGTTGGAGGTGATTGACACGTCTTCGGCGCCCTGGATGCGGAAAGCGACTTGGGAGACGTCAGCAAACGGAGCAAGCCGAAAGTCGTGTTCAAGAAGCGCGTTGTCGCCGTAGAAGATCAGATCGATGCCCGGATAGATCGATTGATATTGCAGACTCGCATAGTTCGGGATACCAGTGATCCAACGCGCGGAATCGGCGCCGAGGAGATAATTGCTGATCGCCATGGACTCCCCGAGGGCTTCGAGCCTCGAAGAAGGGCCATGAGAGGGAAACTGCATCTCCAGATGTTGCGCAGAACCGCCCGAGCCAGCAAAGGAAAACTCAATTGCGTTCTCGCGGAACACCGTCTGTATGCGACCCTGGTGGACAAGGTACTGAGCAGATGCGGGCAGCTGTCCCTGGTTCTTTTCAAACAGAAGAGGCAGCGCAGCCTGATTGTGTAGCACAGCCGCCGGAAGAGTTCCAGAGAGGAAGAGGAAGGCAATTGCGACACAGAACAGGCGCAGAGATTTCACGGTCCGTATCCTTTAGGAAGGATTCCGCAACACATAACTGCAAAAAATAGTGCATTGAACGCACAATTCTACATTGCGGTGAAGCGGGCGTCTACTCGCTTACAAACTGCTGAATCCCGTCCCCGATAATGTTCGCCAGCTTCGCCAGATCACGCACGACGAAACGGAGCCAGTCCGCACCCACCGCGCCGTGGTAACGGCTTGCAGCATCTTTCAGAGCCATCGCCAGTGCCGCCGGAGATTCATGCCCGTTGAGTGCTTCGAAGACCCCCATTCCCGTACTAGCGTCTGCTTCAATGTCAGCCAGTCGGATTTCCTGCCCTGCAGTTGGCCGCTTCCCTGCACGAGCCATCAGCGCAGAGAGCGATTCCTGCCCGCGGAGAGAAATATTAGACGCCAGCTTGCTGACTGCCGCGCCGCACGCGCCTTTCCCCGTCCATTGGCGAGCAAGCATGCGTTTTCCCCCGCCTCTTTCGGATCGATTTGACTCAGTTCGTCGAGGATCAGGAGGCCATCGTTGTGCAGCGCCGCTAGCCCTTCAAGTCCGTTCGATGTTGCACGCCACAGACGGCAGTCGGCTTTGGGTTCGTCCCACACCGAGGCCGCCAGCTTCAGAGCCGTTGTCTCGCCGCAGGACGAGGGGCCACGTAGATAAAAACCGCCCGAATCTTCACCCGCCGGATCTATCAACGGTGCCGCGTCGCCGCAGCCCGCAATGTAGTCATCTGGTCCATTGACGCCATCCACGGCGCGAAGATCGCTCAGTAAGACATCGGATTTTCGCTTTCGCAGTTCGCGGACCAGCGCAGCGCGTGCCTGCTGCACCTCGGGATTGGTGGCCGCATTCGCGTCCAGGAGCGATCCATCTAAATTGGGCAGGAATGCTCTCGCGCGGAACGGCGGGGGAAATCAAGTTCCGCCATTAGTCGTGAAGGACGACGCTGACCAGCGAGCGGTTCACCTTCATGCCGCCGCTGCTGTACTCGATGAAGCCAAGTTCGCGGAAGCGATTGAGAAAGAAGCTGACGCGGGAGCGGGTTGTGCCAATCATTTCGGCGAGCGTCTCCTGGCTCACCTTGGCGATGATTGGTACGGGAGCGGATTCCTGGCCATAGTTGGCGAGCAGCAGAAGAAGGCGAGCCAGCCGTTTCTCGCTGGAGTTGAAGAGGTGGTCCACAAGATCGGCTTCCATGCGTAGGTTGCGGGTAAGCAGGTAGGCGAGAAAACGTTCCGCGAACTCCGCATCTTTATGCAGCAGGTTAATCATCACAGACCGCTCCACGCGGAGGATGGCGCTGCGGTGCTCTGCGGTTGCGGTCGACATGCGGACAGATTGGCTAGCCAGGCATCCCTCGCCAAAGAAACTATCTTCCGCGAGAAGTGCGACAACCGCTTCTTTTCCACTCTTGGACACAACGGTGAGTTTTACCACGCCGCTTTGAACGTAAAACACCGCATCGGCTGGCTCTCCCTGCGAGAATATGGTTTCGCCCGCCTGGTATACGCGGCTGCTTTTTCCAACCAAAAGCCTGGTTAGAATGAGGCGGGGATCGAACGTTGCGATCGTTGGATCAAGAACTCTCAACTTTTCCGGGAGGAATACTGCTGGGCGCAACGACGCTTCTCGAGTCGCGGGAGTGCTCCGCTTCCTCTTCTCGATGTCGGGAGTTGGTTCCATGGCGGTAAGACTCTCCCTATCGGGATTTGAACATTCCGGGGCCCGGAATTCGGCGATTATATCATGCACTAAGACTCAAGATTCTTCTTGCGTGTCCTGTCCTGCTGGGCCGTGGTAACGTCCGGCAGACCGTAGAAACCGATCCATTCCTATTCGAAATGTTGATACCAGCCATTACCAATCTGGAGGCTCGTCTGCTTCGACCATGAACAACCCTGGAGCTATGAGATGCTGCTGACTGGCGGCAGAGGATATCCTGCTTACCAGCGGCTCGCCGGACCCTGAGTTCCGGCAGCAAAGGAGCGCCGTTGATGTCCATTCGAAAGTTCTCCGGGATGCAAATTACCTTTTGTCTATGGCTTCTGGTTCTGGCCGCTTGCCCACTGGCCAGAGGTGGGCAAGCGCAGCCGGTTTCCTCTGAGGAAGAACAGCGGCAACGCTCCAGCGACGCTGCAGGTGCCGGAAATCGTACCTTCCCTGCGCTCCTGGTCAGCGACATTCACTTCGATCCCCTTCACGATCCCGAGAAAGTGCGTCAACTTGCGGAGGCTCCGGTGAGCCGGTGGGAGGCAATCCTGTCGGCTCGGCCTTCGCCCAATCAACCGCAGGCATTCGCGGCCCTGCAAGGGGCGTGCCAGGCGCGCGGCGTTGACACGCCGTACACCCTGCTGCGCTCCAGCCTGGGGGCCATGAGGGCGAGACAACCCGATGCGAAATTCATGGCGGTGAGCGGCGATTTGATCGCCCACGCCTTCTTCTGCAGGTACACAATTCTGTTTCCCGGATCGACGCAGAGTGAGTATCAGGCCTTCGTCCTGAAAACCTTGAGCTTTGTGATGGAAGAGCTGCGTGCTTCGTTTCCAGGCGTGCCCGTCTATGTGGCCCTGGGCAATAACGACACCGATTGCGACGACTACCGGCTGGATGCCGGAAGCGAGTTTCTCGCCCAGGCCGGCAGCATCGTAGCCAAGGGTCTGCCTCCATCGCAGCAGGGAAATGTGCTCAAGGTGTTTCGCAGCGGCGGCTACTACAGCGTCACCATGGCGCCGCCCATGCGAGACACCCGCCTCATCGTGGTCAATGACCTTTTTCTATCTCCCAAGTACAGGACCTGCGCCGGCAAGTCCGACTCCGTCGCGGCCACCGCGGAAATGGCGTGGTTGCAGGAAGAGCTGGTAGAGGCGCGGCGATTGGGACAAAGGGCATGGGTGATGGGTCACATCCCGCCGGGCGTCGATCCCTACTCTACGGTTGCGCAAATCAAGGATGTCTGCGGCAGCCAGACGCCTGAACTGTTTCTATCTTCGGACAGGATGGCCGAGTTGATGATCGCGTACGCCGACGTCATCCGGTTGGGGATCTTCGCGCACACCCATATGGATGAAATGCGTCTCCTGGAATCCCAGAGCAACGGCCCACAGGCCTCGGCCCAGCCCGGCGTTGCCGTCAAAATGGTTTCCTCCATCTCTCCGGTTGATGGCAACAACCCGTCATTCACGGTGGCCCGCATCAACCGGTCCACGGCAGGGTTGCAGAACTACGAGGTGATTGCGGCTTCCAATCAAACCGGCATCGCCGCGGCCTGGGCTAGAGAGTACAACTTTGATCAGGCGTACCATGAGGCCCAATTCTCACCCGCGGCGGTGAAGAGATTGATCGTGGAGTTCGAACACGATCGCGGCGTGAAGACCGAGGCAAGCCAGGAGTACATCCGCAATTATTATGTGGGCGACCGCTCTTCCGAACTTACACCGTTCTGGCCGCTGTACGTATGCGCGTTAGCAAATCATACGGGCAAGGCATTTGCCGCCTGTGTATGCTCCCCGGGCAAGTAAAGATGCCGCTCGTCATGATTCTGCAAAACGCATAAACATGCAGAGACATGAATATGCGAAGCGAAAATTGCGGAGCATTCCTCGGCAACTCTTCGTCCAGCTCACTCGTCCGCTGCTGCTTCTTCGGAGCGCGGATCGGCTGCGCGCGCGGTCGTTCGGCCAGAGCAGCTCATTACCGCTTTGCGCCGCGCTCGGCGAAGAAGTCGACGTATTTCTTGTCACTCCCGAGGATATGCTGGACGAGCCAACTCTCCAGGAATTCCATGAGCTGAATCCCGATGCGCACCTGGCCGGCCACAAACTGCTGTTGAAACTCAAGCACGATTCGGGTCAGGCGATCATGCTCAATCCTGTGCGGCAGGGTTTCCGGATACCCGAATGCCTCCATCAAAACCTCTTCCGCGCTGAAGTGCGCTTGCGTGTAGCAGAGTAAATTGTCCAGGATCGCAGCCAGCACCGTTTGCCCGCTCTGCTCGCGCATGGCGTCATGCAACTGATTCATGAGTTCGAACAGCCGCTTGTGATGTTGGTCAAGGATCCCAATCTTGACTGAATATTCGGCCTGCCACTGAAATAGCGGCAACGGCCGGAACCATTGACCGAGTGCAGCATCGGACCGGCGTGGGTCAACATCGGCGCACATAGGCACCTCACATTTTTAGTCTGTAGTAAGCAGTCTTATCCCAGTTGACCCGGGCAAACGAATCGCTCAAACCATAGGTTGTCTCGGCTGCCCCGAGCATGAGATAACCGTCGGGCTTCATGGCGGTCACGATGCGGCCGAAAATTTCGCGCTTCTTCTCCACTTCGAAATAGATCAGAACGTTGCGGAAGAAGACGGTATCGAACTTAGGCAGAGTGCGCCAGGGCTCGGTGAGGCTGAACTCCCGAAATTCCACCTTGCTCCTGATCTCGGGTGCAAGGACCCAATCGTTCCCTTCGCGCGCAAAATATTTTGTCAGATACTTTGCCGGCAGGCCCCGATTGATTTCAAGCTGGCTATAGCGGCCTGCGCGGGCCCGTGCCAGGATGGCGGAGGATAAGTCGGTTCCAAGGATCGAGATGGTCCAGCCGGGCAGCCCTCCGAATTCCTCCGCGATCAGCATCGCGATGCTATAGGCCTCCTGGCCGCTGGAAGCAGCCGCGCTCCAGAAGCTGAGCCGCCGGGTGGCAGCGCGCTCGGCCATCAACTCCGGGATGATGACCCGGCGCAACGCCTCGAATGGCAAGTGGTCGCGGAAGAACCAGGTTTCGTTGTTCATCATCGCGTCGAGAACCTTGCGGTGCAGGCCCCCAAACGAGGTGTGACGGATGCGGGCAACCAGATCCTGTGCCGAATCCAGACCTTCCCGGTACGCCAGCGGAGCCAAACGCGACTCCGCAAGGTAGCCTTTTCCCTCGTCCAGCACAATGGCGGAATGCTGCGCCATGAATTGCCTCAGGTACTCAAACTCTTCCGACTCAAGCCCCATACTCACCGCCTTTTGCATTGGCTTCGACCCGCTCCCGCGCGCTGCTGGCGGGAGCGCCGTACGGCAACGCCCGGCGTCCCCGGTTGACGCGTCGAACAATCTCGTCTGCAATCTCCGGCAGCGGCAGAACGCAGTCGGCCAGCCCAGCCTTGGCCACAAAGCCGGGCATGCCCCAGACCACCGAACTGGCTTCATCCTGAACAATGACTTGACCGTGAGCCTCTTTGACGTGTTCGCAGCCACGCAGTCCATCCTGTCCCATGCCGGTCATCACCACGGTGAGCGCGTTTTCCCGGTAGATCTCCGCGACCGAGCGAAACAAGACATCGACGGATGGCCGGCAGGAGTTTTCCGGCGGCGCCTGGAAGATGCCCAGGCGGACCGCTCCCTCCTCGCGGCGGAGATTCATGTGGAAGTCACCAGGTGCGATCCACGCCTGCCCGGGTTCGAGCCGGGTGCCGGAAACTCCCTCTCTCACGACCAGAGGGGAAGCGGCAGTAAGACGCTCCGCCAGGAAGCGGGTGAAGGTTGGCGGCATGTGCTGGACGATCACGATCGGAACCGGGAAATCCGCCGGGATGTGCGGGATGACTTCAGCCAGTGCGTTCGGTCCTCCGGTCGATGTCCCGATGGCCACGATGTCGATTCGCGGCTGCGTCAGGGCGGCAGGCGATCCCATGGCGGCCCGGGTGGAGAGCGCAGATTCAGGGTGGAGCGGCGAGCCAAGGGCGCTGGCCAATGGAGGGGGAGGCTGCGGCTGCGGCGCGACCGGCCAGCGGTATCCCTTGCTTCTCCAGCAGAGGGCTTTGATCTTGGGGACGACCTCCAGGCGGATGCGCGCCATGCTGTCCTGCACGCTGCCCACGTTCGCCGGCTTGGCAACATAGTCGTCCGCGCCCGCGGCCAGGGCGTCGAGCGTGGCCAGGGCTCCGCGCTCGGTCAGGGTGCTGAACATGATGACCGGCGTACGGATGCCGCGCGCGCGTAATTCGCGAAGGGTTTCGAGCCCGTCCATTTCCGGCATCTCGATGTCGAGGGTGATGGCATCGAGCGTGTGCTGGCCCACCATGGCGAGCGCGATCCTTCCATTCGCCGCCACGCCGGCGACTTCAATCTCCGGGTCGCTCTCCAGCGATTGTTTGACGATTCGCCGCATCACGACAGAATCGTCCACGATCAGGACCCGATATTTCATTGGATGCAACCGATGATCTGGAGCTTGTCGAGAATCGATTCCCTGGTGAAGGGCTTCATGATGTATTCATCCGCGCCCTCTTCGAGCGCCCGCGCGATCTCCGGTTGCTCGCTTTCGGTGGTGACCATCATGATCTTCATTACGTCGTAACTGGGATCGGAGCGGACCTTGCCCAGCAGTTCAATCCCGGTCATCTCGGGCATGTTCCAGTCAAACAGAGCCAGCTCGGCGCGGTTTTGTTTGAGACAGTCAAGCGCTTCCGCCCCGCCTTTCGCTTCGAGCACGGTGAACCCCGCAGTGGTCAAAATCGACTTGAGCACTTTCCTCATGGTGGATGAATCGTCGACGATCAAGGCCTGCATGATGTGTCCTTTCGCGGCGTGGAATGGAAGCACAGCCGGAGAGCGAAGCAATCTCCCACGGCTGTGCCCCAACTACGCCGGTTGGAATGCGCCGGTTAGAAGCGGAACTGCGAGACCAGAGTCCGCAGTTCGGCGGCCATCTTTTCCAGGGACTGCGCGGACTTGGAAGTGTCCATCGCACCCACGGTGGTGGCCCGCGCCGCTTCGGCCACTCCGCCAATGTTCTTGCTGATATCGGTGCTGCCCTTGGCGGCTTCCGCCAGGGTGCGTCCGATCTCGTTGGTGGTTGCGCTCTGCTCTTCGATGGCGCTGGCGATGGTCGTCTGGATATCGCTGATCTGGCCGATGACCTGGCTGATCTGGCCGATGGCCGATACAGCCCCGTTGGTATCGCCTTGAATGGCTTCGATCTTGCGGCTGATATCCTCGGTCGCCTTGGCCGTTTCCTTGGCCAGCTCCTTTACTTCGTTGGCGACCACCGCAAAACCTTTGCCTGCTTCTCCGGCGCGCGCCGCTTCGATGGTGGCGTTGAGTGCCAGAAGATTGGTCTGCTGAGCGATGGAGGTGATGACCTTGATGACCTGGCCAATCTCCGCGCTGCTCTGCCCGAGTTTGGAGATGGTCTCGTTGGTTGTCTCCGCGGTGCGAACCGCCGAGGAGGCAACCCGGGTCGCCTCGGCCGTGTTCTTGGCGATCTCCTTGATGCTGGCGCCCATTTCGTCGGCTCCGGTGGCAACCGTCTGCACGTTGTTGCTGACCTGTTCGGCTGCCGCCGAGACCACGCTTGCCTGGGTTGCGGTCTCATCCGCGCTGGAGCCCATGGACTGGCTGACTTTGTTGAGCTCCTCGGAAGCACCGGCCAGGGCGGAAACGTTTTGTCCGATGTGTTCCAGAGCCGAGCGCACGGTTTTGGAAAGCGTGTTCACGGCGTTGGCGAGGAGATCGAAATCGCCCGCATACTTGCTGGTGACCAGCGCGGTGAAGTCGCCCCCGGCAAGTTTGTTGAGAATGGCGCTGACGTCCTTCAGCGGTCCGATGACGGCGTCCAGGGTATCGTTGAGACCTTGCACGACGTTGCGGAATTCGCCCTGGTGCTTGCTGGCGTCGGCGCGGGTCTCGAGCTTGCCTTCGACGGCGGCCTTCTCCAAGGTCTCGGCATCGGCAACCATGGCGTTGATGTTTTCCATCAGAACGGTCAGCGATGGCACCACGTCGTCGTTCTCCGACCTCTTTCCGATCTTCTTATATTCCGCCAAATCCTCCATGTTTCCCTGCGAGATCTTTTTGATGGTTTCCGTCACATGACGGACGCGTTTCTGAGCTCCATTGATGCCAGCAGCCAGATCGGCGAAGATGCCCACATAGTTTCCGTCCACGGATTTGGTGTAGTCATTTTCGGACATCCTTTGGGTAACGGCGGTTGCTTCCTGCAGCGCGCCCAAGCCGTCGACGCACTGATTCAGGTCGTTTTTAATGGTGTTGAAGTCGCCGTTGTAGCTCTCGGTGATCTTTTCTGGGATGTCGCCTCTGGAGATGCGCTCCACGTATCCGGCGGCCACGTTCAACGGACCAACGATCGCGTCCAGCATGCCGTTGATGCCAGCCATCAGATCGCGATTGCGGCCTTGAAACTCCTCGGCCTTGCCGCGCTCACGCAGTTGTCCATCGAGGGCGGCCTTGGCGAGTCTGGCGAGCTCGCCGGCGAAGCGGGCGTCTTCGGTATTGTCATAGAATATTTGGATGACACCGGCAACCTTGTTCTGGTCGTCGTAGCGCGGGGAGGCGAAGGTACGGACTGGAATTTTGCGGCCCTTGACCGTGTATTCGCCGTCTGAATTCAGTGGGCGCCCTTCGCGCATGGCACGAGCCGCGACGCAGGTGCCGTTATGACAGGCCTCAAAGTCGAACAAGTCCCACATCTTCAGCCCGACGGATGCTTCCGGCGCAATGCCGGCCATCAGCGCCGCGGCGCGATTGAGGTATTCGATATTGTGGTCACAATCGATCACGATGACCGGCATCGGGATGTCTTCCACGTAGCCGGCCCTCTTAATGGAACGATCGAATTCAGAGGCGACGCCGCGAGACACTGGACTTCCCGCGCCATGTGAAACTCCGTTGCCGTTTGTACGACCCACTGCTAATCCTTTTGCTGCCATGATTGCTTCCCCCAATGTGTGCAGATTGTCTGTTATTGAGCGCCCGGCCCGCTCTCGCCTGCCGATGTGCTGATGTTCACGGACCGCTGTGTGTTCAGCACCAGCAGCAGCTCGTTGTTGAGCTTGTAGACACCCCGGATGAGTTCGCGGCTGGCGCTGGCCAGCGTGTTGGGAGTCTCTTCGAAATCTTTTTGTTCCACTTCCACGACGTCGCCGATTTCGTCCACCAGCAGGCTTACCGCGCCATCCGTGGTGCGCACCACCACGTTCATCGGCAGCTCGCCTTCGCCCCGGTCCTTCACCCCGAGACGGCGGCGCAGGTCAATGGCGGTGACGATCTGGCCGCGCAGATTGATCAGTCCGGCGACCACGTCGGGTGCCAGCGGGACGCCGGTCATGTCCAGGTGCCGGATCACTTCCTGGACGGTTTCGACCTCAACCCCGAACAGGAGGCCTTGAATGTAAAACGTGCAGAACTGCTGCTGCGTCGCGCTCATGCGATCCTCCCTTCGCCGGCCATCGACGTCATCAGCTCCGGTACATTGAGCAGGTCGGTGACATGCTGCTGGATGACGGCGGAACCAAGCAGATGGGGATTTCCGGCTTTGCTGGTGATGGAGACGTGTTGATCGACGATATCGAGAATTTCGTCCACCACCAGGCCCACGCTGCGGCCGCCGTCGGAATGCACCACCACCTGCATGGGACCCTCGCGCGCCGCCTGCGCCGTAAGCTTCAGGGCGTCGGCCACGCGCACCAGGGGCATGATTCCGCCGCGGTACTGAACCACCTGGCAGGTGCCTGACATTTCCACGGTCTTGGGGTCAAACTCCTCGAGCCGCGACACCTGCGAAAGTGGAACCGCAAGCTTGCCGCGGTCTCCGACGCGGAACAGCAGCCAGGACTCACGTTGCGCGGCAGCCTCTTCCGACGCCTCCGTGCCGTTGCTGGCGGCATGCTCGTGGGAATCGCCCGCCACCGCGGCACCTTGCGCCAGCCCGAGGATGTCCAGGATCAGGGCGACTTTGCCATCGCCCATGATGGTGGCTCCGGCAAAACAGGAGATGCCTTTCAGTTGCTTGCCGAGAGGCTTGACGACAATCTCTTCGGTGTCGTTGATTTCGTCCACGACCAATCCGAACTGCTGTCCGTCCGCCTGCAGGACCACGATGTTGATGGCCTCTGCGGCGCCCTCGCCTGCGCTGCCGCCCAGCTTCAATTCGCGGTTCAGGTAAATGATGGGCAACAGACTTCCGCGCAGACGATAGACGGCGGCCTCCTGGATCATCTCGATGCCGCTGTCGGCGGCCTTGCCCTCCAGCCGCACCAGCTCCACCAGGCTCACTTGAGGGATGGCGAAGCGTTCGCAGCCGGTGGTGACGATCAGGGCGGGAATGATCGCCAGGGTGAGAGGAATCTTTATTTTCAGGGTGGTGCCATGACCATGCACGCTGGTGATATCGACCGTGCCGCCAATTTTTTCGATATTGGTCTTCACCACGTCCATGCCGACGCCGCGCCCGGAGATGTTGGTCACCTTCCGGGCCGTGGAAAAGCCGGCGAGGAAGATCAGGTTCGAGGCCTCGCGGTCGGTCATCTTGGCGGCCTGGGCGGTTGACACAATTCCGCGCTCGATGGCCTTGGTGCGGATCGCATCCAGGTCGAGTCCGGCGCCGTCGTCCGAGATTTCGATGTTTACCTGTCCGCCTTCATGGAAGGCGCGCAGGAAGAGCAATCCCTGCGCCGGCTTGCCGGCGGCAAGGCGCTCGGCCGGAACCTCGATGCCGTGATCGAGCGAGTTGCGGACGATGTGAGTCAGCGGATCCTTGATGGCTTCGATGATCGTTTTGTCCAGCTCGGTCTGCGTTCCCGCCATTTCGATCCGCACCGACTTGCCGGTCGAATTCGACAGGTCGCGCACGATGCGGGGAAGCTTGTTCCAGATGATTCCGATCGGCTGCATGCGCGTCTTCATGACGCCTTCCTGCAGTTCGGTGGTGATCAGGTTCAGCCGCTGCGCCGTGCTCAGGAACGCCGGGTCCTTTTGATTGGAGGTGAATTGCAGGACTTGATTTCGCGCCAGCACCAGTTCCCCGACCAGGTTCATCACTTTGTCGAGAAGATTTACATCCACGCGGATGTTGCTGTTGGCGGCATCTTCGCGGCTGTCGCGTTGCTCCTGCAGAGCGTCCTGGACGGTGGTTTGCGGCACCGCCCCGTTGTGCACCAGGATTTCGCCGATCGGGCGCACATCGCCGTCCTGCTGCTGGGTCAGAGCTTCGGCCACCGCGGTTTCGGCCACGGCGCCTCCCTGCACCAGAATCTCCCCCAGCAGATTGGCTCCGTCTGCCGCCGCGGGTTTGGCTTTGCCGGCATCGGGGGCAGTCTCCGGCTTTTCATCGCCAGCCAGGATTGCATGGAGGGATTGAAGGACGGCACTGAGATCATGCTCGCCCTCCTGACCGGTGCTCTCCAGAGAGGCGAAGAGCTGGCGGTTGAGGTCAATCATGCGGAGCAGGGCAGAAATGATTTCCGCGTTCAGACTGAGCTCGCCTTCGCGGACGCGGGAAAGGATACTTTCGCCGGCATGGTTGATCGCCTCGATCTTCTCCAGTCCGATGGTTCCGCCGGTCCCCTTGAGGGTATGAACGGCGCGGAAGATTCTGGCAACCAACTCTTTGGAATTGGGATTTTTTTCAAATTCCACAAAGTCCCGGTCAAGCTGGTCGAGCAGCTCGCCGCCTTCGACTAAAAATTCCTGGATGAACTCGTCCATCATAATCATGACTCCCAGTTGCAGCGGCCGCTGCGCTGCTGCCGTTGCATGCCGAACGCGGAACCTCTGCAAAGCGCCGGCTGCTTTGCCATGAGCCTTGGAAACGATTGGTAGACCTGGCGCGCACAATCATCTTCAGTTGCATCATCGGAGAATGGTTTGAAAACTTGAGGGCAATTCGAATTGGCCGGCGGCAGTTGGGAATTCCGGCGAACCGGTGCCAATGTGGGCGCAGGCGTCTGGGAGGGGGATTTCCGGGGGATCGGGATTCACGGTTGTCACAACGCTATGTGCGTGGGATCACTGTACGCCGCCCAAGGTTGCTGTAACAGTGTGAGCCACTCAGAGCCGCCCAGAATGATGGCATGCGGTTCTGTCCGGGGTGTGCGTGAACAGAATCAAGGACGCCGAGCATCTCTTCCGGCTTGCGGCAGCTTTCGCCGTGGGGCTCGCCCTGTTTCTTCTGTTGCGAGCCTACTTCGTTCCCAAAAGCTTTGGACAGTATGGCCACTACCGCGGCGACGCGCTGGCCGAGCTTTCCTCCAAGCCGATGTCCTATGCCGGTCACCAGAGTTGTGAAGACTGCCATAGCGACGTTCTGCAAGTGAAGAAAGCCGGCAAGCACGCAGGCGTAAACTGCGAAGCCTGCCACGGCGCGCTTGCCAAACACGCCGAGGATCCGTCTTCCGTGGTGCCGCAACTGCCCGATACCGCCGTGTTGTGCGCGCGCTGCCATGAAGAAAATATCGCCAAACCCAAAGCGTTTCCGCAGGTGGTGAGTGCGCAGCATTCGGGTGGGGCTGTCTGCAAGACTTGTCACCAGCCGCACAGTCCCCTGCTCCAACCCGGAGGCAAGCAATCATGATCACGCGCCGCAGACTGCTCATGCTTCTCCCGGCCGCGGCCTTTGCCTGGGAGTACGTACTGGCCGGGACGCCGGAGTTGGCGCCCGGCTACAACCGCAACGAACACTGGTGGGGGATGTTGCTGGACATCAGCAAATGCATCGGCTGCGGCAACTGCGTGCGCGCCTGCGCCACGGAGAACAACGTTCCCGAGGGATACTTCCGCACCTGGGTCGAACGCTACCACGTTGCCGACTGGCACCAGGAGACGCCGGAGGTGGATTCCCCCAACGGCGGCAAGAATGGTTTTCCGCCTGGCACGGACGTGGGAGGCAAGAATTTCTTTGTTCCCAAGATGTGCAATCACTGCGTGGATTCACCATGCACGCAGGTTTGCCCGGTGGGTGCCACCCTGCATACCCCCGACGGAGTTGTGCTGGTGGATGAGAAGTATTGCCTGGGCTGCCGCTACTGCATCCAGGCCTGCCCGTATGGCTGCCGCTTCCTGAATCCAACCAAGCGCACGGCGGAGAAATGTTCGCTGTGCTACCACCGCATCACCAAGGGGTTGACCACCGCCTGCTGCGAAAGTTGTCCCACCGGAGCGCGCCAACTGGCAGACCTGAAGAACCCCTCGGACCCGATTCACGAATTTCTGAGGACCCATAGCGTGCAGGTGCTGAAGCCGCATCTGGCCACCGGCGCGAAAGCTTTTTATTACGACCTGGATGGTTCGGTGCGCTAAGGAGACAAGCGATCATGCCAGTGCAAGGGTTCATGTATCCGAACGAGATCGAGCTGCAGTGGAGCGTATTGATCGTGGTCTATCCGTTCGTGACCGGGTTGGTGGCCGGAGCCTTCATCCTGGCCTCCCTGGAGCGCATTTTCCACGTGGGAGCGGTGAAGCCCACCTACCGGCTGGCGCTGCTCACCGCCCTGTCTTTTCTATTGGTGGCGCCACTGCCGCTGCAACTGCACCTGGGGCACCCGGAGCGTTCTCTGGAGATGTATTTGACGCCGCACACCAGTTCGCCGATGGCCATGTTCGGCTTCGTCTATCTCTGGTACCTGATGGCGGTGATTCTGCTGGAGATCTGGCTCGAGTACCGGCGTGAGATCGTGTTGTTTTCGCAGCGCACCGTGGGCTGGCGCCGCCTGCTCTACCGTGCCCTCACCCTTGGCTCCAGCAACATCAGCGAAGCCTCCCTGCGGGTGGACGACCGGGTGGGCTGGGTGGTGACCCTGATCGGCATTCCATCGGCATTCCTGCTGCATGGCTACGTGGGATTCATCTTCGGCACGGTGAAAGCGAATCCGTGGTGGTCCTCGCCGCTGATGCCGGTGGTTTTCATCTTCTCAGCCATGGTGAGCGGCATTGCGATGGTGCTGCTGGTGTACATGGCGATGATGAAGATCCGCCATGAGCCCATCGACATGCGCTGCGTGGATACGGTGGCGCAATACCTGCTGTACACCTTCATCATCGACTTCGCGCTGGAAATGCTCGACCTGATCCATCGCATCTCGGTGGCGGACGAGTCGTTCCGCTCGCTGGACTTCCTGCTGCACACGCGCCTGTTCTTCTCGCAGGTGGTGTTGCAGATTGCGCTGGGAACGGTGGTGCCGATTCTTGCCATCGGGTTCATCCAGATGTTTCACGTTCCAGAAAAAGCGCGGCGGTTAGCCTACGCTGTGTGTGGATGCCTGACCGTGATCGGCATCTTTGCCATGCGCTGGAACGTGGTGATTGGCGGGCAGCTCTTCTCCAAGAGCTTCCTCGGCTACACCACCTACAAGGTGGACCTGATCTCGCGCGAGGGTGAGTTGATTGCAGCGGTGTTGTTACTGCTTCCCTTCTTCATCCTGGCGGTGCTGGTGAAGATCCTGCCGCCGTTTGCGGAGCGCGAGGCGGCGAGCGGGGATTGAGTGGCGCACAGACTGGGCGGCGTGGATGGCTGCCGTTAACGAGCCAGTGAGGCCAGCGCGGCGCGGAACAGTTGCTCGAAACTGCGTCCGTTGGCGGGGCCGAGTTGCTCCAGCGCACGTTCGGAGGCCGCTGCCTGGTAACCCAGGTTGATGAGCGCCGAGAGGACATCCTCTTCGAGAACATGCCGGGGCCGGGGCGCCGCCGGGGTCACGCCGAATTCAGCCAGCTTGTCCTTGAGTTCGAGCACCATGCGCTCGGCGGTTTTCTTGCCTACTCCCGGCATGCGCGTGAGCCGGGCCGCATCACCGCCGCGGATGGCGCCGACCAGGTCGGGGGTGTTCATTCCGCCCAGAATATTGACGGCAAGTTTGGGACCGATGCCGCTGACCGAAAGCAGCTTCTCAAACAGCGCCTTCTCCTCGGCGAGGTGGAACCCGTAGAGCGCAATCTGCTCCTCGCGCACGTAGGTGTAGATGAACAGCGAGACTTCCTGGCCCGTCTCGGGAAGCTGGGTGAAGGTGTTCATGGAAACCGTAACGTCATAGCCGACACCGTGACAGTCCACGACGGCCCGTCCCGGGGCGGTTGCCAGAAGAGTTCCGCGAAGATGCGCGATCATGGCGGCTCCAGGCTCTAACGCTGCTCGGGACGGCGGCGGTAGAAGATGTTGAATTCGAAACCGCGCGGCGGCGGGAAAAGTTCGTTTACCTTGCGCAGGCGCTCGGCCAGGGGAAGCGGAGCCAGCAGCGGGTAGTCGCGCTCGCGCAGCTCATAATAATCAACGTCGAGGTAAAGCGAAAGCATGTAAATCGCAATGGCATCCGCGAAGGTGGTTTCGAAGTACTCCTGGCGCGCCTTCTCCGCGTCGGGCGCATTGGAGGTGACGATCTTGCGAAGTTCGTTGGCGTCCAGCGAGGTTTCGCCCTTTACTTTTTCCTGGCACTGGCTCCAGACCAGGTCGGCAAAGGGCTGCGAGAATCCCGTGTGGTCGGTAAACGTGTGCGCCACATTAATGTAGAACTCGAATGCGACCGAGAAGCGGTCATCCATCAGGCGGGTGGAGATAAAGACACACTGCGCGTCGCCCAGGGTCAGATTGCGGTGACAGACGGCGCGGTCGCTGAGCAGGACGTCGTAACGATCGGCGATCAATGTCTGGTCGCCGTCGGCGACGGCGAGCGGAACGAAGTAGAATGCTTTGCGGATCAGGGCTGCGGCAATCGGTTGCGGGACGGCGCCAACCATGCGCTGCAGCTCGTCGGAAGAAAGGTTGACCTCGCCGCTGGCAGCATAACAAATGCCGTTGGGGGCTTGCTGCACGGGGGAGATCCTCAGAATTTCGGCGGGCGAGTGCGTGGTTGCCTGTTGGGTCTGGGACATAGGAGACTATTATTCTATCGCAGGCGGGCCTCCGGCGATATGCGAGCCTGCCGGCAAGACGGAGGCAAGTGTGAAGGTCAGCGAAATGGAGGCGCGCGGAAGCAAGACGCTGCTGCCCGGCGATCCGATGCGGGAGCCGAGCTGGCTGGTGTGGACGCTGATGAAAGGATTCCGCGTTCTGCTGCTGGCCGTGCTGTGGGCAGGGCTGGGCATGGGCGTGGGACTGTTCTGCGGAATTGTGGGACTAGTGAGCTGGAGCGCGATGGCAGGGCGCACGCCGGAAATGGACCTGGCCTACCGCAACGTAGCCATTCCGGTTGCCATTTGCTGCGGCACGGGCGCGTTTCTGTGGAACCTGGTGCGAACCGTGCAGGCGGCGGCCCGCAGGCGCAAGGGGCGGTAGGCGCACTGTCAAGGTTGCCGGGCGGTGAGTGCGCAGGTTACACTGAAGAGTCTGGTTTCGACAGACGGATGAGGATTATGAAAGCAGCAACCCACCCCAAGTACGAAGAGATCCACGTTAAGTGCGCCTGCGGCAACAGCTTCCTGACGCGCAGCACGAACCGTGGCGACATCCACGTTGAAATCTGTTCGGCCTGCCACCCGTTCTTTACCGGGAAGCAGAAGGTGCTCGACACCGCTGGCCGCATTGAACGCTTCCGCCGCAAGTATGCCAAGAACGTGGCAAAAGTGGAACCGGCCAAGACCGAACAGAATTGATCCCGCGGGTGGTCGGGGTCTCCGGCAAGCGATCCTTGCTGGGGTGAAGACGCCCTCGGCGCAAGCATCGAGCCCTCGCTTCGGCGAGGGCTTATTGTTTCCGCCGGGTTCTCGGTCTTGAGGCGAAGTGCCGCTACAATGAATAGGTGCACAAGTTTTATGACAATCCGCTGGTTCACCCGGAACCGGGCGAGGCGAGGGTTGCTCCCGGCTTGACCATCGGCAGCGCGCGCATTGCTCCCGCCACCGTGCTGGCGCCGATGGCCGGGATCACCGACACGGTCTTCCGGCGTTTCATCCGCGAGATGGGTGGATGCGGTTTGCTGATGACCGAGTTCACCTCGGCCGATGGGGTGACCCGCAAGGAGGATAAGAAGGCGCAGCGCTTCCTGAACTTCTATGAGGACGAGCATCCGATTTCGTCGCAACTGTTTGGCTCCAATCCCGAGTCGCTGGCGGAAGCCGCCCGGATCGTGGAAGGATTTGGGTTTGACCTGGTGGATTTGAACCTGGGATGTCCGGCGAAAAAAGTTGTGAAGTGCAACGGCGGCAGCGGACTGTTGCGCGAGTTGCCGGTGATCCGAAGGATCTTCGAGTCGGTTCGCGCGGCGGTCAAGATTCCGTTCACGGTCAAGTTCCGCGCCGGGTGGAGCGAGAGCGAGCTGGTGTTCCGCGAACTGGCAACCATGGCCGAGGGCTGCGGACTGGACGCGGTCGCCATGCATGCGCGTACCCGCGAGCAGGGCTACAGCGGGCAGGCGCAATGGCAATGGATCGGCGAGTTGAAATCCCTGGTTTCGATTCCGGTGATTGGCAACGGCGACATACGCACGCCGGAGGATGCGCGCGCGATGGTGGCCGAGACCGGCTGCGACGGAGTCATGATCGGACGAGCCGCAGCTTCGAATCCCTGGATTTTCAGGCAGATTGCGCAATTCACCGCGACGGGCAGCTATGACGTCGCCACCCGGGCCGACCGTTACCAGATGATTCGCCGCTACTTCGGAATGCTGATGGACGAGGGATTCCCGGACGCTTCGGGTAAGATGAAGCAGTTCGCTTCCTGGTTCACCCACGGGGTGGAGGGTGGAGCAAAGTTGCGTAAGGCGATCTATGAGGCGAAAAATCCTGTGCAGATTGTGGACGCAGTCGAATTGTTCTTCGGACGGGAGGCGGCGCAGAGCGTGGAACTGCGAACGGTTTCGACGGCAATCGATGGCCAGGAACGCTGTGGTTGAGTCCGCAGAGTTCGCCTCGAGGAGTGGAAGGCGTTTTGTGATGAAGAAGGAACGGGAATGAAACCCATTCACTACGCGGTAGAGCGGAAGTTTTCGAGGTATAGCCTCGATGCGCGGGCAAAGCTGAGCGTGGATGGGAAGGAGATCACGGTTCGCACGCTGGATATTTCCGAGGGCGGATTGGCGGTGGTTTCGCCCGTGGAAATTCCGGAGGGAAAGTCGTACGTGGTGGAGTTTGTGTTGCCGGCGGTGCAAGGCTTGTTTCGCGCCGAGCTTCATGCGAGAAACAGAAACGGGTTTCGTTACGGCTTTCAGTTTGCGTCATTGGACGAAAGTAATGCGGCCCTGTTGCGCAAGTACGAACGCCGCTGGGGTATCCTCGCCTAGGAGAAATGCGGCGGGATGGAGCGGCACAGGATTGTGTCCGTGAAGAACGAGGTGGCGCTGTGAACTCGTCAAAGCAGGGTTGGACTCGTAGATGGACGCGGGCGAAGGTTGATATCCGGGTGAAGATCCGGCGCTGGGAAGACCCGGAAGATGCCATGTCAGTGGTCCGGACCTACGAATTGAGCGAAGGCGGCATGAGCATATACGCCTCGGAAACACTGGAGATTGGGACATTTCTGCAGGTTGTGTTTCCCTTGCCCGCGGTGGCGAGTCCGTTGCGCTTGCGCGCGGTGGTGAGAAACCGGCGGGGCTTCCGCTGCGGCCTGGAGTTCGTGGATCCTCCCGCCGCGGAGAGACAAGAGCTGGCGCGCTACCTGGGCGCGACCGAGGGTTTGATCCAGAGTTGATCGTCCACTACGGGAAGGGTTTCGGCCAGGTAGCGTCCGTCCGGGTCGCGTGAGATGTACGCCCAGGGAGTTGACGGGTCGTGGGTGAAGACGGTGAGCCAGCGCCCGGGGATTGCATCGCCGTAGTAGCGATGGCGATTGTCGATGGTATCGATGGGTGAAAGATCGTAGCCCATGACCCAGGTTGGGGGCAGATGGGCAGAGGTAGGGATGAGGTCGCCGACATAGGCGGCCTTTTGGTTTTGGCTTTCGATGAGAACCGCCTGGTGATGGGCGGTGTGTCCTGGAAAGAGCTGGACGCGGACGCCGGGGACGATGGGTGCATCGCCGCTGAGCAGGACTGCCTGTCCGCTGGGGACAAGAGGATCATAGTTTTCGGTGAGATAGCTGACGCGGTCGCGTTCATGCTGTAGGTGGGCGTGGGCCAGCTCGCCGCGCTGGTAGTAGTAACGGGCGCGTGGGAAGGTGGGTACGAGGACGCCATCGGCGCGGCGAATGGTGTTCCAGCCGCAATGGTCGAAATGGAGATGAGTGTTGATGACAATGTCGAAGTCGTCGGGAGCAAATCCCGCGGCCTCGAGATTGGCGAGCAGGCGCTCTTCATTGGCGAAGACGGCGCGGGACTTCTCGGTGAGTTTGTTGCCGGCCCCGGTGTCGATGAGGATGGTGTGATCACCCGTGCGGATGACCAGGGAATTCATGGCGACATGCAGACGATTCTGCGAATCGGCAGAAAGCTTTTTTTCCCAGAGAGGTTTGGGAACGACGCCAAACATGGCGCCGCCATCGAGATAGTAAAGGCCATCGGTAACGACGGTGAGTTCGAAATCTCCAACCGTAGTGCGATGCAAATGGAGTTCTCCTAGAGGGTGCGGTCTTCGAGTTAGATGACAAAGCGGCGCAAGGGATGCGAAAGATGGGTGCAATGGGTGCGGGCGCAGAAAGAGGGAAGGCGGGAAGAAAAGCGTAACGATTAACTTGGAGGTTAATCGTTTGGAAAGCGGATATGTCGTTGCAGGCAATGGTTGCGCAGGGTCGGGAACGATTATCGAAGTAGATACGTCGAAACCATTGCATGTTATCGAGAGAAGCAACCGGGTGCAGAGGTTGGCGGCAGCGGGAGGGACCACGGGGCGCGGGTTGGGGCGATCGCCAGGCAGGCGGGAAAGCGGGCAGCGGAGTTTTGCGGTGGCGCCGGCGGACTGATAGATCGATTGATGTCGATCTAGTGCAATAGATCGACATATGTGAATCTATGAGGGAATAGGAACGGCGGGCGGCCCACGGCCGTCCGCCATTGTTTACTTTGGCGGGCTCAGCATCTCAAGGACACGATCGAAGTCTTCGAGCGACTTGTATTCGAGAATGATCTTACCCTTGCCATGTTTGTCCTGGATCTGTACGCGGAGCCCAAGGTTGCGCTGGAGCTGCTGCTCGGCTTCGCGGACGTTGGGATCGAGGATGCGTTCCGGCTTGGCGGAGGCCGGCTCGGGGTGCATGAGGTTGTAGGCGGCGCTTTCCAGTTGACGGACGGACAGGGAAAGGTGGAGGGCGCGATGGGCGAGGCGCAGCATGGCTTCCTGGGAGTCGAGCGCCATGAGCGCTTTGGCGTGTCCAAAGGAGAGCTTGTTGGTCTCGACCATGGTCAGCAACTCTGCCGGGAGCTTGAGCAGGCGGAGAAAGTTCGAGACCGAGGAACGGTCCTTGCCGGTTCGCTGGGCCATTTGTTCCTGGGTGAGTCCGAAGTCACGCGCCAGACGATCGTAGGCGCGGGCCTGCTCGACCGCGTTGAGATCCTCGCGCTGCAGGTTCTCGATGATGGTGAGTTCCATGGCCTGCTCGTTGGACACCTGGCGGACGATGGCAGGAATGGTTGTTTTGCCGGCGTGCTGAGAGGCGAGCCAGCGGCGCTCACCGGTGATGAGTTGGAAGCGCCCGGCATGGTTGCGAACCGTGACAGGTTGAATGACACCGGAAACCTGGATGGATTCAGCGAGCTCATTGAGGGCGGTTTCGTCGAACTGGGTGCGGGTCTGGTAGGGATTGCGGTCGATCAGCTCGACGGGAATGTTGTGTACGGTGTCAGCGGCGGGTTGCTGCGGGGCTCCGGATTGGACGGAAGCAGAGGCCTGCAGGCCGCGCGCGGCGGGAAGAAGGGTGTCAAGACCGCGTCCGAGGGCTTTTCGTTTGTCGTGGGTAGGGTTCAATGCATTACCTCGCTATGCGGATGGCTGGGTGATGACCTTCGCGCGGTTCTTGATTCGGTTGAGGACTTCTTCGGCGAGTTTGAGATGGGCCTCGGCGCCGCGGGACCTTGGGTCGTACAGGACGGCGGGTTTGCCGTGGCTGGGGGCTTCGGCCAGGCGGATGTTGCGGGGGATGGAGGTTTCATACAGGAGCTCTCCGAAGAAGGACTTGAGTTCGGCGGTGACTCCCTGGGCGAGATTGGTGCGGTCGTCGTACATGGTGAGGACGACGCCTTCGACGACGAGGCTGGGATTGAGGGTTTGGCGGATGCGCTCGACGGTATCGAGCAGTTCGCTGACTCCTTCCAGGGCGAAGTACTCGGCCTGCATGGGGATGAGGACGGAGTCGGCTGCGACCAGGGCGTTGAGGGTGAGGAGATCGAGCGCGGGCGGGCAATCCAGGACGACGATGTCAAACTGGTCGCGAACGGTTTGCAGGGCGTGACGAAGGCGGTACTCGCGGAATTCGGCGTTGACGAGCTCGACATTGGCACCGATGAGATGCTTGGACGCCGGGATGATCTTGAGCTGCGGGATTGCGGTAAGTTGGAGAAGCTCGGAGGCTTCGAAATCGCCCATAAGAAGCTGGTAGGTTCCCAGGCGTTCGGAATCCTTGAGGAATCCGAGGCCGGAGGTGGAGTTGGACTGCGGATCGCAATCGACGAGGAGGGTTCGGACATCGCTGATGGCGAAGCTGGCGGCGAGGTTGATGCTGGTGGTGGTCTTCCCTACTCCGCCTTTTTGATTGGCGATGGCGATGACCCGAGACATAGTGGCTCCGGGCAGCCGGGAGTGGAATGGGGATGGCTGCCAATGTGGATAAAGGTGAGGTTAAAGGGTTGGGAAGCGGGGAGCAATGGCAAACAGGCTGTGCGGGGCTGTGGATTCGGTGGATAAGTGGGAAAAGCTGTGCAGAACGGCGGGAAAGTGTTCCACGTGGAACGCCAGGACGGGACTTGGTGGGTGGCTAGGGCATGTTCCACGTGGAACATGGAGGAATGGCGAGGCTGGAGTGTTCCACGTGGAACTATTCAGGCGGTCTCCAGGTGAGTAGGATTCGCTCGTCGGAGGATGGCAGACGGACGGTGGCGCTTTGGCCGGCGGGCAGAAGCGACAGAGCGCGGGGCAGTTGCGATTCGCCGATGAGAATGGCAAGGCGGCCGCCGGGAGCGAGGAGACGGGCGGCGGCGGCGAGCGACTGGTCGAAGTTCTCCACAGCTCGCATGGTGACCAGACTGGCGCGCTGGGAGAGAGACTCGGCGCGGGCATGAAGGACGGAAAAGCCGGTGAGTTGGAGGGCACGGCCGACTTCGCGAAGGAAGGTCGCCTTCTTGCCGTGGCTTTCAATGAGGGTAAGTTGGAGCCGAGGAGCCCAGTACTTCATGGGCAGGCCTGGAAAACCGGCGCCACTACCGACATCGAACACATCGGTGTGAGAGTCACAGGAGAAAAGCTGGCGGGCGGCGAACAGCGATTCGCCGAAATGACGGGTCAGCATTTCGGAAGGCGAGCGCAGGGCGGTCAGGTTCACATGCTGATTCCAGCGCAGCAGAAGGTCGAGGTGGAGCTGAATGGAAAAAACGAGGCCATCGTCGAGTTCGGCAACGGGAATGAAGGGCGCAAGCAACTCGCGTAAAGTAGTGGACTCCATGTTGCATAGAATAGATGCATAGAATGAATGCTGGCGAGGAAAAACGATCCACGGCGACATTATGAGCCGGACCCGATCGGGCCCGCTGGGGATGGCAGATCCCGTGGAGTGGAAACCACCGCGAAAAGGTGACCGGGCGGGCCGGGAACATTGCAGCGGAAGGATTGCCGCGCTGGCGCGGTGCAGTTGGCCGGCCCGGAGCGTTATATCGACATTTAACTATATTTATATCTATCGATATATCAAAAGCTGGAAATTGCGCCCCCGGGGAACGCGGTGCTTTTTGGGCTGTGCAACGGGCGGATAAAGTCCGCGGAGAGTGCAGCACGGCGGAGAAGTCTCGAGACCGAACTGCCTCGGAATGTGCCCTAGAAGCCGGGATGGCTCTGTTCGTCGGCACGCGGGACGAGTTGGCGATAGACGTCGTCGGAGACGCTGGTCTGCCAGTGGTGGGTGACGCGGGCGAGCGAAATGCCACCGAAGAAAAGCACAGCGAGGATGACAACGACGCCAGCCGGCAGGAGAACGCGGCCGCGCCAGCGCCAGGCAATGGGCGCACGGGCACGCGGCGGCAGCGCAAACTGCAGGGCGTCGGCGGTGGCGCAACTGGCGACGCATTCGAAGCAGGCAGTGCATTCGACGGAGCGAACCTGGATGAGGCGATCGACAGGAAGTTGCTGCGGGCAGGCCTTGGCGCACTTGCCGCACTGGACACAGCTCTGCACGTCGCGTCGAATTTTGAACGGGCTGAAAAGGGAAGCCAGCGCCAGAACGGCGCCGTAGGGACAGGCGTAACGGCACCAGAAATTTTTGATGACGACGGAGAGGAGCACGAGCACGGCGAGGACGGCCATGGCAGTTGTACTCATATGAAGAAAGAAGCGCAGCATTTTGACGTCGGCGAGAATGCCGTAAGGCTGCACCATGAAATCCTCGAGGGCGGCGGCGGACATGCCCGCGATGATGACGACGAAGAAGGCCATGAGTAAATACTTAATTGAGCGCAAAGGAACATCGAGCCAGCGCGGCAGCACCAGGTTGCGTCCGAAAAGCCGGCGGCCGGCTTTCCAGAGATATTCCGACAAGGTTCCCACGGGACAGAGCCAGGAGCAGAATGCGCGTTTGAGTAGCAGGCTCATGGCGACGAAGACGAGGAACAGAACCATGGCAGCGGGATGAATGGCCGGGACGCGGCCGGTGGCGAGGAAGTAGCGCAGGTTCATCAGTCCGGCGATGGGCAGCCAGCCATCGACTCCGGCGGGGCGCGAGACATGGGAGCCGGTTGCGCTGGTCTCAAAGTAGCGGACGAAGAAATAAAACTGGGCGCAGAGAAAAACGTTGAGCAGGATGAAAAGCGACTGCACGACGAGGCGGATGGGTTGCGAGAAATCCGGAGCGGTACGGCGCAGGGAAAGCTCGCGGGTGCACGCCCCGGCGGGTTCGGCGGGCGCGACCGATGATTGCCCTGAGTTGGTATGGATGCTATTTGACATAAGCGACAGACAAAGGAAAAACCCAGCCTTCTGTTCCCAGAGTAAGGGGCGAGACGACGGTTCGCTATGACATTGGTCACACGCGGGGTGGGGTGAGGCATCGCCTCGGGAGCAGGAACAGAAGGGGAAAACAAACGGCGCCGGCCAAAGCCGGCGCCGTCAACCGGGCGGCAGGCTAGAAGCCTTCGAGGACGATTTTCCCAATGGAGCGATGGGACTCGATGGAGGCGTGAGCGCGACGGAGGTTTTCGGCCGTGATCGGTCCCGCGGTTGCACCGAGCGTGGTGTGGATGAGGCCGTCATCGACAAGTTTCGATACCTGGTCGAGGATGCGATGCTGCTCGATCATGTCGGCGGTCTGGAAAACGGAACGGGTGAACATGGACTCCCAGTGCAGGGAGGCGGATTTTACTTTGAGTTTGCGGACGTCGATGGGGCCGGGATCGTCGATGAGGGCGAATTGCCCCTGGGGCGCGATGAGTTCGACGATCTCATCGTAGTGCTGATCGGTGTGGGTGAGGCCGATGATGTACTCGACATGCTGGATGCCGAGCTTGCGTACCTCCTCGCTGAGCTTCTTGGAATGATCGACGGCGTGGTGGGCGCCGTTCTTGAGGACCCATTGGGTGGATTCGGGACGCGAGGCGGAGGCGATGACGGTGAGTCCGGTGAGGCGGCGGGCAAGCTGGACGAGGATGGAACCGACGCCGCCGGAGGCTCCGACGACAAGCAACGAGCCGGCCTGCTGCGGCTTGCCGAGGGGAACGCGGAGGCGGTCGAAGAGCAGCTCCCAGGCCGTGATGGAGGTAAGCGGCAGGGCAGCAGCCTCGGCAAAGGAAAGCGAGTGGGGTTTGTGTCCGGCGAGGCGCTCATCGACGAGATGGAACTCACTGTTGGTGCCGGGACGAGATAGAGTACCGGCGTAGAAAACTTCATCGCCGGGCTTGAAGAAGGTGACCTCGGGGCCGACGGATTCGACGACGCCGGCGCAATCGAAGCCGAGGATCTTGGGCTGCGCCTCGGTGCCCTGGGCGCGCATGCGGACCTTGGTGTCCACGGGATTGACGGAAACGGCATGGACGGCGACGAGAAGATCGCGTTCCTTGCGCACGGGCTTGGGGAGTTCGAAATCGAACAGGGAGTTGGGATCGGACGGCGGAAGGGACAGGACGTAGCCGACGGCTTTCATGATGGCTCCTTACGGAAAAGATGCTCCGGCAGGGCGGAGGATACGTAACGAAGTGTATCGCAAATGCGAGGTTTCAAGGTTGAGGGCAACCGCAAGGACAACATCGCCGCAGAGGGGGAGGGTGTTACCTCCCAGGTTATCGCCCAAAAGCGGGGCGCGAACCTGGGGCACCCGGCATGCTTGAGATCCTAGCTGAGGGAGCCGGGTTGCTTGCGCTGGCGGGACTGGATTTCGATGTAGACGTTGAGCAGGGCGACGGCGGCGGGAGTGACGCCGGGGAGATTGGAGGCCTGGCCGATGGTTTGGGGACGGAGGCGGGTGAGTTTTTCCTTCATCTCGCGGGAAAGACCGCTGATGGCGGCGTAGTCGAACCAGTCGGGGATGGTCTTGGTCTCGGCGCGCTTGAGACGCTCGATTGCCTTGTCCTGCTGATGCAAATAGCCGGCGTACTTCACCTCGGTTTCGACCGACTTGAGCTCGACCCAGATGGCGGAAGGGAGCGGCGCGTTCCCGTCGAGGCCATCGAAATCGTCGTGGACGAAAAACTCCGGGGCGAGTTGGCGGCAGATGGGAGCGAGATCGTCGATTGTAACCTGGGGACGGCGGAGAAGCTGCGCCCAGGTTTGTCCGGCGGCGGCGGGGACTTTTTCGGCAAGCGCCGCAGGAAGCGTGGCTCCGGCGCGCTGGGTTTCAAGCTGCTGCTGGAGGCGGGCACAGCGCTGTTGCTTGGCCTCAAAATTGTGCCATGCCTCATCGCCGATGAGGCCGATGCGGCGGCCATGGGGAGTGAGGCGGCGGTCCGCGTTGTCAATGCGGAGGTGGAGACGGAACTCGGCGCGCGAGGTGAACATGCGGTACGGCTCGCTGGTTCCCTTGCTGATGAGATCGTCGATGAGGATACCGGTGTAGGCTTCACTGCGATCGAGCGTGAGGGGTGGCTCGCCCTTGAGGGCGAGGGCGGCGTTGATTCCGGCCATGAGTCCCTGGCAGGCGGCTTCCTCGTAACCGCTGGTGCCGTTGATCTGTCCGCCGAGGTAGATTCCGCGAATTTTGCGGGTCTCGAGGGTGCGTTCGAGCTCGGTGGGATCGATGGAGTCGTACTCGATGGCGTAACCGGGGCGGAGCATTTCAGCGTGCTCGAGACCGGGGACGGAGGCGACCATGGCGAGCTGGACATCGACCGGGAGCGAGGTGCTCATGCCATTGACGTAGATCTCGTGGGTGTTGAGGCCCTCGGGCTCGAGGAAGATCTGATGGGTTTCCTTGTCGGGAAAGGTGACGATCTTGGCTTCGATGGAGGGGCAGTAGCGCGGGCCGATGGATTTGATCTGGCCGCTGTACATGGGCGAGCGATGGACATTTTCGCGAATGATGCGATGAGTTTCCGCGGTGGTGTGGGTGATGTAGCAGGGCACCTGGGGCTGGGTGATGCGGCGGGTGCGGAAGCTGAAGGGAGTGGGATCGGGGTCACCGTGCTGCGGCTGAAAGCGCGACCAGTCGATGGTGCGGCCATCCAGGCGCGGAGGGGTTCCGGTCTTGAGGCGGCAGTGGCGGAAGCCGAGAGCCTTGAGATTTTCGCCGAGAAGGATGGCGGCGGGTTCGCCACTGCGTCCGGCGGGATAAGTCTGCTCGCCGCAGTGGATGAGTCCATTGAGAAACGTTCCGGTGGTGATGACGACGGCGCGGGCACGAACGCAGCGTCCGTCGCGCAGGCGCAGACCCTGGACGCGGCGGGAGCCGGGCGGGTCTCCGGCGTCATTTGAGGCGTCCACGGAGGCGCTCTCCGAAACCAGGAGCTCGGCCACCTCGGCCTGCTTGATCTGGAGGTTGGGCTGAGACTCGAGGACGGAACGCATCTTGAGGCGGTAGGCCTGCTTATCGCACTGGGCGCGAGGCGACCAGACGGCGGGGCCGCGGGAGGTGTTGAGGAGACGGAACTGGATGCCGACGGCGTCGGTAACTTCGGCCATGATGCCGCCGAGGGCGTCGATCTCACGCACGATGTGTCCCTTGGCAATGCCGCCGACGGCAGGGTTGCAGGACATTTGCGCGATGAGATCGGCGTTGACGGTGAACAGGGCGGTGCGCAATCCCATGCGCGCAGAGGCCATGGCGGCTTCGCAGCCGGCATGTCCGGCACCCACTACGGCGACGTCGAAATGTTCGGAAAAATCCATGGGGCGCGGGCGCGGAAACCTTTGATTACTATTTTAGCAAGGGTTGGGGCGCGGGCGGCAGGACGGCACGGCTCCTACGGACAGTTTGGGCAGCGGCGGAGACGGGGATATTGTGGGCACCACACAAAAAACATGGCTTTACCGATCCGCTAGAAACGGCGATTGAACTGGGGATTCAAGCAGATGGCGAGAGCACAATCCGGCCGTTGAAGGTGAACTGGAAAACCTTGAGCTGACGCATGTGAGGCCCAAGCGGAGCTGGACCCGTTGTGTTGTTGGCGGCTGTGCGGCCCTACTTTTCCCAGGGGCGGTGGGGGCGCTGGTTTTCAGCGAGGTCGCGGTCGGCGACGCGATCGTACTGGTAGCTGCCGCTGACGCTGCCAAGACCTTCATTGTAAAGGCTGGTGTAGCCGAGGGCTTGCTTGAGTTCTTCGCTGAAACCATGGAGGGATTCGAGGCGCGCGGCAGTGGCGGCGATTTCCATCGTGCTGGTCTTGAAGAACTTCTGGTAGCCGCGATCGACGAGGACGGCGGGCTCACCGCCGACGAGGCAGGCGGGGAAGGCGGCGACACGGGAGTTGCCATCGGCGGCGACTTCAACCTCGGCGACGCACTGATCTTTGGTGATCCTGTAAATATTGCCGCCGGGCGCCGGTGGGGTGACTGCAAAGCTGTGATCGGAGAGCCAGCGCAGAGCGTTGCCAAAGCTACGAGTGGTGGTTTTGAGCGGAGCGAAATGAGACATTGCAGTACCTCGCAAAGGGTTCGAGAATCACCAGGTTGCCAGGGCAGCGACCGCTGCGGGCGGAAAAAGTCTGGAGCGGCGGAACTGGCCGCCACGGAACCAGACCAGCTCCGCACGGAGCCAGCGGACGGAACCTATCAATGTCGCACAGTGGGGCGGAATCGGCAACCGGCGCGGGGGAAATGTACTTGCAACAAAATAGTGTCACCGCTAACTGCAACGTAAAAATGTCACTCTCCGAGGATGGTGACCTTGAGCCAGAAGCAGGTACAGAGATTGCGT
>Ga0326727_10006241_pt1 | contig 32910 bp, 25 predicted proteins | sample MB2enrmetagenome_FD_207643 | JGI IMG/M metagenome (GOLD analysis project Ga0326727, IMG submission 207643) | Lab enriched peat soil microbial communities from McLean, Ithaca, NY, United States - MB29MY | ecosystem: Environmental > Terrestrial > Soil > Wetlands > Peat | place: USA: New York...
AGATAGGCAAGCGCCCGCTCGGCCAACGCCTGAATATGCGGAGTGGCAACGAATTGATCGCTGGCCTCAGCCTCGATGTTGTCCCCACCAGGCTGCACCCTCACGACCGATTCCCCGAAATCTCTGCTGAGTGGTTCTACCATTGAAGTGCTCACTTTATTGACAGCTCACTTTCTACAGGCGAGAATCAGGACGCTTGGAAGGTTTGATAGGACGTTTGGAGGATGGCGACACTCGTGCAACGCGAGAGCGCATAGCTGGTTTAGACGCGTGGGCGGCCTGCGGCTTCTGCTTCGCGCGACCCGTTACCCTTGCGGGATGCGGAGGAATAAGCTGCTGATCTGCTCCTTCGGTCTTGCGGGCCGCGGGGCTATGGCGAAGAGGCGTTCGGCCAAGCCATGCACGGCGGGCTCCCGCCAGATCGCTTGCGAAGCCATTGCATAGAACGGAAACCTGAGAGCGCCGCTCTTGGGTCTGACGGATGAGTTCGCCTCGGAGAGCCTGACGGGAGCGGCTGGCGGAGACAATTTCGTCGTGCAGCCGCGTCATTGTTTGGGTTAAGACACCCATGGTCCTTCTCCTTTCGAGTGCAGTTGCCGGGTGTGGGCCAAGGGACCGGCCCCACCCGTGGACAGCCGGCGCAAGGTCCGTGCAGAAGCAGACTGCTCCATCGGGCCAACTGATTGCGCCTGCTTGATCCGGGGGTTCGATGGTGCGTTGCTAAACTTTTTTGCCTGCCCAGGCTTTGCGGGCGCCGGCCAGGTCGTTCGTCATCGCGCGACGCTGCGCGTTAACCGTACGGCGCACGCCTTTCATGAAAGTCATCCGTTCCTTCCTGGTTTGGCGGGCCATGGCCGTACGGTCGTCGTGCATTTGAGAGCACAACTCTGCGACAACCTGCTTGCGTTTCTTGGCGTCTTGCTGCAATTCGGTCATCGCGCTGGCGCGCATTCCGCGCAGAGTGACAATCTCTCGACACAACCGTGTCATATCGTTGGTCAACATGTCTTCGCTCCTGTTCTGGGTTGATGGCTCGGAGAATCCGTCGCCGGAGAGGCCTCTGAACGGGGCCCCTCTCCGGCGGTGGAAACCGTACGAGTGTAGATCTACGCCGGCGATGCTGCGCTAGCTGTCAGACCGATGGCTTCGGCATACTTCAGGTACGTTTCGACCGAAGCGATTACAACGCGAGCTTCCACCGAAAGCAGTTCGATGCCGACCAGCGACACCTTAACCCAAGCATCGATTACGATGCCCTTGTCAAGGATGCGGTCAACAACTTCTGCCAAGCTGGATGAATCTGTAGACTTATTCACTTTCGCCATTGCGTTCGTTCTCCTTTCCGGCTTCCGCCGCATATAGGACACCAAGCATGTCCAACCTGCCAGTGTGGAGAGCAGGCAGATGGCCAAACGACATTAGAGCAAACCAAGAGAATCGCCTCTGAAACCGGCCACTTTGCGATGGTTGGAATGCTCTAATGCCGTGCGCATTGGTTGCCCGGCTTGCGGTGTAAGTCGTGCAATACAAACCTGCAATCGATAGATTGGGAGGAGCTTTAAAAAGTGTTGCGACGGACCGCAGCGAAGAATCCATACGGCATCCTTCGCACACGCAGGGAAGCCCAATCAAAACTAGGGAATTGGTTCCATAGGATGCATTCCATAGAATCAGGCGGCGGAGGCCACAAAGTTGTACGGTGGCCAGGGCCCGGTCAACAACAGTTTCACGCCGTATGGAGTCGATAGCTTGCGGACCATCTTGCGAAACTCTTCGGCGCCACTCTTGGGGGTCAGAAAGTAGAGCGAGAGCAGGCGTCCCCGGTGCGACAACGAGACCTCGCGGCGCTGCTCGGTGAAGCAGTCGTCCAGCAGGGCCACGAAGCGATCGGCCAGGAGACCCTCCTCCGATGCAAGGGTGTCTTGAGAGTTGTAGCGATTGCGCAGAGAAGCCAGATAGGCTGCTCCGGGTAACCGCAGCAGGCTGGGGAGTGGCGTGGCCGATGGCGGCCACAGAAGGCGAATCCCCATCTCCGTCCTGCCGCTAAGCCGGAGCAACAGAGCCTCGTACTCGCGGCGGTGGTCCTCGAGCAGCTGAACGATCTGCTCTTTGTTCTCCATCACGCATCCGTAACGCATAGGAATGACGGTCTGCCGGGCGTGGATCGCCTCAACCACTCTCTCGTACGCCAGCAGAGTGGAGACGCTGGGCACTGTAGTTGGCCCGTCCACCTCCGATACCGCGGCCATCAGACCGTGGCTTGTCACGACATGGATTCCCGTACCGTGGAAGGGCGCATTCACCTCCTGTTGGCCGATGCAGTAGAGAAGTACTTTCATGCCTGCGCACCGCCGGAGAGGTTCGCAGCAAAACTATAGGGCGGCCACGGGCCGGTCAGCGCCAGCATCAATCCGGGAAAAGCATCCCCGCCGTTGTACTGCTCCAGGCAGGCCTTAAAGTTCTCGAACGCTTCCGGTGGAATCAGGAAAGCCCAGCTGAGGACGATCTCAGCTTTGCTTCCTTCGGCCACTGGCGTCAGTACCTTGCGTTCCCTGAAGCCGCCGGCATGAGCTCCCAGGGCCGCTGCCACGCGCTGACTGAACGCTCTCAGCCGTTGGTTGAACTCTTGCTCCAACTGGGCTTTGATCCGCCGCTCCTGAAAATAGCGTGTGCCGGGAGAGCCGGCCAGTTCCTGCGCTGCGGGCTGAAACAATCCACGCAGCGCGCCGGCACGGTCCAGCAGTCCTTTGACGGCCCATTCCTGTTTTTCGCCGAGCGCGGCGAAGAACCCTGCGATAGCCACACGATGCTCGACGACGAACTGCCGCAGGCTGTCGAGGGAGGAGAACAGGGTTGCAAAACGCGCCGGCAACACCGGAGCCTGGCTCATCATCTGCTCGATCACGGATTCGTGGCGGCGGACGCGTGGCCCGAGCCAGGCCAGGTCCTGCATGTTTGCTTCCGCTGACACACCTGCAAACTCTTCCAACTCGACCTCACAGTAGATGGCGCAAGTCTCCCCACAGGTGTGCAGCAACACCGGTTGGCGCTCATCCACTCCGTTAGCAGCGCATTGCAGTTCGCTGCCTGAGGGTGTAAGGCAATACAGATAATATGCGAGTTCGCTTGGTTTCATTCACCGCCGCCGCACTTCTTCCAACTCCGCTTCCAGGTCATCCGGTCCGATCAGCACCTGCGCAGCGTTCTCCGATCTCTCGATCCTACCGGCCACGGCGCGACGCACGGCGCGCAGGGCCGCCTTAGCGCAGACGCCCTGGATTTCGGCGCCGCTGAACTCCTCGGTGGCCGCGGCGAGGCTGGCGATGCTGATCCCCTGCGCAAGCGGCTTGTTGCGCAGATGCACCTCAAAGATCTCTTTGCGGCCCTGCTCGTCGGGCAGCGGAATCTCGACGATCTCATCGAATCGCCCTGGCCGCAGGATGGCCGGATCCAACATGTCCGGCCGGTTGGTGGCGCCCAGCATAAGCACTCCCCTCAGTTCCTCGACGCCATCGAGTTCGGCGAGAAACTGGCTCAGAACGCGCTCGGCGACGTGCGCATCGGAGCCGCCGGAGTTGCGCGCCGGCACCAGCGCGTCAATCTCGTCAAAGAAGATAATGCACGGCGCCGCCTGCTTGGCCTTGCGAAACATCTCGCGCACGCCTTTCTCCGAATCGCCCACATACTTGGAGAGCAGCGCCGGACCTTTCACCGAGATGAAGTTGACCTTGCTTTCGCTTGCGATTGCCTTAGCCAGCATGGTTTTTCCGCAGCCCGGCGGCCCGGTCAGCAGGATGCCCTTGGGCGGACGGACTCCGGCCTTGGTGAGCAGCTCCGCATACTGCAAGGGCCACTCCACCGCTTCTATCAGCCGCTGCTTGACCTGCGCAAGGCCGCCTACGTCCTCCCAGCGAACATTGGGCAACTCTACGAATACTTCGCGCATCGCGGAGGGCTCAACCTCGCGCAACGCATCCAGAAAGTCTTCCTTCCGCACCTCCAACTGGGACAGTAGTTCGTATGGGATCTTGGCCAGAGCAAAGTCAATGCTGGGCATGATGCGGCGCAGGCAGATCATCGCGGCCTCGCGGCAGAGCGCTTCCAGGTCGGCCCCCACAAATCCGTGGGTGATCTCCGCCAGGTGACCGATGGCTACGTCTTCGGCCAGCGGCATGCCCCGGCTATGGACCGATAGAATCTCCTCGCGCCCGATGCGGTCTGGTATCGGGATGGCGATCTCACGGTCGAACCGGCCTGGCCGGCGCAGGGCCGGATCCAGCAGGTTGGGCAGGTTGGTTGCCGCGATCACGATCAGATGCTGACGTTTGGCCAACCCATCCATTAGCGCGAGAAGCTGAGCCACCACTCGCTTTTCCACCTCGCCGACCACGTTCTCGCGGCGTGGCGCGATGGCGTCTATCTCATCCAGAAAAATGATGCTGGGGCCTTTGCGCGTGGCCTCCTCGAAGATCTTGCGCAGATGGGCTTCGCTCTCGCCATAGAACTTGTGAATGATCTCCGGGCCGCTCACCGAATAGAAATTGGCCTCGGTTTCATGGGCAATGGCGCGCGCGATGAGCGTCTTCCCGCATCCCGGAGGGCCATGCAGCAGGACGCCCTTGGGCGCGTCGATCCCCAACTGTTCGAAGACCTCCGGATAGCGCAACGGCAGCTCGATCATCTCGCGGATGCGTTGCAACTGCGGCTTCAACCCTCCGATGTCCTCGTAGGTGGTGGAGCGCGCGGCCACTTCCTCGGCCTGCTGCGGGCTGCCAATGACCAGGATGGTGGTGGGATTGATCAGCACCGACCCCTTGGGAGTGGTGCTGCCTACACGGAAATCTGCCCAGCGGCTGCCAAACAGCGGGGCACGGATGCGGCTGCCTTCCCTCACCGGCAGGCCATCCAGCAGGCTGCCGATATAGTCCAGGTCGCGATCGGCGGGCCGCACGTTGGCCGGGGCCAGTACGACACGATCGGCGGGCCTGCAACTGATCTTGCGCACCGACACGACCTCATCCAGTCCCGCCCCGGCATTCTCGCGGACCAATCCGTCGATCTGGATGCGCGACTGTCCACGCAGTTCCTTGTGCGCGGGCATGGCCTTGCAGACAGTCTCCCGCTTGCCGGCGATCTCGACCGTATCGCCGACGGCTACCGCGAGGTTCTCGAGGTCTTCCGGGCCCATACGGGCAATTCCCCGACCGACATCCCGGCTCAACGCTTCAGCAATTTTGAGCTTTAGAACCGGGACTTCCACACGTTCCGATGCCATGCTTTCCTCTCATTTCACACACTTGATCTCCACCACCCCTTGATTGCAGGTGATCCGCATCTTCTCGCGGGCATAGATGGCCGGAAGCAGCACTTCCTTGCGATATTTTTTTTCACCGTGCGTGGCCGTAATGGTCAGCAGATCGTCCTCCACGGCGATGTGCACGTCTTCCACGCTAATGCCCGGCATCTCGGCCACGATCGATACATGGTCTTTTTCCTCGAAAAGATCGACGACGGGCTCGCGCACCTCCTGTACAACGGAGCGCCCGGATTCCCGGTCCTTGCGAATGTTTCCGAAGGGCTCGATGCGCGGACTGTCTCCTCCCAGTCCAGACTTGATGGTGAACCCGTAGATCCCCTTCAGTTCCTTGCCTGCGCCGTGAATCTCGCCAGTGCGCGAGAGTTCTCCCCCCGATTCGGAAAGCTCTCCCAGCTTCTCTACCAGGTCTCCAAGTCCCTTGAGAATCCCGCCCAGCCCTGATTCGATGCCACCTTCACTCTTTTTCTCGTCGCGCTTCTTAAGCATGTGCATAGTCTCCTTCGATCTGAATTCCGTAATCTTTCACTTTGCAATGAAGGGTCTTATAGTCCACCTGGAGCAGACGCGCGGCCTTGGCTTTGTTTCCACCTGCAGTGCGAAGCGCGTCGACGATGGCCGTCCGCTCAACTTGGGTCGTGTTGCTGCGGACGATCTCGCGCAGTGAAAGATCGTTCTGCCCCCAGCCAGGCTTGGAGGGTCGCTCCGCCTGTTGCTCATCGACCAGGAGTTTACCGTTTTTGGTTCCCAAACCGAGATGCTCCTCGGAGATCACATCCTCGGCCATCAGCACGCCGCGACGGACGACAGAGCGAAGCTGGCGCACATTTCCAGGCCAGCGGTAGGCCAGCATCGCCTCCACCGCCGGCGGGGAAAACCCGCGGATAAACTTGGAAAGCTCGATGTTTGCAATGTCCATGAAGCGCTTGGCCAGATACGGGATGTCTTCGCAGCGCTTGCGCAGGGGCGGGATGGAGATGGTGTATTCGTTGAGCCGGAAGTAAAGGTCGGAGCGGAACGAGCCGTGATCGCAGAGAGCCTCCAGGTCCTGGCCGCTTGCGGTCAGCATCCGGGTGTCCACATGGATGGGCTTGACGCCGCCCAGCCGGTACAGGGTCTTTTCCTGGAGTACGCGCAGCAGCTTGGCCTGCGAGGCCAGCGGCATATTGGGGATTTCGTCCAGGAAGAGTGTCCCGGTATGCGTTTCCTCGATCTTTCCCACGGTCTTCTGGTCGGCCCCGGTGAAGGCCCCCCGCTCGTGTCCGAACAACTCGCTCTCAAAGAGCGCCTCGGGAACCGCGCCGCAATCCACCGGGACAAAGGGCTGTCGCGCGCGGTTGCTGGCCTGATGAATGGCCCGGGCCACCACTTCTTTGCCCGAACCGGTTTCGCCCACAATGAGTACGCTGAAATTCGACTTGGCAACCCGTTCAATGGCCGCGATTACCTTGCCGATCGCCTCGCTGGGCCCAAACGTCTCGCGCGGCGAAAGAACATGGTGGACGTGATCCACCAGGTGCTTCAACTCCAGCTTCAGGCGCCGCTCGTTCAAGGCTCGGAGCACGACGCGGAGCACCTGTTGATGCTCAAATGGCTTGGCCAGATAGTCGTGGGCGCCGGCACGGAGCGCCTCTACCGCTCCCTGCACCTGGGCAAACCCCGTAATCAGGATTACGGGCAGCTCAGGATCGATCTCCTTTGCCTTGCGCATGAGTTCCATGCCATCCATGCCTGGCATTTTCATATCGGTCAGCAACACATCAGGGTCTCCGGCGCGGACCAGTTGCAGTGCCTCGGCTCCGTCTTTGGCCAGTAATGGAGTCAATCCTTCACGACTTATCACATTGCCCAACAATCGGGCCATCGATCTGTCGTCGTCGGCAATTAGGATCCTGCCATGCACGGGATTCATCGGGTCCTTCTTGGCCGTACTCTGGGCAGGCCCAGCGGATATACAACGTTGATATCGGAATCCAGATACTTGGCGGCCTGGTGCAGCATACCCAGGAACAGGATTCCGCACTCCCCCGCGCCCAGGGTTTTGTTGATTCGGTCCGCAACGAAGCGGTCGCGCTTCTCCAGCAGCGTGTCGCGCAGTTGTTGCTCGCGCAGGTTGGATCGGACCGCTGTCCCGGATGCAAAGGCTGCGGTTGCCAGTTGATATTCCTGCACCAATAGTTCGGGCGATTCTGTGCCCATCAGGGTCGCTCCGCGCGTCTCAAGCTGCAACAGCATCCTGTGGTTTCGGCTGCCTGCTGCGGCCAGCTCCGACACAATGGCCCGTTCGTGCCCGCAAACCGGCAACCCATCCTGATAGAGCCGCGCGGTTCCCGGAGTCAGCGGCAGGCCTGCAACCACGCGTTCGATCTCCTCCCACATCTTCTCCACCACGATCGCGTTTCGCATCAGACCCTGTCGCCCAAGCGTGGACAGTTTCTTGCCTCGAATCGATGCTCCCAGCGTCCCCATGTCAGCCGCCGTGTGAATGATCGGGATGTAGATGAGTTTTCGTTTCTCGACGCATGTTGGCAGTGCGCTCATGTAACCGATCATCATGCGCCTGCTTCTGCACAAAGTCCACGTAAAATCGGCTGTGTTCCTTGTACATGTTCCATCATCGGTCAATTCTGTCGGCGTATTACCCGCATGAACATTGATCGCACCGGATCCTGCCCATTCCGGGAATCGGCTCAGAAATAACCGCCGCGATCTGCTCGACCACGTCATTGTGCTGAATGAACGGCCCCTGAGACGACTGATGAGCGAATACGTCCGCTATTACCGCAACGACCGAACACACCTTGCATTGGAGAAGGGGACTCCGGCAGGTCGTAGGGCGGAGACGAATCCCAACGCAGACTGCAGGGTCGTATCCATGCCACGGCCCGGCGGGCGGCCTCATCGCTACGACTTGGCCGCCTGAGCTTTCGCTTCGGACATCATTCAGCAAAGTAGTCGAAAAGCCACAACAGAAGTGTGCCCACTGATTCCTCGCATAGACCATGGAAGCGTTTCGGTGGTTTTCCACCGTCACCGATCAAGCACTCTCCACTCGATAAGCATTGCAAAGCCAGGCTCTGAATTCATCCATCAGGTCTGTTTTTCCTACGGATAGAATTGTGGCGAGACACACCCTGGCCTGTAGCCTCGCCAGCGCACCCTATGACGACGAGTCGGTCACTGAGGTTGAGACACGAGGGCTCGTAAGAAGCTCCTAGTGTACTGCCCCACAAGTTCGCATCATAGATGCTGTCATCCTGAGCGAGAGAAGCGAGTCGAAGAACCTGCTTTACAACGCAAGGCCGGTCGAATTGGCTTCAGGATTATGCTACGAAGTACTGGGACACCATACAAGCTTCAGTGCACCGCCACCGACTGCGCGCCGGAGGTGCACGTGTCCGCTGAGTTGCATGCCCACACGGAGATGGTGTCGGCCACTGTGCCCGGCTTCATGCTGATCGTGATTTGGCTGGCGCTGACGATGGTCGGCGAACGGATGCTGGTGGTCCACTGCAAGGTCCCGGTGCCTTTGGTCCAGTAGAACTGGACATAGTTGCCGGACTGGAAGTTCGTCCCGTGGATGGTCAGGGTCTGGTTGACCCGTTGGCTGTCATCGAGGTCGGAGAGATCGAACTCACCGTCGGTGTCAGAACCGCCGCCGTCACCGCCACCGACTGCGGATATCTGAACTCAGGAATAGCGCTACACTAACAAGTGAACTGCTACATATGATTCGGGCAGACCGCGGCAGGACGACGTCCTGCACGTGTCCATGCCGACTTACAGGCCCAGTGACTATGCCATGGTCATCAAAATCGATTGACCCAATAGCCCGTCAGCCGGGCTTTGCCCGCTCAGGTGGAAGTCGCCTCATGACCTGCAAATACAAATTCAAACCAGGAAACAAAACGGAGAATCGAACATGTCATCCAAATATCGTTTAGCAACTTTTGTGGCTTTGGCCCTGTGCGCCGCGTCGATGACGGTGAATCTGCAAGCGGCAGCGGTTGAAACCAAGCCGCCGGTCAGTGTCAACATCAAGGATATTCCCCACTTGGAGAAGCGCGATGGGATGACCAAGCTGATTGTGGATGGGCACCCATTCATCTGCATTGCGGGCGAACTATCCAATACCGCCTCGTCCGACCGCGAAACCACCAAGGCCACCATCGCGCGCCTGGCGCAGGCCAATTTCAACACCATTCTTACAGTCGTTTCCTGGGACCTGGTTGAACCCGAAGAAGGCAAGTTCGACTTCTCAATGATCGACTATCAGATTGAAGCCGCCCGCGCCAACAATGTGCGGCTCGTCTTGCTCTGGATGGCCAGTTGGAAGAACGGCTTGTCGCACTTCCCGCCTCTATGGGTCAAGGCCAACCAGGACCGTTTCCCGCGCGTGGTCAACGGCCAGGGCAAGACTCTTGAGATCCTATCCACGCTGAGCGAAAACAATCGTAACGCCGACGCCACGGCCTTCGCCGCCGTCATGCGACACATCCGCCAGGTGGACAAGACCCACACGGTCATTGCAATCCAGGTGGAAAATGAAGTAGGCACCATGGGAACCACCAGGGACTTCATCCCCGCCGCCAATACCGCCTTTGCCGGCCCAGTCCCCAAGGAACTGACCGACTATCTTCAGAAGAACAAGGACCACCTGCTGCCGGAACTGAAGAAGATATGGGACGCCGCAGGCGACCGGACCAGCGGCACCTGGGAGCAAGTTTTCGGCAAGAATGTGCAGCGCCCGGCGGACGATCCACCAGTGCCCAACAGCCCCAATCGTACTAAGCGTCCGGACGGCGCCGAGCTTTTCAACCACACGGATGAGATTTTTATGGCGTGGAACTACTCCCGCTACATCGGCTACGTGGCGGCGCAGGGCAAAAAGGAATATCCCATCCCGATGTATGTCAACACCTGGCTGGTGCAGCCCAACGACATCGGCGCGGGCGACTACCCCAGCGGCGGGCCCGAGCCGCTGGTGCATGACATCTGGCGGGCCGGAGGGCCGGCGATCGACATCCTGGCACCGGACATCTACCTGCCGGATTACGAGGGAATCATCAAGACCTACTCGCGCAGTGGCAACCCCGCCTGGAATCCAGAAACCGGACTGAATGCCAACAACGCGTGGATGGGGTTCACCCAACTCAAACTCCTTTGCTTCTCCCCCTTCGGTGTTGACGGTAGCCGGAACGTGGCCTCTGACGACCCCTTCGTGCGGTCGTATGGGTTCATGAACTCGGTCTCGGGCGCGATTGCCGAGGCGCAAGGCAAGCCGGATGCGATCAAACTGATCGAGCTTGAACCGGGGCAGAATCCCGGGAAGGTCGCGATGGGTCGATATATCTTCGATTTCACCCCTGTGTCAGGAGCTCGTGGCGGTGCGGCTGGTGAGGCTGTCCAGGCTGCGCCTCAGGGTCAAGGACGCGGCGGAGCTGCTGGAGGGGCCCAGGCTGCGCCTCAGGCAGGAACACGCGGCGGCAGTGTTGGCCTGTCCTTCCTCGACAAGCCTTTCCTGCTGATTGTCAACACCGCCCCGAATGAGTATTACTTTGCATCCAACGCTTCGTTCCCATTCGTTGTCAGGCCAAACAACATCCCCAACGCCAGGGTCGCTGCGCCCGCCATCATGGAGCGCGGCGCATTCAAAGACGGCGCCTGGGTGATGCAACGCCGCGCCAACGGCGACGATATCATGGGCCGCGGATACGACGTCTCCGCCGCAGCCAACAACAACCTGCCCGGCTCCCAGATACCGCTCGGCGCCCAAGCCAGAGGCGGCCGTGGCGCCGGAGCGGGTAACATCACGCCCCAGCCGCCGACCGTGATGCGCGTTACGTTCTATCAATATCGCTAGGTCACAGAGGAGAACAGTTCATAAAATTGAGATACCTGATCACATGGCAGGTGGGCGGATGGCCCACCCTTACGGTGTGTACTCTCATTCTTAATCACAAATAACAGGTGCCCCATTCTTCGTGCTTTTGCGAAGGGTGGGGTCACCGCAGTTCCCCCTGCCAGGATATTGTTCGGCAGGTTGCACATCCACTATCCATTTGGGTGCCCCATTCATCGCGGCTTTATCTCGCTGCATGGGGTGCATGCTTGATTCTTAATGAAATGTGCTGGTCGGGGCGGTCAGATTCGAACTGACGACCCCCTGCTCCCAAAGCAGGTGCGCTACCAGGCTGCGCCACGCCCCGACTGATTCAATCTTATCCCACTTACCAAACTGCAATCTCTACGCTCGAGGCAGCGTGCAGACTCTGCACCCATCCGACGAACACGATCTCGCGCCGTTCTCGATTCCGCGTTACACTCGATCGCGCGCGTAGGCCCGAGCTGTCCCCATTAACTGATCTAGCGCAGCACTGCGACGGTGCCGTTGAAGCTCTTCGACGGCCTTTCTGATCCACATTCTGCGGTGAGACTGAGTGCTTGTAATGTGGTATCTCTGCCCGATATCCGTAGACGAGAGATGCGTCTCTCGTAGCGCGAGTCTGAGGCATCCATCCTCGGTTCCAGAAAAACTTGTATTTTGTGCTTGACATTATGTAATATATAACATACATTATGTCTGTCGAAGATTACTTATTGTTTCTAAGTATCACATGGAGGCAGTATGAAAGACAGCATTCCCTTAGCACCGCTTCAGAGGTTGGCGTGGTTCAACTTGATCGTCTTCGCAGTCCCCGTAGCTCTGTACGCAATCACTGTCCCCTTGCTGGCGTGGCATTTTCACCGCACGCTGGCGGAGGCATCGCTGCCATCGCTGGGACTATTCGGAATCTGCGGCCTTTGGGGGCTCGGTAACCGCTTCCTATACGACCGCCGGCGACGCACCAGGGTAAATCTGGATGAACGCGAAGCACTCATCTACCAGCGCGCCAATACGATCGGTATGGCTAATTTTTGGGGGGTATTTGTCTTACTGTGCATGGGCGTCTGGGCGTATCTCAGCTATGTTCGCCATCAGGCTACTCTTCCCATCGGCTTCTTACCGTTACTTGTCTTTGTCGGCATGATTGTTTGGCAGGTGACCCAGTCAATTGCGATTCTGGTGCAGTACAAGAGGAGCGCCGGCGATGACACCCTCTGAGAGCGCGCAGTTGAAGAACCGAATCCGCAGGCTGCGCTTCGAGCATGGCGAGATGACGCAGCAGGAGCTGGCCGACCGCGTGGGCGCGGCGCGGCAGACGATCATCGCGCTGGAGGCGGGCAAGTACGCGCCCTCGCTGCTGCTGGCGTTTCGGTTGGCGCGCGTCTTTGGTGTCAAGACCGAGGACGTCTTCCAGTGGGAGGGCGAATGACGATGCGCCGTTCGCGTTCAATTTGCAGATCGCGTGCCGGGACCCGCGATGCGCGCCGGCCCAATACGCAGGCGGTTTACTGCAAGCACGTCGATGCTATAATCCATGTATGTGGCGGTTATAGTTCAGTGGCAGAACGCCGCTCTGTGGCAGCGGATGTCCTGGGTTCGAACCCCAGTAGCCGCCCCAAAATTCTCCTGATCGAACCCGTACGCTGGCGTAGGTCTACGAGTTCCGAGTCAACCTTGATCCAGTCAACTTTGATCCAGTCAACCTTAATCCACTCATTCAAGACCCCACAGTTGTTGGCTGTTGTCCCTCTCATGGTGCCGGATGCGACATCTGCCGCCGGGTTGACTGCGGCCGGCGCCCGCGCGGCCAGAGCAGGGAAGCGATGAGTTGCACAAACGATTTCGATCCATCGAGCGGCATGGCACAGGCTATCTGCGAATGCGAAGAGATCTCCGTGTCGAGCGAATCGGGCGCCTGCGCGATGCACTCGGCCGCACCGGCACGGTTTGAAACGCAGACCTTTCGGCCGAGAATCTTTCTAAGCAACGGACACCTGCAAACGATCGCCGGCAACTTTTTGCCGCGTGGGAACGCTCTGCCTCAACCGGTGCCTGAGCTGGTGGAAGTCTCGCCCGGCAGTGACTCGCAGATTGCAAGCAACGTACTGTGCGAGTGCCATTGGCATCCGGCGGCGCTGCGTGCCGATCGCCCGACCGTGATTCTGGTGCATGGCCTGGAGGGTTCGTCGGAGTCGCAGTATATCGTGGGCAACGCCAACAAGATGTGGCGCGCGGGGGCCAACATCATTCGCATGAACATGCGCAACTGCGGCAACACGGAGCGGCTTTCGCCCACGCTCTACCACTCCGGGCTCTCCTGCGATGTTGGGGCCGTGCTGCGCCACTTTGTCGAGCGCGAGCAGCTTAAAAGTGTTGCACTGATCGGCTATTCGATGGGCGGGAACCTGGTGCTTAAACTGGCCGGCGAACTCGGCGCCCACGCTCCGCGAGCCTTGCATTCGGTGGTCGCCGTCTCGCCGTCCATTGATCTTGGACCAACCGCCGATGCATTGCACAGGCCTGTAAACCGGCTCTACGAGAGGCGCTTTCTGCGCAGGATGATCAAGCGCTTCCGGCTCAAGGCGAGTCTCTTCCCGCGCGCATACAATCCTAAACTCGTCGCCGGTGTTCGCTCCCTGCGAGAGTACGACGAGCGTATCACCGCGCTCTACTCTGGCTTCGCGTCCGCGGACGACTACTACTTCCGTGCATCCGCGGCACGCGTCCTGGATCGCATCCATGTGCCGACGCTGGTGATTCATGCGCTCGACGATCCCTTCGTTCTCATCACGCCGCAGACACGGACGGCACTGGGTGCGAACCCGTTCATCACCCTCCTCGAATCCGAGCACGGCGGCCACTGCGCCTTCCTCGCCAAGCCCGGCCACGGCAACGGAGACGACGGCTACTGGGCCGAGACCACGCTGCTCCGGTTTATCCTCGATCACGCCTGAAGCGCTTCCGACGAGAACCTCCCTGCTCGAAATGGCCTTTCGATTGACCGCCAATCTGCGCGGGCCTAGCATGGGAACGAATTCAACCAAATCAATGCGATGGGCGCGCCGTTTCGTAGGGGCTCGCTCCGTCTAAAAGGAAGAGTCAGTCTATGGATAGTGTGACTATTATTCGGATCGTCGCCGGTCTTCTTTTCATATTGGTCTTTTTTCCCGTCACGATTATCCCGTATTGGGTGATCTTCAAGAAGGCAGGCTTCGCGCCCGCGCTCAGCCTTCTAATTGTGATTCCACTGGTCAATCTCATCGTGCTCTACGTCATCGCCTTCTCCGACTGGAAGACCGGCGCAATTCGTGTTGCACCAAGCGTACCTCCACCACAGGGATGACTGTGCCGCGCGGCTTAGTATGATCGAACCATGCTTGCCGAGTGGTCCGTCGAATGCGCTGCCGAGGACCCTGTTCTCGTCGTCCCATGGAAGGATCCCGACGGTAAGACGGGCTTCGTCGATCTGCGCTCTGTCCCGCGCGACTTCGACGCGGTCGTCGAGGCGGAACAGCATCCACCGTTGATGCAGGCGCTGCGCGCGCTGAATGCGACGCGTTCTCCTGTCTTCACCGCAAAGTGCGATGCATGGCCGCTGGACAGCGAGGAGCTGGAGCAGTTGCACCTGCACCTCGACGCGCGCCACGACGACGCGCCCGCGGGATTTGGCAGCTACATCGACATGGTGTGGCGCGACCATTCGCTCTTCAGTTCGTTCCATGGGCAGGAGCAGATGCTGCGCCTGCTGACGCGCCTGGCCGCTCCGGTTCCCCGTCGCTGGGCCGCGCTGGACTGCGTGCTGCGGCCCGCGCTGCTGGACATGGACAGCCCTCGCGAGGGCTACACGATGAGCCTGTACGTCAAGGCGCTGGGCCCCAGCCCGCAGGCCGCTTGGAAGGAGTGGGCCACGGCGCTGGCGGCGGTCGTCGCGCTGATTCGCGGCAAAGACTTCGTCCGCTAGACCCGTCTATTTTCGTTTTTTGTTCATCCCCCCTCCCCCCCCCCTCCCCCTTGGAGCTTTCCGGATGGAAGTGCTTTATTATGTATGCGCCCAAGGTAAAGTATTATATGACAACAAGTTAGCGTAAGCGCTTTGTTGTATGAGCGTCCAAGGCAAAATCATCTGCGGAAAGCACTTCGATGTAAGCCTCTGAATTCAATCGATTACGAGGATGTGTGGTGCATCATCGAATCCTTTCTATCGTGATCATTCCCCCCACAATCCAGTCCGTAGTTCCCCCTTACTTTAATGATACGTGTTGGAGGGAAACTAGTATGCCAAGTATTTTTCGAGGATAAGTGGTTGATAACGGGTTGGTTAAAAGGACTTTTAGATGTCGAGGGGCTTGACAAGAGATTTTGCTGGCGAAATCCGCGAATAAAAGTTTCGCAGGGGGGAGTGGATGCCGTTGACGAAGTTCATGTCTCAGAAGCGAGAGCCATTCGGCAAGCTCATGGCAGGCTATGGGGCACCCGATTTTGTGAATGATTACAGACCTGGACCACCCACCCACCAGTGACCATCTTTTGTTTTCAATTCAAACGCCTTCACGTCTTCGTCCTTATCATATTTCTCAAGATCGGTGGGCGACATTTTCCAGTAACAGTTTGCCTTTTGGGGGAATTCTGGATACAGGGCAAGCAAATGCTCTTTTGAAACGATGAACACTCTAATCGTATCCTTTGCATCCACAACAACTGCAATATACGGCTTACACATAAACGCGCGGCAGGCATCATCAATTTTTTTGAAATCATCGGCGGGAATATTAACTGTATCTGTTTCTGTTCCCTCAAGTCGTGTCCGGCTCTTGACGGATATTCCCATGACTTCGTGAGTGAACCGATTATTCGCAATCAGGTCAATGCCCGTATGGTCAACTTTGGCGCATTCAAAGCCGTGCTTTGAAAGCCAATACAGCACGAGACTTTCCCCAAAATCTCCCACAATCTTTGAATGGCGGCTGCTCTTTCTAACCTTATCGTTCATTTCTTTTCTCTGGGCGGGTGGCTCACCCTTTCTGTGTGTATTTCATTCTCAATCCAAAATGCTATGTGTCCCATCCTTCGCGTTATCTTGCGAAGTGTGGGTATGGTAAAGGAATTCTACAACGGAGAAGCAGTATGTGGTCTCCAACCCTTCCGCGAGGGGCTGTGGAAGGATGGGGCACCCGCAGTGCGGTACGGGTCTGCGACCCGGGCTTATTATGGCCCGCGTAAACGCGGGCCCTTCCGTCCGTGACTAACCCTGAAATATTGTTGCATTCGTCAGACGCGAAATCACACCAGCGAGCAAACTCGTTGGGGACCCCGAGACATGGGGCACCCCCAGATTCCTCCGCTGCGCTGCGGAATGACAAACAAAAGCAGCCAAAGGCAAGGGCGGGAGAGATCGGCTAATAGCTCCCCGCGAAGATGGCCTTCAGCTTGGCGCGCAGGCCCTGCTCCTCGCTGGCGCGGCGCACCTGGGTGCGGTGGGTGTAGAGCAGCATGCCGATGGCGACGGCGAACTCCGGGCGGGCCAGTTCGGCGGGCATGCGCGAGAGCGGCACCGGCGACCCTACCCGCGTGGGCACGCGAAGCAGGCTCTCGGCGTTGTCCTGCAGCCCAGCCAGCAACGCTCCTCCGCCGGTGAGGACGCATCCCGCACCGAGAGCCTCCAGCACCCCGCCCTGGCGCAGATTGTCGCGCAGCATGGTGAAGAGCTCGCGGGCGCGCGGCTCCAGTATCTCAGCCAGAAATCTCTGCCTCACCAACCGCGCGGGCTGCCCGTCCCCGCTGAGCGAGCCGGTGGCAAGGTTCGAGCCGACCTCGATCTCGCTCAACTGCGGCACCGCGGTGACAACGCAGTTGCCGTACACGCGCTTTAGTTCCTCCGCTTCTTCGACCGATATGTGCAGACCGACGGCGAGGTCGTTGGTGAAGTGGTCGCCGCCGATGGGCAGCACGGCAGTATGTGCAATCGATCCCTCGAAGAAGACGGCAAGCTCGGTGGTGCTGGAGCCGATATCGGCCAGGCAGACGCCCAGTTCGCGCTCGTCGGCCGATAGCACGGCTTCGGCTGCCGCGATGCCCTCGTAGATGGTGTCGCCCACCTCAAGCCCCGCGCGGTTGGCGCAGGTCACCACACTCTGCGCCACGCCGCCCGAGCAGGTGGAGAGATGCAGGTTCACCTCCAGCTTGTTGCCCACCATACCAATGGGGTCGTGGATGCCGGCCTGGTCGTCGAGGATGAACTCCTGCGGCAACAGGTGCAGTACCTCGCGGTCCGGAGGCAGCGCCACCGAGCGCGCGCGATCGACCGCGGCCCGCACCTCCTCGCGCGTAATCTCGCGCATGCGGCTGCCCAGGGAGATTCCGCCGCGGCTGTTCACCCCGCGCACATGCGTTCCGCCGATGCCAACCACTACATGCTCGATGTCGCAGCGCGCCACGCGCTCCGCTGTCAGCGCCGCACGATTGATTGCTTCGGCTGCCGGGCCAAGCTCGGCGATCAGCCCCTTCCTCATGCCGCGCGACTGCTCAATCCCGTGGCCGCGATAGCGCAGCACGCCATCCTGCAGCTCCGCCACCAGCACGCAGATCTTGCTGCTGCCCGCGTCCAGTACGGTGATCAGATTGTCCTGCCGGGGATTCATCGTGCATCCCCCTGCGAGGAAGCGGGCGGCTCGTTTGTGGTTCGCTTTGCGGCGAGTTGACCCTTCGACTTCGCTACAGCAGCTTGGGCCATGGGAGCGGTCACAGTCTTCTGTGCCGCGGGTTTCGTATTGACTGTGCTGCTGACTTTGCCGGATGCCGAGGAAGGAGCCACGTCGCTGGCCGGAGCGCCTGCTGGCGTGTCGCTGGCTGTGCCCACATCGCTGGCTGAGGCTGTCGCACCGGGCTGCATCTCGAGTACTAACTGCGGCTCGTAACGCATGTCCACCGACGCCAACTTAGGATACTGCGCGCGCCACCCCGGCAGGAGCTGCTCGTACTCGCGATACCGCTCCAGATACCTGCCGTCGCCGAAGTGCACCAGAATGTCCGCGCCATCAGACACCGTATCCGCGCCAGTGGGCGGAGGATCGGGGAGGATGGCCTTCACGTCCTCCGGGTTCGACACATCCACCTCGCTCAGCCGGTGCGAGATGTTCTCTCCGGAGGCGTCGAGCGCCGCGACGAAGCCCATGTATATCTTCATCCGCGCCGCGCGCACCGAGAGCGGGTCATCAGCCGAGATCCCGGTCAGCACAGGAAAAGAGTAATGCGGAGTATTGTGCATAATTGCCGCCGCATCCTGTTGGCTGCTTGCTTCCTGCGGATTTGCGTCGGGCATATCCGCTCCGGGCAAGTCCGGCCCGGGCAGGTTGAGCAGCACCCCGTTGGCGTCCACCAGCCCGATCTCCGTGCCCTGGCGAACGAAGGCCACCGGCGTCCGCTCCACGATGGCCACGCGCACGCGGTTGGGCAGCAGGCGCATCACCGTGGCGTGCTCCACCCAGGGCAGCCTCTCCAGCTCGGCGCGGCGCTGGGCCAGCGGAATGTTGAAGATGTTGCGCTCTACGTCTTCGCCGAAGACGCTGAGCAGTTGCGCGCGGGTCAGGCGGCTATTGCCCGCAATCTGGATCGACTGCGAACTGGAGACCGTAAAATGCTCATCGTGCAGCAGGAAGCTACGCACCGCCAGCCCTCCCGCAATCCCCGCCCCAGCCAGCAGCAGCAGGCCGCAGCTCATGGCGATCCGGCCCCACAACGACTTGGGCAACAGACCCCCGTGAAAGCTCAGATGGACTCGCGGCCGCCGCGCGTATGCGCTCTCCGGATCGATGTCATCGGCGTATCCGTTGGCGTACGAAGAATCGCGTCGCAAAGGCATATCGGTCACTGCCGCTCGCCGCCTTCCTTCGGTGGAACGTGCCTCCGTAGAGGCACGTTCCTGCTCCGGCGCATCCAGCATCGCCGTGTCACCCCTCGAAAACAGATTGCCTGGTCGCAAACCCTGAGCAAGGGTCGCGAGGAATCGCCAGGCTCCATCATAACCGCGCGGATGCGGCCGCGCATCCCCCGATGTGGGGGACGTACCCGCAAAGCAACCGCCCGAAAACTGCATGACACAGGTTTCGAGCTTCAGGGCCACATGTGTAAACCAACAGCCAGCAAGCTGCTTATAGTTTTTCCAGCAGCAAGGCGCCAGCCTGGGATACACTGCCAGCGCCGAGGGTGAGAATAACATCGCCCTGGCGGGCGGATTGTGCCAGCGCGGCCACGCCTGAGGCCATCGACTCGGCGTAATGCACTCCGCCGGAGACGGTGCCAGTGCGCCGGATGGCCTCGACCAGCGACGGTGCATCGACGCCGGGGATGGGCTGCTCGCTGGCCGCGTAGATGTCCAGCACCTGCACGTTGTCTGCGTCCGCAAAGGCGCGGGCGAACTCCGGCTCCAGGTCGCGTGTCCGCGTATAACGATGCGGCTGGAAGAGAACATGAACCCGCGTGTATCCAGCATCGCGAGCTGCGCGCAGCGTCGCCAGAATCTCCGTTGGGTGGTGGCCATAGTCATCCACCACGGTCACACCGCGCACCGTTCCCTTCACCTGGAAGCGCCGGTCGACCCCGCGGAAGCTTGCGAGGCCACGCGCAATCCCCTCCGGCGAGACGCCAAGCTGCACCCCAATCGCAATCGCCGCCGTGGCATTCAGCACGTTGTGTCGCCCCGGAACGTGCAGCGTGAACGGCCCCAGCACCTGCCCACGGCAGTTTACCTCGAAGCGCCAACGCCCCACCGCTGCGGGTGCCCCAGAGCCTGCCCTGAGCTTGTCGAAGGGTCTTGATTCTGAGACCTGAGATTCCATCTCCCGATCCAATAACCGCAGGCGGAAGTCCGCTTCAGTCGATTCGCCATAGGTATAGACGCGGCGGCGCACGCGAGGCAGCACGCCGCGCAGCAGCGCGTTGTCCACACAGGCCGTGGTCGCGCCATAGAACGGCACGCGATCCATGAACTCCACAAACGCGTCCTCCACATCCGCAATGTCGCGATAGCAGTCCATGTGCTCACGATCGAGGTTGGTGACCACGGCCAGCACCGGCGAGAGCTTGAGGAAGGAGCGGTCGCTCTCGTCGGCCTCGGCCACCAGATATTGCGAGCTGCCCAGGCGCGCGTTGGAGCCGAGCGCGTCCACGCGCCCACCAACGACCACAGTGGGATCGAGATTGCCCTCGCCGCCGCCCGCGCTCATCACCGCCGCAATCATCGAGGTGGTGGTGGTCTTGCCGTGCATTCCGGCCACAGCGATGCCGTACTTCAGGCGCATCAGTTCGGAGAGCATCTCGGCGCGCTGGATCACCGGAATCTTGCGTGCCCGCGCCTCCAGCACCTCGGGATTGTCCGCCGGCACCGCCGAACTGGTGACCACCACGTCGGAGGCTGCCGCGTTCGCCGCCGCGTGACCGGTGTAGATGGTTGCGCCCAGCCCGGCCAGACGGTCGGTTGCCGCCGTTCGGCGCAGGTCGGAGCCCGACACCGCATAGCCCATGGTCAGCAAAATCTCCGCGATTCCGCTCATGCCGATTCCGCCGATCCCGATGAAGTGGATACGGTGCGTCGGGGCGAACAGAAAATGACCAGTCAGGATCATGGGAAGCACTCTCTCGTTGGGGCACTGCTTGTGGTCCTTCGACGAGCCCGAACTTCACTCTATCAGCCTTTCAACGGGTCGCAGCCTGCCAAGTCTCAGCCAATCGCCGCTCATGGCGCCGTTTTATCACCACGCAGGGCGAAGGTCATCCCATTTTCCATGCCCTCAGAGCACCCCTCCGCCGCCCGTGGGAGAGCGAATTAGCCCTCGCCGCGGTAGCGCTCCCTGGTTGTGCTTTTCGTCACACTGCCTGGCTCGACTAGCTGGTATCATCGGATAGCGCCGGTAAATGTGACGTTTTTAGGAGTGCTTAGAACGCCAATCGTTGAAATCCAAACTTGAATGGTTGAGAGGGAGGGATTGTGTCTGTTACTGCCTGGGTATGGTTTTTTCTTGCCGTGAATGTGTTATCGCTCATTGTGGCGTGGATGTTCACACGTGAGGTGATCGGGTCGGATAGCGGAACTCCGGCAGTGCAGCAGATCGCTGCTGCCCATAGCCGGCGAGCGGACATGGTAGGACGTTTGAAGAGCGATGTATTTACGTGGCGCTGGGGAAGATTCGCCAGAGTCATTGCCACACTGGTCCTTCTCGGTGGAGGCACAGCTTTTGCAGCGCCTGTGGAACAAGCCGGAGGAGAAGCCAATCTGCAGCTCCCCGATATGACCCAGGTCCAATTTTTTGGGCTCAACGGCCACAGCCTGCTCATGTACGGTCCCCTGTTTTGCATTCTGGGAATGGTCTTCGGCATCTTCATGTACCTCCACCTGAAGGGCCTGCCCGCGCATAAATCGATGTTGGAGGTGTCTCAGCTCATCTGGGAGACCTCCAAGACCTATCTCATCAACCAGGGTAAATTTCTGCTCCTCCTCTGGTCCTTCATTGCGGTCGTCATTCTGGTGTATTTCGCTGTATTGCTTCACTTCAGCGCGCTGAAAGTGGCCATCATCCTTGCCTTCAGCGTGCTGGGCATGGCCGGCAGCTACTTTGTGGCGTGGTTCGGCATCCGGGTCAATACGCTGGCCAACTCGCGCGCCGCCTATGCCTCGCTGGGCGGCAATCCCTATCGTGCATTCAATGTTCCGCTGCAGGCGGGCATGAGCATCGGCATGATGCTGATCTCCATCGAGCTGCTGATGATGTTCAGCATCATCCTCTTCGTTCCAGGCAGTTACGCCGGGCCCTGTTTCATCGGCTTTGCCATCGGCGAATCGCTGGGCGCCGCCGTGCTCCGTCTGGCCGGCGGAATCTTCACCAAGATTGCCGACATCGGTGCCGACCTGATGAAGATTGTCTTCCATGTCAAAGAGGACGATGCCCGCAACCCAGGCGTGATTGCCGACTGCACCGGAGACAATGCCGGCGATTCGGTCGGTCCCACCGCCGACGGGTTTGAGACCTATGGCGTTGTCCAGGTCGCCCTCATCGCATTCATCATGCTGGGCGCGAAGGGCGCCAAGGCTGGAGTGCAAATGCTCGTGTGGCTGTTTGCCGTTCGCGTGGCCATGCTGGTGGCCGCGGTTGTGGGCTATTACATCAACCAGATCATCTCCAGGGCGCGCTACAGCAAGGCCGAGGAGATGAACTTCGAAACGCCGCTCACCTCGCTCGTCTGGATCACCTCCGTGGTGACCATTGCCGTAACCTATCCGGTCACCTGGCTCCTGCTCTCCAATCTGGGTGGAGACCCCTCACTGTGGTGGAAGCTCGCGACCATCACTTCCTGCGGGACCGTTGCGGGTGCTCTCATTCCGGAGCTGGTCAAGGTCTTTACTTCAACCAAGGCCCGTCACGTGCAAGAGGTGGTGGCGTCGGCAAGAGAGGGCGGGGCCGCTCTCGGTCTCCTGTCCGGGTTTGTCGACGGGAATTTTTCCGCCTATTACCTGGGGTTGGCGGTCATCGCTTTAATGTCCATTGGCTACGGGGTGAGCACCCTGGGATTCGCTAATGTGATTCTGGCAGCGCCGATGTTCGCCTTTGGCCTCGTTGCTTTCGGCTTCCTGGGCATGGGACCGGTCACCATCGCAGTCGATTCTTTCGGACCGGTCACCGACAACGCGCAATCCATCTACGAACTCTCGCTCATCGAAAATCAACCCGGCGTGCGTGAGGAAGTGAAAAAGCAGTACGGCGTGGACGTGGATTTCGAGCGCGCCAAGAAGACGCTGGAGGCGGGCGACGGCGCGGGAAATACTTTCAAGGCCAGCGCCAAGCCGGTCCTGATTGGCACGGCCGTCGTGGGCGCGACTACGCTGATCTTCGCCACGATTATGGCGCTTACCAACTCGCTCACCGAAAATCTCGATAAGCTCTCGATTCTCCACGCTCCCTTTCTGCTGGGCCTGGTGACTGGCGGTGCGGTGATTTACTGGTTCGTCGGCGCTGCCACCCAGGCGGTGACTACAGGCGCCTACCGTGCCGTGGAATTCATCAAGAGAAATATCCACATTGAAGGGACCGAGAAGGCCTCCACCGAAGACAGCAAGAAGGTGGTGGCCATCTGTACCCGTTACGCTCAAAGCGGGATGCTCACCATCTTCATCTCGCTCTTCTTTGCCGCGTTGTCCTTTGCCTTTCTGGACCCATTCTTTTTCATCGGCTATCTGATCTCTATTGCCATCTTCGGGCTCTACGAAGCCATCTTCCTGGCCAACGCGGGGGGGGCCTGGGATAACGCTAAAAAGATAGTCGAAGTCGATTTGCATGAAAAAGGGACGGCGCTGCATGAGGCGACGGTGGTGGGCGACCTGGTGGGCGATCCATTCAAGGACACGGCCGCCGTGGCCCTCAATCCGGTCATCAAGTTCACCACGCTCTTTGGCTTGCTCGCTGTCGAGTTGGCGGTCCAACTGTCTACTGTCAACCCGATGTTGACGCATGTGCTGGCAGCGATCTTCTTCGTCATCTCCTTCTTCTTCGTCCACCGCTCGTTTTACGGCATGCGCATCGGGAGCGACGCACCCGCCGAAGCCTCTCACTGAGCTTGATTTCAGTGCCGGGCGCCCCATTCATGGCAGTCTCATCGCCATGAGTGGGCTTCCGTGCCTATTCTTTCTGCTGTGCCGCCGCCTCACCCGCGGCCGTACCGCTTCTCGACGTACTCGTCCAGAATGACTTGGAACTCCTCGACGATGCGGTCGCCCTTCAACGTGGTGAAGAGCTGGCCGTCGACGTAGACCGGCGCCTTCGGCTCCTCGAAGGTGCCTGGCAGCGAGATGCCGATGTTGGCGTGTTTCGACTCGCCCGGCCCGTTGACCACGCAGCCCATCACGGCCAGCTTCAGCTCCTCGACGCCCGCGTACCGCATCTTCCACTCCGGCATCTGCTTCACCAGGTATCGCTGAATCCGCTCGGCCAGCTCCTGGAAGTAGGTCGAAGTGGTCCGCCCGCATCCCGGACAGCTTGTCACCTGCGGCATGAAGCTGCGTATGCCCAGCGACTGCAAGACTTGCTGCGCGCATCGCACCTCTTCGCTGCGGTCGCCGCCAGGCGTTGGCGTCAACGAGATGCGGATGGTGTCGCCAACGCCCGCTAGCAGCAGCGGCGCAAGCCCTGCGGTCGAAGCAACCACGCCCTTCATGCCCATGCCCGCCTCGGTCAGGCCCAGGTGCAGCGCGTACTCGCAGCGGCCGGCCAGCTCCGTGTAGACGTCGATCAGGTCGCGCACCCCAGAGACCTTCGCGCTCAAAATAATCTGGTCGCGCCGCAGCCCGTAGCGCTCGGCCGCTGTCGCATTGTCCAGCGCGGAGACCACCATCGCCTCCATCATCACGTCGCGTGCGGGCAGGGGATCGGCGGACTTCGAGTTCTCGTCCATCATCTTGGTCAGCAGTGCCTGGTCCAGCGAGCCCCAGTTCACTCCGATGCGCACCGGCCTCTGGTGCTCGACGGCAACCTCGACCATGGTGCGGAAGTTATCGTCGTCCTTGCGCCCAATGGAGCAGTTGCCGGGATTGATGCGGTACTTCGCCAGCGCCAGCGCCGCTGCGGGATACTTCTTCAGCAGCAGATGGCCGTTGTAGTGGAAGTCGCCGATGATGGGCGTCTCCCAGCCCTTGGCGCGAACTCCATCCACGATATGCGGTACCGCCTTCGCCGCCGCATCGTTGTTAACCGTCACCCGCACCAGTTCGGAGCCGGCCCGCGCCAGCGCAGCAATCTGCTGCACCGTGGACTCCACGTCCGCCGTGTCGGTGTTGGTCATTGACTGCACCACCACGGGCGCGTCCGGGCCGACCACTACCCCGCCCACCTTCACCGAAACCGCTCGCCGACGCTCGATCCGGGCCATAACCGCTCCATCCCCAGTTTACCAGTTACACTAGCAGCAGGCCCGGTAGCTCAGTTGCATAGAGCAGCGCACTCCTAACGCGAAGGTCGGCAGTTGGACTCTGCCCCGGGCCACCACTTCTTTAGATGTTTTATTGCCCCAGCGAGGCCCGCTCCGTAGCCACGCGTGCGCCGCTCAACCCACCCTGGTAGCGCGCAATGCCCTTGTAGAGGCTCTCCGCCACGCGCTCGCGATACTCCGGCTGCTGCAACTGCTCCGCGTCCTTGGGATTGGTGACAAACGAAATCTCCGCCAGAATCGACGGCATATTCGCCCCAATCAGCACCACAAACGGCGCCTTCTTCACTCCGCGGTCCTTGAGCCCCATATTGCCCTTCTGCAATCCGGTGTAGAGTGAACCTTCCACGTCGCTGGCAAACTCGCGGCTCTCCGCGATCTTGTCTTTTAGCGCAATCTTCTTTACCAGGTCGCTCAACTGGTGGATCGACTGGTCGCTCACTGCGTTCTCGCGTGCCGCCACATCCAGCGCCGTCGGGTCCGACGTGAAGTTCAGGTAGTACGTCTCCACTCCGCGAGCGCTCGCATCCGGTGATGAGTTGGCGTGGATCGAAAGAAACAAGTCCGCCTGCGCCTTGTTGGCGATCGCCGTGCGCGTCTCCAGCGGGACAAACGTATCGTCCGACCGCGTGTAGATGATCTCCGCGCCCAGCCGGTCGTGCAGCAGTTTGCCCAGCCGCAGCGCCACGTCCAGCACCACGTCCTTCTCCTCGATCCCATCCGCGCCAATCGTTCCCGAATCGTGTCCGCCGTGTCCCGCGTCGATCACAATCCGCCCGATCTTCAGCCCCAGCGCGCGCACCAGCGAGGTCTCGCCATCGGCCGTCGGCACCGCGGCCCGCGCCGGCGTCGCATCCGCCACGGCAGCGGTCGAACCGCCTGACGCCTTCGTCTTGCTCTTGCGCGTCTTCTTGACGGGACTCACCGAAGCATTCGGGTCCGCATCACTCGCCAACCCGTCCGCAACCTTCGTGGTCGTCGCATCGCCGCTTGCAGCTTCAAGCTCGGACCCTGAATCTGTGCTGACCACCGCCGAGATCGGCTTCGAGGTCGGCTTCTTCGTCGCCTCCACTCTGCCCGGCAGATCGCTCAGGTCTGCAACTTCGCTGGTCGTGCTCTTCGTCGCCACGCTGTTCGGAACGGGTCGCGCAGCCGTCGGCTTCAGCGTAACCGCTGCGTGTGGAGCCGGCGCCTCAGGCGCAGTCATCACCGGAGCGCCGCTCGCCGGTCCCTGATCGCTGATCCCCGTTCCCCCATGGATGTCGATGATCAGACGGTAGGGGTTGGGCAGCAGGAACGCCGAGTACTCCGTCACATCGTTTACATCCAGGACCACCCGAGTCACATCATCCGAGTACTGCGCCGCGCGAACCTTCTTCAGGAACCCATCGTCGGTCACCGCGAAGCTCTTGCCCACCAGCTCCGGCGCCAGCCGCGTGCCATGCAGGTCGAAATAAATCCGGTCCGGGTTCGGCACCCGCGCCGCTTCATACGTCACGTTGTCACCCAGGTCGATGGCCACCCGTGTATAGTTTGCCGTCGACCAATGGCGAATCCCCGTCACCAGCGCCGGCGTCCCGCTCCGTGCCTCGCCGCCTACCGCCAGATCAGATTGGTTCGCAGGCGCACTGGGTGCCCCATCGCCTGCCCGGAGCTTGTCGAAGGGTCTCGAATCTGAGACGTGGGTTTCCGCCCCTCCAACTTCGTTCGCTTGTGCCAAAACTCCGGCTGCCCCATTCATCGCAGTCTTATCGCGATGAGTGGGATCAGCGGTACCCGCCGTCTGCGCCATCACCGGCAGCGACGAGACCCCACTTTTTGCCGTCCTCACACCGTTTGGTGTCTCATGGACCGCAGATTGATCGCGCGCCGTGCTGCCCGCCAGTTTTGCCGGTGGAGTTGGCTGAGTGCGTTGGGATGCCGAAGCCTTCGGCCCAGCCGCCTTTCCTTGAATCTCGAATCTCGGACCTTGAACCTCGATAGACACCAACCCCGCCCTCGCCTCCTCCGCCTGCTCGCTCTTGGGGTGGTCCTTTAGCAGCAGCTTGTACCGCTCGCGTGCCGCCGCAGCATCCTTCAGGTCGTTCTGCTCAATCTGCCCCTCGGCCAGCAGCGCCTGTACCCCCAGCGAACACGCAGGATACTGCGTGCGCAGAAACTCATACTGCCCCACCGCCGCGCGCAGGCTCTTCTCATCATGCAGCGTGCGCCCCTGCTCAGTCAGCAGCTCGGCGACCGCGTTGACCGCCGCTGGGGCATGAACGTCCGCCGGGTCGGCATAATAGATCGCGCGATACGCGTTCATCGAGCGTGTGTAGTCCGCTCGCGTGCGTGACTCTTCGGGAATTGCCTCCAGCGCTTCGCGTCCTTGCTCCGCCTGCTCCCACGGCGTCAACGGTGCTGCCTTCTTTGCCGCATGGGGCCGTGCTGCGGGCGTTGCCGCCGTCCGCACCCGCGCCGCGCCGCAGCACATCGCCGCAACACAGCTCAGCGCAATCACGCACGCCGCACACCGCACCCACCGCATATGGTTCCCGAGAGACATCTCTCCATCAGTTTAAGTCGTCCCGCCCCACAGCCCCGCGCAAAAACCACCCGGTACTTCCTGCGATACCCCCGCAGATTATATGCGTTCACCCAGCCGACTCATTTGTTCGACAGCTTTTCCTCCATGCTGGTCGGTGCTTCTTTTCCCTCCAGAAAGGCATTGTCGCTTGCAGCCGTCACCTTTGCCATCAGGCTCAGATAGATCAGATGGCCCCGCCATATTCCATACCTCTCCAGTGCCAGACTTGCGGCCTCTGGAGTCACATCGCCATGGCCAAAGTCCGTTTTGGCGAAGACGCCCAAAAGCTGCGCCTCATCCTCAACCAGGTTGTTCTCCTGGTCCATAAAGTCCTTTTGTGACCCGTAGATGTCCGAGTATCGCTGCGCCTCCGCATAGGGCATATACGCCAGCGCGTTGGTCGCCTGGGCCGTCTTCCACGCAGTATCATGCAGTCCCACCAGCGAATAATTAGCCCCGATCGACCCATTCTGCGCAGCTTTGTCCTTGGGATTCTCCATCACACGCGTCAGGAATTTGATGCTGTCGTCAACCGACTTCCTCTCCTTATCGATCTCCGGCAGCGCGTCTGCCATCTTGTCGGAGTTGAACTGGATCTCGTCACGCAGCGTGCGCCGCGCCTCCTTGACCAGGCTGTGTTCGTGGTACAACTCAACGCAGCCCTCAATCCCCACCGCAATCAGCAGGCCTATCGTAATCGCCAGCAGATGCACCAGGAATTCCTTCTTGTTCATAATCGGATGTTGCGGTGCATGAACTTCCACAGTCGCCTCCGGTTCTAACGCAAGCAGGCGAATGTCGCCCGCCTGGTTCTCACTACGCGGTCCATGGCTTTCGCAGCAATTCTACCCCAGCAACCCCCCCACCACCTCGGCTGCCTTGGCCAGCGCGCCGTCGAACGCGCCCACGTCGCTTCCACCTGCCTCGGCCAGGTCAGGCCGTCCGCCGCCCTTGCCGCCAACCATCGCCGCCAGCGCGCCCACAACCTTCCCTGCGTGGACCTTGCCGGTCAGGTCCTTGGTCACGCCGCAAATTAACGCAACCTTCCCGTCCTCCGACGCCGCGCCCAGCACCACCACGCCCGAGCCCAGCCTGCTCCGCATCTGGTCAACCAGATCGCGCATGGGCCCGCGTTCCAACCCATCGACGCGCTGCACCAGCAGCTTGACGCCTTTGACCTCAATCGCCTTAGCCTCGCCCGCCGCGCTCGCCGCCGACTTCATCCGCGCCGCATCCAGCTCGCGCCGCAGCTTCTTCATCTCTTCTTCCTGCGCTGCGATTCGCGCCCGCAGAGCATCCGCCGGGGCCTGTGTCTCCGCGCCTCCGACGATCTGCCCAACGACCTTCGCCACATCGAAGTCGCGCTGGAACTCGCCCAACGCGCCCATCCCACTGACCGCTTCCACGCGCCGCACGCCGGACGAGACGCTGCCTTCGCCGACTAATTTGATCAGCCCGATCTCGCCCGTCGCCCGCGTGTGCGTCCCGCCGCACAGCTCGGTGGAGAAATCGCCAATCTTCACCACACGCACCTTGTCGCCGTACTTCTCGCCGAAGAGCGCCATCGCGCCCAGCTCCTGCACGGCCACGTCGATCGGCACATCCACCAGCGTCTCCACCGCCGTATTGGCCAGCACCTGCCGGTTCACAATCTCTTCGATCTGCGCCAACTCCTCGTCCGCCACGCCGGCAAAGTGCGAGAAGTCGAAGCGCAATCTGGCCCGGTCCACCAACGATCCCGCCTGCTTCACATGCCGCCCCAGCACCTCGCGCAGCGCCGCGTGCAGCAGATGCGTCCCGGTGTGGTTGCGCGTCACCGCAGCGCGCACCTCGCCATCGACGACTGTATCGACCACATCGCCCACCGCGATCCGCTCGCGCGCCACAACGCGATGCGCCCACACGCCCTGCACCGGCTTCGACGCGCCGCTGACATCGGCCACCACGGTCGAGTGCCCCGCGCCCATCAGCCAGCCCACATCGCCCACCTGCCCGCCGGAGTCGGCATAGAAGCTGGTGGCGTCCAGCACTACCTCGCCCGCGTCTCCCGCGCGCAACTCCGCCACGCCCACGCCGTCCTTGACCAGTGCAAGCACCTTCGCTCCGTCTACGCGCAGCGCCGAGTAGCCCGCAAACTCCGTCTTCGCCAGTTCGCGATACACCGGCGACGCCGTCTTCTGCGACCCACCCTTCCAACTCGCCCGCGCCCGTGCCTGCTCCTCCTCCTTCGCCTTCTCAAACCCCTCCATGTCCAGAAAGGTTCCCGCATCGCGAACAGCATCAGCGATGAAATCAACTGGTAACCCAAATGTTTCGTAAAGATGGAAAGCAACGCGGCCGCTGAATCCCGTTTGAAACGAATAAGCATCCCGAAGCAGTCCTGCGTCGAGCATCGCTTGACGATTCTGGGCATGTGGTCCGGCGAAGTGTTCAGCGATGGCCTCATCTAGTTTTTTCGACCCAAGCTCGAGCACCCGCGCGAACTGCTGTTCCTCAGCCAGCACAACCTTACTCACCCGCTCCGCAATCTCCTTCAACTCCGGATAAGCCACTTGCATCTCATCGCGTACGGCGAAGACCATCTCATGCATGAACGGCTTCTCCTGCCCCAGCAGCCTTCCATGGCGAATCCCGCGCCGCAGAATCTTGCGCAGCACATACCCGCGTCCCTCGTTCGCCGGAACCACCCCGTCGCTAATCAGGAACGTAGCCGCCCGCGCGTGGTCCGCAATGATCCGCAGCGAAGCCGCACCCTTCTCATCCACTCCACAACTGTCATCCTGAGCGGACCCTGAGCGAACGGAGTGAGTCGAAGGGGAAGTCGAAGGACCTGCGGTTGTCTTGCCCAGTCCCACCAACTCTCGCGCCTTCTCAATCAGTGGCACAAACAGGTCCGTCTCGAAGTTCGACAGCACTCCCTGCATCACCGCCGCCACGCGCTCCAACCCCATGCCCGTATCGATGGAGGGCTTGGGCAGCGGAGTCAGCACGCCGTCCGATCCACGGTCGAACTGCATAAAGACCAGGTTCCATATCTCGACATATCTCTGCTCGTCTTCGCCAAAGGGCTTGTCCTCGCCGCTCTCGCTTGCCTCCACGCCAAAGTCGTAGAAGATCTCCGAGCACGGCCCGCAGGGGCCGGTCTCGCCCATCTGCCAGAAGTTGTCCTTCATCCCAAACTCGAAGATTCGTTCCGCGGGCACTCCCTGGCCCAGCCACAGGTCGTACGCCTCTTCGTCGCGCGGTACGCCTTTCTCGCCTTGGAAGATGGTCACGTAGAGCTTTGCCGGATCGATCCCGAACCACTCCTTGCCGGTCAGCAGCTCCCACGCATAGGCAATTGCGTCCTTCTTGAAATAATCTCCAAAAGAAAAATTCCCCAGCATCTCGAAGAAGGTATGGTGGCGCCGTGTGAAGCCGACATTTTCCAGATCGTTATGCTTTCCGCCCGCGCGTACGCATTTTTGCGAAGTCGTCGCGCGCGTGTACTCCCTCCGCTCCGCGCCCAGAAATACGTCCTTGAACTGGTTCATCCCCGCGTTGGTAAACAGCAGCGTGGGGTCGTTAGCCGGAACCAGCGACGACGAGTGAACGCGCCGGTGTCCCTGCCCCGTCACCGGCGAGACCTTGCCCTCAAAAAAACGCAGATAATCTTCGCGAATCTGGCTTCCCGACCTGAATCCCATAGGCTTTAAGTCTATCAGCGGATTGGTCCTGATTCTTCCTGCCGTTGCTCCAACATCTCCCCACGCAGTTTCCAGGCAAAGGCCAGGGTCTTCACGTCGTTGCGCCAGCGTGGCAGCATAAGGCTCATCGCCAACCCCTCCACATCACTTGCAATCCCGATCATCAGCGAAACCGACACCAGCCATCGCGGCCCTCCAAAGCTCAACACTCCAATCACTGCCGCGCCCATCACCAGCCCCCACGCCTTAGCCAGATACGAGTGGTAGCTCGCGGTCTTGCCAAACTTCAGCCAATCAAATCCGTAGCGCAGCAATTCCAGTACGCCCAGGAGTGCCAACAACTTCCAGTTCACGCGCAACAACTGCTCTTGGCGCAGCCACAGAGCCGCTGCCACGCCCAGATAAAACACCGTGTCCGCCGTCGAGTCCGCCCTCCGCAACCGCTCCGTCGCGCAACCCCAACGCCGGGCCAAGACGCCATCGTAGATGTCATCCACAAGCGCGGCCAGCACGATAAACCCAAGCCACTTTCCATCCCAACCGTGCCGCGCGCCCAGCACAATCACCGGGCAAAGCGCCACACGAAGCCACACCATCGCCCATGGCAGAGTCTCTTTCATTCACTCATCGCCTGAATCCCACCGCCGCCACGTCCCCGCCCATCGCCCGTCCCACCGGCCGCACCCTCGCCCCATCCGCGGCGAACGCCTGGTCCGTCCAGTCCCATCCCGAGTGATAGAGCACGAACAGATGCTCGCCCGGCTGCGCGCGCAGCGCCTCGTACGACACCACCGGCAGCCCCGTGAAGCGCGCGATGTGCATCGCCGTCAGCGCCATGGTGTCGTGCCGGTTCCAGTGCATCTCCTCCGCGCAGGAGTAGACGAGCGTCATGCGCGTGCGCACATCCGGGTCCGGCTGGTAATAGCGGTCCTCCTCGAAGGCTCCCATGTCCTGGATGTAGAGCCGCCCATCCGGCGTCGCGTCGAGGGCGCTCTTCACCTCCGCGGGCAACACCAGCGATGCCAGCCGCGCCTCTGTCTTCTTTTGTTCCGTATGAATCCGCTCCGCGCCCGCACCCACAATCGCCACACCCAGCACCACCAGCACGGCGTTGAACACCGCATCGCGTTTGAGCCATGGACTCACCGCAATCGCAACCATCGCGCCGATCGCCACTACCGCGCCCAACACGTAGCGCACTTCGATGGAATGGGTTACGAAACGAGCCAGCACGTATCCGCAGAAGGGAAGCGCCGCCAGCACAAGCAGCAACACCCACTCCGACACCGGAATCTGTAGCTCGTGCCCGCCGCGCCCAAAGATCTGCCGCGCGCACCCCCACGCCAGCGCTGCCGCAAACGCCACCAGCAGCGCCATCCACAGATGCTGCGCGATCATGCTCATCCGCGTGTAGTCCACAAAGATCGACCGGTAGGCCAGCGTAATGTCGCGCAGACCTACCGATCCCGCGTTGTAGTAGTTCTTGCGG